>ERZ1292625.1834-Hain-H41-01um-R1-1834-length-22436-cov-8_pt2 | contig 16781 bp, 20 predicted proteins | sample MGYA00564400_ERZ1292625 | MGnify/ENA primary metagenome ERZ1292625 (study PRJEB36523, sample SAMEA6512639) | groundwater metagenome | collected 2019-01-08 | study: AquaDiva: Metagenomics assemblies of 32 groundwater samples | reverse complement strand
CCCCCCCCCCCCCCCCCCCCCCCCTATGCCATTCAACGCGTGGGGGGTGTATAAGGGTAATCAGAGGTACACGAAGTAAAGTAAATGGAGGTAATCGGGCTGTTTAGTCGATCATGCGTTAACGATTGATCAGGGCCGGACAACGCATGATCGACTAAACGGCCCGGTTCCCCCCAGTATTACGGGAACCGGGCTAAACGTGAGCGGAGACATTCAACGCAAACACCATCGTGAGACGTCATCGGGTATATAAACGACGAACCGAGTTCGCATCATATATAAACGACGAAGTCGTCATCCATAGAAACGAAGTTACAAAGAAACAAGGATTACTCTCAAACGTGCCTCTCGAGAGTGCGAACGAGATTACATGAGATTGTGGCATGTAGGACATGGGCACGACGGATCAGGGCAGGTACACGCCGGTTGATTCCATGGCGAACCACAATTCGTCAGGGAGCTCGTCGTCGTCGTCAGGATGGCAGCGACGGACAGGTGGGTCGGGCGGGAATACGCGGGTTTGCGTGCGGCAGTGACGGGCAGGCGAGGCTTGGATTGTTGGTGCAGCTGTAGAAGCAGCCACAAACGGGCCTGGGATCATACCGGTCGCTAGGAACACGCGATACCAGTCAGGCACATCCAGGTCGACTTCGTCAGACACATCCTGGTCGCTTACGATAGGTCCTGCAAAGATAGGGAATTGGTCACATAGAACGGCGAGTGGTGTAGGGAACGTCGATGTAGTTGACGACGGTGTCTGGCAGGGGTGTAGAATCCTGGGGAATTTCTGTAGCTTGTCGTCGACGACGCCCGTCGACTGCACGTCCGGCTTGGTAGTATCCAGTGGGGTCGACATGGTCAAAACTCTGAGAGAATAATGTATAATTACACATATGCAAATACATATCTAGCAATGAAGCGAGCAGACACTATCGCTATATCTCGAGCGCCCGATACACTTTCCCCGTTTACTTACTTTTTGATCGATTTCTTCATCTGTTCCCGGCGTTCTCTACGAGCTGACTGGATATGAGCTTTAACTCGAGCGGCGACGCCAAGTGATGGAAAGGAAGGGGTGGTCAAGCTCGTCCAAATAGAACGAATAATAGGGGGAGCTCGACTAATAATCCACACGAAATCCTGGGCAGTCTTAGGAGTACGAGGCGGAAGCTCATGATCGAGCAGACGTTGGTGCAGACGGCGTAATAGAGCGTAATGAGGTGCGATACGTAGTGGATGTAGTAGATAGTATGCCTTCAGATCGACCTGCACGATGGCTAGTGCGGCAAACTGACGAAATTGCGCCAACGGGAACGTGGCCCCGTTGAAAAAAAACAGCGTATGGTGGCCGAAGTCGTATCGGATAAGGGGAAATCGGGCTTTAGTCGAGACGCTAGCTACTTTACGTTTACGTTGGACGGAAGATAGGGACATGACACTGTTATGGTAAAAATGTGACCAGGGTAAGTAGCAACGTACACAGTAAGAATGAGGTGGTCGACGTATGCAGATTTAATTGCGAGCCATTGTTGTGTTACGTCGATAGCCAGCACTCTATGTGTAAAATGGCGACCATCACGACAGGTTGATTGATGCAACGGACTTGGACTGCTGCGTGCAATTGACCGTCGTGGTGATAGCAGCCGACGATCGCGCCAATCCATCAGGACGAATGCGTACGAATCTCGGTGTCACATGGACACGTTTCATCAGCTCGAAGCTTGTACGTAATTCTGCAACGCGTTGACGAAGCTGTGTACAAGTACTAGCAAAGCCTTGCTGATCCGAATCGTATGCTATAGCCCAGACGTTAAGCTCAATGAATAATTCCGACAAACGCAATATCGCGTCATCGAGATCACGCGCTAGTGTAGAAGATGCGAGGTCGGGGACATCGGAGACATTGGAGATTCCCTCACTAGGATAGACGCCCCGTCCACGGGAGACACCATGCCAGTATCCACGGCCACAGGGTGTATCCATGCGAGAGTCTAAGGGGGGCAGCTTAATATGGTGTACCACCCACACGGAGATACACAAGAACCTTGCAGAGTATCCATCCATCATATGGGAAACTGGTAAATCCGTTTACTTCTATGGAGCCTTTTTACAAGTCGGCCTCACGTAATGTTTTCGTTCGGATCTGTCTTCTTCTATGTGTACCCTACTCTGGCTTTTTCAATATGCTAGCAGCAGATCGTGTACGGCATTCAGACGTGCGTATCATTTCGCGGAAGGCAGCAATGGACCACATCGCATACGTCATCGGGATGGTGGGATGTACGATGTAATGCGGATTGGACAAAACGCGAGTGAATATCTGATGAATGATCACGAGCAGAGTGCACCGTTGCAGAATGCGGTCTGGGTCGATACGTACAGACAGAGCTTGTACAGTCGAGTAGAACGTCGCTGGGTCCAGGGCGTTGGCAAAAACGGAAGCAGTAGAATCGTCATAGACACCTTGTTCCACGAGATGTTTGGCAGCTTCGCGATACGCGCACGTAGAACAGTCGCACATATGAGATAATATATTACGATACCACTAAGGGTATAGATCATCACGCAATATGTGTGAAATACGTACACGGTGACAGTGACTAGGATAATCACAATGAGACGTGGTCGCGTGCAGTCGATGATCGTCATCTATCTATGTCGTGGACGGTGACGCGGGAGTTAGTACCGCGGGAGTTAGAAGTGAGCGTCATCGGGCACGTCATCGGAATCAGTATCTTGAGGCGAGGTGGTACGTTCACGACATAAACCGAGTGTTGTGGGTTCCAATACATCGGTTACATCACCAGGATGACCAAGGATGAGGGCCAAAGAGCGAGGCGTAGCGTCACGAGAATCCATAAGCCTGGTGGTAATGTGAATGGTTGGTAGTCGTGCGCATCCATACCCTCGAAGAAGAGGGCGGATAGGTGGAGCATCGGCGTCGTTATCCGAGGGATTATCTGTCGAGATGAGCATGTCATCTCTCGGCAACCATGGCATGTGAATCTGACGTACTTGTAGAATGGCGACATGTAGACGTCGTGCTTGACGTTGGACGGCTGCCATGTGAGCTTCGATGTTGTTGGACGGCTTAATCTGGGTGGAATCATCGCTGTCGATGGCCAGGTTGTCCAAACTAGACTGTAGCGTTACGATGGAGCCATTGAGTTGAGTCATGCGATCAACGATGTGATCGAAATCAGAATAGAGTGTAGATGACATGACGGTGACTGCTGGACGCCTTTTGTCAGACCTCTTTGTTGAATAGTGGTGTAGGCAGGTGAACGAGCAAGGGTTTCACCGAAGTCGAGTATGAAGGTACCCCCCTGGTCGCTAGGTGACCCCTTTGTCAGACCCCTTTGTAGGAAATGAGTGCTAGGAGGTGAAGGTGCAAGGGTTTCACCGAAGTCGAGTGTGAAGGTACCCCCCTGGTCGCTAGGTGACCCCTTTGTCAGACTCCTTTGTCGGAAACATGTGCTCAGATATCTTTGTCACCTTAAAAAGCTACGTGTTTTGCAATCGTATGAACGGAGTCATCGGTTCCGTGATGGAGGTACGTCTGGAGCAAGAAGCCGTCGGCGGAATGTGAGACAGAGCGCCTGCAATCGGTCTAGGATGTTTGACAGTTGGCTGAATAACTGGTAATAGCGTACAACATGAACACTAGGATGTGCTTGTGGGGGTTCATTCTGCGTACGAGAGGCGAACAAATTGAACGCTCGCTCGATGTAGTACAAATATCGATACCATCCATGTGACATCACGATGGTCATCAAGCGCATCCAGAATTCCCGATTGTTTTGATTCACCTGATTCACAGAAAATAAGTCTGCAACCCTGACTCTCCCGACTAAGGTGTCCGAGAGGATTTGCTGGGGTCCTGTAACCATGACGTTGCGTGTCGTAACAATATCTTGCATCGCCATCGGCAGGCCCGCATTGATGTCTTCTCGCGTCCGATTACGAAACATACCTTCGATCAAACGTTCGACCCCACGCCATTCGTGGAATAGGGCGATGACGGCACCGCGCACTCGTTCGTCGATAGGGGCTGCCGAGTAAGCGTTCATAGGTTCGTGGTAAACTCCACTCCACAACCAATCCATGGCTGGCGGATTTAACCTGCGGCCGATTAGATCAGCGTCTGCTCGACCGTATTGTTCGTCGTCCAGTAAATGTGCGTCGAGAATGTCGTCCATGATGATTGTGACGCTCTTTGTCAGACCCTTTTGTGTTGCGAGGGGAACGTGAAAGGGTTGTACCAAAGTGGCGAATGAGGGTATCCCCCTCGAAGTTGGGAGACCCCTTTGTCAGATTTTTCCATTTTGTTCGACAGTGTTTAGAGCGTTTTGTTTTCAATCTCATAGTAGTCCCCGAAATCGCCGTCTGATGAAAAAAGCGCATGTTGCGGGAACATCGCATCCCGACTTTCTTGGAACAGTTGGTGCCGCAACGCTGGGGCGTCATCAGTCGCGAAGTATGTAGTGATGAGTGCGTCTAGGTGACTTAGTGGTAGGCCTACGACGTTTTGACCGACAGTAATGCCGACGTTGATGGGGAGCTTGTTGCGATACATGTACCAAATGATGGTCGTGTGGTGGTCATGAGGAAGACTGTCGAAGCCATCGCTGATGATGCGTAGCATGTGTGCGTTGATGGAATTGTAGACGCGGCGTGCGGAAGCGCGGTCGAAGTAATTGCTGATATATTGCATGCGTGACCACGAAGACTTTTTATGGTGGAGAATGAGAGAGAACACACATCACACAATAAGTATGTATAAGACGCATATATATATATATATACACACACACATAGATGATGGAAATGTTTTGTGTGTAAACCGCTCTGTGTGTAAACAATGTTATAATGTACGCTGTGTTTTCAATCCGCGTTGATACACATCGAACATTAAGTCTTTTTGACGTTGGAGTGTCTTGGCTGAAATCGCCGCACTGCGTACTAGAGCATCAGTTCGTGTCTTTGCCGAGGAACGAGCAAGCTGATCCCACTGTAAAGCGAGTTGGGATGTAAATGCGCCTCTGTACGGGTTAGTGAGATGTCCATGTTCACCAGTGTACAGAGTTCGGGACCGACTGAGTATCCAAGGCGAGAATCCACCAGTGATGATGTCATGTCCATTGGACATTAATTGAAACGGGATGCGATCGGGATCTGAGTCGAGAAACGTGGTCGAAGTGTTAGACGGAAAGAAACGTTGGCGAACTGAACGCATGTAGTTGTACAACGTCAGTGGTCTGATGAAAGTACCGGATGGGACATTGGTGTGTGGTCCAGGACGATACCCATAGTGAGCTCCGAACTTGCCACTGGAACTGTAATATTCGTCATTCCGCTTACGATCACGAGAAGTCGCGAGAACCATAGAAAACGTAAATCCGAGAGGAGCTAATATCTGTTCGATGGCTGCCATATCAGGAAGACGTGTCATCTCGAACGTCCCTGTGGTAGTAAGCATGCTTCTTTGCATGATAGCTCCTACACGATCGACGACCGACTTTATGTTACTGGCGGACGATGCGTCGACCAACGAAGACGTCAGCGCGGCTTTATCGGCATACGACAGGTATAAAGCCGGCGTTTTCTTGTAGATGAAATAGGCGTGTCCGTAAAAAGTCGGTCTGATAAGGACGTAGTATTCTGAGGGAAGGTACTGTTGAGTCCCAGGCGTCAGGTCCCATGGGCCAAGACCCAGCCATGCCGTAGACATTTTCGCGTGCAAAGATCCGTCATCGTCAACGATGTTGCGAAGTGCGATGCGAAAGTCGTCGTAGATAGTGTAATCAAGAAGATCACTGGCAACGACATGAAGAATAGGCCAGTCCGGGTTAAAATCAGAAAAGTCGAAAGCATCGGTATTTGGGACACCGGTTGGTGCCGTACGGCTTGGTCTGACGACAGGTTTGACGTCAGGATCAGGTTTGATCTCAGGTTTGATCTCAGGTTTGATCTCAGGTTTGACGTCGCGCTTAACTGGATGTGGCAGTCGGAACCGTTGTGTCTCTGTTTTCGCGACAGCTTCTGACTTAATGAGATCAGGATACCCACGTTGGCGTTTGTGTCTGATGGCATCGACTGTGTTTTGTTGGGCGGCTTTAATCTGACCGATCTCGATCACTGCTTGTCTGACTGTAGCTTCATCGGATGCTGATAATATTCGAGCTCGAAGATGCGCAATTTGTGCATCAGATGTATTGAAGTAATCGATGAGTTCCGCTTCTAACATCTGATGGGTAGACGCTGATGCAGTAGTAAGCGATGCGAGGGAACTAATCACATCCGTAAGTGGCGTCGTCATGATGGAACTTCTATGTGTCGATGAAGCGATAGAACTAATGGACTGGATGGAATTCACTTCACAAAGACGAAGGGTGGCTAAAAGCGTAGTCACACGTGAGGTGTGACCAAGGAAGTAAGTAAAAACAAATCGAGTCCCTAGCGTCAAGAGGATTCTCTCTCCATGACACGAGCAGTCATCAAGTCTCGTGGACCCGAGTATAAGGCGTCGCTATACAAGAGGGATAAAGCTTCTTGCATACGCAGAAGACTCATGGGTGAGGGTGCGAATGAGCATCCGTCAGAATGTACAAAAACACGGCCCAGAACGTTGACTAATCCGCGAGCGCAACGACGAGGAACGTCGAAGTGAAAACATCCACTATGACGTTGCATCCGTACGCCATGGACGATGCGCGAAACATAACGAGGCGTCACAGGGACGGTGCAAGGAGTGTTAAAAATGACTTGTATGAGCCATGCAAGTTGCATGGGGTGGACCGCAAAATGCACTTGACCGATGAAAATAGATTCGCGATCAGTGGTCGGTGTCTGGAACGACAACGATGCGCGAACAGCGTCTGTGGGCTTCGGGAACATGATGTATGGACAGTCTTTCATCTTGAGCGACACAGATGGATGTAACGACGGCGGGATGCGGTATGTCGCGAACCTGGATCGACATGGATCGTAAGGATCGTGAGAGTATGTGTACCCAGTAGGATCTATACAAGTGGTGATGTGAGACATGACTATGGTGTATAAAGGTCGTGGACAACGTGTACGTGACTAACGGATGGATGATGAAAAAAAAATCACTGCGCGTACGGGAAATAGCGACGTATACGCTCATATGGCCAAATAATCTCGTGGAAAAATAGTACGATTATGTGTGTGTGCAGGTGTTACAACGAACACGCTGCAAGCTTACCGTTCGCACGTGCACGAGGCATAGCAAGTTTCGATGTCTTCGACGTGTTGCGTTTACCAAAAGAAGCTGAGGCTGACTTCCGTACGTCTGTACCGAACATCCCGGCACTGCGTCGTACTCGGGGCTTGAACTTACCTGTCGATTTCGGAGGAGTGTCAACACCGAACATGCCAGCAGCGGATTTTTGTTGAGCACGGAACAAAGACGTAGCTTGCTTGAGCTGAGTCTTCGTAAGTTGACTGGTGGAACGCGCTGGCAATGCACCAGATGCTTTCTTTTCGGTGCCAAACATACCAGCTGCTTTTTTGCGTGCGGCAGAGAACTTAGCGTTTGCGCGTGCCTTGGTTTTGGCAAGAGTGTGTGTGGCACTCGGAGTGCTGCTGGAAGCAATACTAGCGATACCCGACACCTGGACGTTGCCAAAAGCAGATGATCCGACAGAGGCGTGAATAGATTCGCAACTAACGTCGAAAACAATCGCAACGACGACATCGTCGACGGCTGTTTTTCCAGTAGAGGGAGGACCATCAATAACGGCAGAACGATGTTCCAAACATGACTGGTGCCACGTCCCGTAGGGTTTAGACGCAGCCGATTTGATCAGACTCGAAGCTGATCCATGGATGGGAACAGCGTGTGAGTAGATGGGAGCGCGGAACACGGCCGCGCCACCCACTTTACGCATAAACATCAACGTGAAAGGGACCGCACACGTTACAGTCACGCGAACAGATTGGATGTGGATCTTGACACCGGGTTCTACCGATGAAAGATGGGGAGCAGCGATGTCGAAAAGACTGAACGACTTAAACGCGGCGATAGAGGATCCGCCCTGTTGGTCCGTGCTGGGCGCAACCAAACGCATCGAGTGGGTAAAAGTCGTCATATATGTTCCGAGTATCGTTCTATGACAGTGAAGAGAGCGTTATGTGAGACAACACGACCAATCATATGTACGTCTATAACGCTCGGTTGCATATATATCATGAGAGATATTGTATCTGTGTTGTTGATACGCATCACGTTGGCATCATAGACATCATCATACGAAACGGAATAAAATCTTCGTACGATAATGTGGGATCTAAAATCGGAGCTACGACTGCAAGTTCGGCGATAGAAGCGACACAACCAACAAACGACCGGTCATCGTCTCTGGGATGTCGGAAAGCACGAGAAAACGTAGTCGGAATTTCGTTAGCAAGAAGATCCGTCAAAACAGAGCTGTTGGACAGAGATTCATCGGAACAAGGACATATTAATGTGACTCCATTTCTATGACACCACGCCAGCTTCGTATCAAGACAATCAATCTCTTCGACAGCCATGGCCGTCGAATGCGAGTTACCGAGTCCAATAACGAAGCCTGTCATAGCGATGCTCGTATCGATGCCTAAGCATGCGACGAAACACGCGAGACCGCAACTAGCTCCGCCAAGACGATCAATACCGCATAGTTGCAGGAAGGTAGTTTGCCCCGAGCGTAGTAGATTGAGGCATGATAAAACAGCCGCGTTAGTGTTGCAGTCGTGTGTCAGTCGATCGTCGATGTACCAACAGCTTTGACTACCTTGCGGAATGCGGATGTAGGAGATAGTATTTCGTGCCGGTGGAGTGTCAGACGCTGTAATGCTACCAAGACCCGCACAGCGTCCATCAATGGTAAATGGAAAACGACAGTGTCCTCGAAACATACCTCGGTGCAAAACTACTGTAGAGCACGTAGATGAAAAGATATAACAACAATATATGAGAGATGTAATCGTGAGTGATGTAAAATCGTATCACCACACCGTAGTTACCACCACCGTAGTTACCACCACCGTAGTTACCACAACCGTCGTTACCACAACCGTAGTTACCACGTGAAAATAGTACGATTATGGTCAGATGCCGAAGAAAATGGCTGGCGATCATAGTGAGTCATATGCGCCAAACATACCAGCAGAGGTCGGTACCACCGGGCCACCAGACTTGCTCATTGCGCCGTACTCTTGGTCTTGGCCAATCATGTGTTCAAGCTGAGCGTCCGTCATTTCCCGACCAGCGCGTCGCTGAATAAGCTGCTTGACTTGTCCCATCCGTTTTAAACCTTCTGGGTAGGGAGTACCGCGCTGAGCGATCCATGCTGGGTCGAAGTCTTGGCCACGCCTCGCATCAGTTTGAACCGGAATCACATCAGTATTATCCCGACCCGAAGCCGCCGCCGCCGCCGACAAAACGCGCGGAGGGGCGCCAATAAAATCTTGCCCAAACATAGGCACGGACGGCCCGGACAGCTGAGTGGCTGTTGGGGCAAGTTGCAGAGGGGGCAAGCTGAACGCATCGTATTGTGTACCAGTGCCAGTTTCGTACGCTTTTTCCCAGTCGAGATATCCTTGTTTGCGGAGAGCTGCGTTTTGCTTAGCCCATTGCGCGAAGGAAACACCGGGATGGCTTCGGTCCCAACGTTCTTTCTGCGCCGAAATGCGCGTGGTTTTGTTAGCTACAAATTGCGCAACTTGATCTCGACCAAACGGGCGGACGATGGCCTTATTTGGATCTTTGGGATGCGGACGACGAACCGTGTACCCGACAAACCCGAAAAAAATCAAAGACTCTGGCGAAGCATTCGGGAAATTTTCTCGGGCATAGTCTAACGGAGACTGCTTACCGAAACGATGCCATTCTTTGACGTTGCGAGCGTGCATCTTGTAACCGGGTGTGTCTTCTTTCGCCGCGTAATTGTCGGTGAGCACAGCTCCCATACCTGCTGCCGCAAGAGCTGCACAATAGTTTTCGAATTCATCAGCATTGGTGATGCGATGTACGGACCCTGATGGCATGCCAAGCGTTTTGGCGAGTTTGTCGGGGCTCCATGCGTAGAGAGTTCCTTTGAGTTGACCTTTGCGTTTAGGAAGAGCGCCAAACTGCTTGTCGGCGAGGACGTGGTTGATAACGCGGCGGTCAACAAACTTCATACCTTGCTTACGCATAACTTGCATGACGAGTGATTTGAGTACACGTTGAGACCCCAGCATACCTGGAATGAATCCCCGTTGGCTACCACCCCTGGATTGGATACCAAACGATGGATCGACAACACCTTGGTTGAATCGCACGACGTTGAAGATCATGGCGTCAGCGTACGCCGTTGTTTCTTCGTCGGAAGAATCAGACTCCGAATCGTCACTGTCAACGTCGTCGTCGTCGTCGTGTCGACCGCGCTTGAAACAACCTGCAGATTGACCGCGAACACCCTCGTAAATGGCGTCAGCAGCGTCACCCGCAAAGTCACCGAACCGCTGGCGGATAGCGGGACGGGCGTCGCTGAACGCATTCATGCCCATGGAAATAGCAGGGCGTAGCATGCTCCCGAAGATACCCGAACTCTGGAGTGCGACGACGGTGTTGTCGGAACCACCACCAACCATCTCAAACAGTTCCGCCAACGTGTCGCACTTCGCTACAGCCTTAGCGACGTCCATGAACTCTTGTTGTGTGTAAAGCCGTTTCAGCGGCTTGACGCTGTTGTCGGACCATAGACGCTGAATAGCCTTGATAACATCGTCGTTGCACAGAAGGTGGCGTTCATCGGGTCCAGTCGAGCGAGAGTACTGTGTCTGGTCTCCCGTTTCAACGAGGCTGAGCTGTACCTGTGCTGACACAGTCAGTTGTTGGTCAGGACCGACTTGGGACAAACGGATCAGGGCGCTCGGGACAATTGCTTCGTCGTACAATCGGACTGCCGTCACGGAGATACCCATGACCTGTGGTTGGAGTAGAGCTTGCATAACAGCTTGATTGTTCGCGGTATGTGCCCACCACGGCGCTTGACGATCGAGAGTGGTCGTATCTCCGTCAATACGGAACATAGCGCCACTGGAATAGTTGCAAACGTCCCAGACAGTGGGAGTGGGGCCTCCGATAAGAGCCGTACCGTTGGGGTACCCACCAGCATAATCGTTAACGGTGCCGGTGGCCGCGGGGTAAATGGTATGGTCGACGGCTTGAATCAATGTTCCCAGGTATTCATACCCGGCGAGCCTATCCGGCTCGAAGTCGACGGTGATCAGTGATGTAGCACACAGGAAGTTGCCGTTGATTACACCGGCCGCATCATTGCGGATGAACATGGAATCCGTGCGAGAGAACGACGATGAGCTGTTGGCGATGGCGGTCGGTACAGAGATGGTATCCACCGTTGTCGTAATGAGGGTACCGGATCCGGTCGTTTGTCCGTAGAAATGACGCGCCATGACAAGATATGGATGCCCGAAGACGACATGAGCTGCCCCCGCGATTGTTTGAGTCTGATAAAGGCCAGTGGAAGCAGGAACGCGTAAAGTGACCGTATAACGTGCAATGCCACCGAATCCGATGCTGCCTGGATTGATGTTGATGATACGCGGATTGCCTTGGGTAGTGGGGTTCGCAGTGGAACTGAGGACGAATTGTGTGCCGGCGAATCCAATGTAAACGGAATTGTCGTAAACGTTGTCTAGATTCGCTGCACGTAAAATGATGCCAGCAGTGTTCAACGCGGCACCAGGGGGAAATTGCAGAATACGGAGATTGACGTTGGCAACTTGATTGAACGGGATGGGTGACAGCAAAACGTTCGCGGAGATGCCAGCATCACCATCCCCAGCAAGGAGGACGCGGTTCAAAGGACGGAGAGGTGACCATTCCGGACCGAAGATAGCCGTGAACCCGCCGATGGCAGGAACGTCCAATAATTTGTTCTTGGCTGGTTCGGAGATGGAAGCCAATTGAGCACCATCAGGTGCGGTGTCTCGCAAGTCATTGATCGTACCGCCGTTGATGGTACCAAGTACAAGTAAATTGGAATTGGTGGTTTGATTGACACTGGCGGTCAAGAGCCCGGAAACGATTTTGCCCTTCGAAAACCGGTTCGGCAACGCATTGGGTTGGAATGCCAGTTGAAAATCTGGACCTACCGGGAGAGAGGCATCTTGGTACCAAAGGATACGAGGTTCATTGGCAGGTGAGTTGGAACTGGTCATAAATCCGGACAACAACGACCACACGCCACGTTTGATCGTCATGCGAAGTTCGATCGGTTGCGTGATGTCGTTGGGGGAAAGACGGAACAGGAAATCACGTTCTCCCGTCGACCCAGTGAGCAGGCTAACTTTGAGCGGACGCGATGAAACAATCAGCTGGCTTGATGTAGTGAGACCTCGATCTCCGTCATGAGTGACATTGAACGGAATCTCTGGATCGTACAACGCTTTGATGGCGCGTAAAGCCATATGAGCGAGGTTTTGGTCGCCGACTTGCATGGCATCAATCGACGACATAATGCCATTGCGAACGACCCCGGACATAACTTGGTATAAAAGAAAACGACGACGAAGAAGAAAAACGAAGGGAACTATGGAAACATGACATATACATGACACAACACCACAACAGCAACATACGATACGACCATGTCATCATATGACGATAAAGTACAAGGGGCCACATTATCATGTAAATAGGTACGATTATGCAATGAGTTGAACCAGCGGGTGTCCTTGTTGATGTAACGCATCTTCGACGGAGACGAGATCTTCACGATTGCGTTTCAACGAGACAGCCGCGTTGGTGGTATACGATGAATATGTGGCAGTGTCACGAACAGCAACTGCACACGTGGCAGTGCACGAGATAGGAGCGCTAGCATTGTCAATGCGCGTAAGAACGACGTCTCCGAAACGTCGTTCGTCGTCCGTAGAGAGCATCGTTGAGAATGTGAATGCGATGTTGGCACCGTGTTCGAGGCCAAAAAAGGAACCAATCCATATGCCATCTCGCAAAGAAATAGGTACACCACCGACAGATAAGGGACGTGGATTGCACACAACTCGAGGAGTATGTCGCGTAGAAATGGTAACAGTGAACGACTCTCGCCGAGTAAGCGTGCTGCAAACGCCCGTCGATGTCATACGAGCAAAGACGTGACATACTTGCAAAGCGACGGTGGTATGAGTCGCATTCGTACTAGCACCAATCTGGACCATGATAGAAGGAGTGCTGCCCCAAGGGATGGACGCAACCGAGACATTGGTCGCCACGGAAGATGTACCGCAATGCGAGACATAGAACATGTTGTTGGTATCGGTAACGGAGACGTCGGAGCCGAGCGAAAATTCCTCTCCGGTAGAGTCACGAGATCGTAATCCTTGTAGGGACGTGAAGAAAGGAGGCCAGTCAAAATGTAAACCCGTCTGCGCTTTCTCGCTGCCCAATGCGTCCTTGGGCCACATGGCTCGAGAAGCAAGAAGACTGCGTTCCCAGTCTGGATTGCCTCGAGTGTCGCAGACGACGGCTCCACCGATATCGCCCGTAACGATGGACGATGGACCAGCCGCATTGCATCGAATATTGATGGATCCCTTCACCAAACGGCCGACATAATGAGAGGTGGCGAGAGATGGGGAGAACTGAGCACCACCAGGGACTGGCACCATAATGTTTGTGGTGAAAGTATGGTTTAAAACAGGAGCGTTAGTACCGTTGAGCCCAGACGTCATCGCAGGTGTAGGAGTGATGCCGCCCACTGCGTTACTCAGCAGAGCTAGTATAGTGCGAACGACATTGAGGCCACCGTCTCCCCACCACACCCCGTCTGTGTTCAGCGCACCACCCGTGAAAGTGTTTGCATTTGGATAATTGGCGACGAGCACTACGTCATGGACAGTGCATGGAAGAGCGTTCAATGGAATACCGATCGACATCGTGAGGTTGAATGTGGAGACTGAGAACTATGGGTGGTATGAAACACACAGCAACAATACGCGTGATAATATACCCGAACATATAAATGGGGCAGGACGCGCTTTACGATAACACACACGGACAATATGTATATCTATCAGTAACCGTCCCAGACAGGATCTGTTTGGAGGTCGCGTGGAGGATTGTCCTGTCGGTGATCTATGCCATCAACGAAGATTTCTCTGCCTCTCAGACGCGATTTGATGCTGGCAAACAAGTGGTCGGGGCACACGGCATTGGGTTGTCCGCGTGTTTTCTCATAGTCCCACCATTTTTCTGGAGGGACATTGCTTGTGATCACGACTTGGATCCACGGCGCGTAAACGGCTCCACCCTTCGTTTCTAAGCTTAGTCTATAGCCATCTAGAATTTGGCATAATATGTACGGTGAGAGCCAGTTGCCCATATCTTCGATCACCAACAGTAGATGCTCGGCAGTGAGACCTGGCCACCACTTGCCGTTGCCCATGGTGCATGTGAGCCGATACATGTGACGTTTGCACCATTCGTCTGTCTGATACCCAGGCATGTTCTTGTACATGCGGAAAGGGCGAGAACTCTTACCAGAGCCAGGATCGCCGATCCACACCTGGCCCGTAACCGGTCGTTGAAGGGGAGTTTCTTCGTGATCGAGAAGCATCTCTGTGTCGACGAGGTGTCGCCGTTTGACCGTGATCGTAGATCGCCATTCTGGGTGCGTGTTTTCTATTTGACGAAGCCGGATGCGAGCAGGTGGGACCCATTCACCGACATGATCGGGCGGTTTATCACGATGAGCGTGCATCATCTTCACGATGAGATCAATCTTGGACGGAGGTTTCGGTTTACGTTGCCGACCGAGTCCATCATCATCATCACCTGCCGCTTCGTCCGAACGGGAGCGTTTGTGTAAACGGGCGACACCATCTATGGTTGCAGGAGTGCCACGTGTGTAGACATCCGTGCCGGGCCAACGTTTGGCGGGGTTAGTGCAGTAGTTGTTGTTCGCACCTGGACTACCATAACTGGCCTCGACGTGTACGATGCGAGCGAAATCGATATCAGGTCGAGGCGACACGACGGTGTCGCCAAACAATGTATGATGGTAAATACCACAATGACGTTTGAATATTTTTTTGACACCGAGTAGACGCATGGCGTTGGTAAATTCGATGTATCCTTGAGCATGGGGCCGACCTGTTTTCGGACATTTTTCTATCTGGTACACGATGTATCGAACGAGATCGTCATCATACTGTAAACATAATCCGTTAGCCAATGACACAATAAGTTCGGCATCGGACGGGATGTCTATAGTGTCAGATGTACACCCGAAGAGTGTGAACGACCAACGGCGAGCACGAGCGGTGACAGCGTCTTGGTAGTCGGCAGAAGACGAAGTCGGGTTCGGAACGACGGATGATGAATGCTGAGCAGCGGTGGCATGCCGGGGATGAGCCGAAGAGAGGGTAGGTTGGAGCGACGACGCTGTCGGACCGACGACGACGGCTGATGTATGCTGAAACGAGGTGAGAATGTCACGAAGATCCAAAGGGATAGAAGGAGAAGGACTGCGCGATGAAGAGTTGCTAACGAGAGTCGCCGCATCGTCGTTAAGATTCATACAAGAGGATGAATAGCATACTGAGGATGTTAAAAGGGTGGAGTGTACATACATACTATAAGTAGTAGAATAGAGACGTATACGAGGCGGAATAGTGCCGGTGGAGGTAAATGGAGCGCCTGGAGCATAGATGCAGAGCGGAGATTGTGTGTTACGAGCACTCTATGTTCGAACCGAGATCTAAGTTCGAGAGGCCACATGTCGTATTCATGCTGCATCAGAGTGGGGTCGCTTGAAGCCCGACAAGCTGACGTGTCCCACGGGAATAACCTCTGAAGGAGTTGCTGAATACGCGGAGAGCATTGTCGCGTTGACGATAGTCTTGCTCAGATCCTCGCACAGCTGACGCATAGTGTCACCGATCGCAACGGTCAAAATCGACGAATAAGTGCCGCTGCGGATACCTCCGGATGTTAAAGTTTGACCAATCTCTGCAACTGGATGATTGCCTGGACGAGAAAGATCAGGTCGCAGGTTCTGTTCGCGCGGATTGGGTACAAAATTCAACAAGACGACGACTTGGTGAACCACGAGGGTATCAGCTGAGGACTTTTTGGGCCGGAATTCGCACACTTCCATGACATGTCCGGAAATGTCGACCACTTTCATGCATCGTCGAGTGCCGCCATCAGTGTGAGCCATGCGATATTCCGGGGGCGTGACAATACGACACACGAAATACGCAAATGTCGCCGTGAATCGGCCGCTTGCAGGATGAGGGCCTCGTCGTCGCGGGAACACTTCGACGGCATCGTCGGGGTGGACGGTGACGATGGAGCTCATAGATGTGTGGAAGTAGTGACCTGTAGCGCCACGGTTTGTCAAACCCGCCAAAGGAGGATCGAGCATCTCGCGAGAAACGCCGTGGATAACAAGCGCGCGAGCGAAATCTTGAGAGTCGACGAAGTCAGAAATTTCCCGAAATATTGGGTTGTTACCGGCGATGGTGAGCTTGGCAAGGTAGCCGTTTTCGTCGGAGACGAAGACGACAGCGAGTTCGGTGGCGAGAGGCGATAAGACACCAATGCTCTGAATCCAAACACGAATAGAGGCAATCGTCTTGAATGGCCACGTATCATCTTTGATCGAACGAAGAGACATGATGATGAAAAAGAACTGTTACATCGGAAGGTGGAGGATGGAGGCAAACAGAGACAACGAGATCGGAGGGGGGGGGGGGGGGGG
>ERZ1292625.2513-Hain-H41-01um-R1-2513-length-16786-cov-12_pt1 | contig 16786 bp, 18 predicted proteins | sample MGYA00564400_ERZ1292625 | MGnify/ENA primary metagenome ERZ1292625 (study PRJEB36523, sample SAMEA6512639) | groundwater metagenome | collected 2019-01-08 | study: AquaDiva: Metagenomics assemblies of 32 groundwater samples | reverse complement strand
ATTATTGGCGTACATACGCCGGAATTTGAGTTTGAGAAAGATTACAATAATGTTAAAACAGCAACAGAAAAATTTGGCATAAAATTTCCAGTTGTACTTGATAACGACTACTCAACATGGACTGCATATAAAAATCGTTATTGGCCACGAAAATATCTTATAGATATTGATGGATACATCGTATACGATCATATTGGCGAGGGGGGATATGAAGAGACAGAGCAAAAAATCCAGGAAGCATTGGCAGAACGTATGACCGTTTTAGGAGAGAGCGGAACAATAAATCAGTTAGTAACAAAAGAGGTTCCCGTTCAGGGTGGCCCCAAGAGTCCTGAAACTTACTTTGGATCAGCACGCAGTAACCAACAAAAGAACCTCCTTTTACCCAAAGACAGTTGGAATATAACTCCCGAATTTGCTCAAAATAATTCCGCTAATGCCAATATCGTTTATAAATACACCGCTAAAGATGTTTTCTTTGTTGCAGAAGCGAACACTGAAACTATTGTTGAGGTTCTTCTTGATGGAAAACCTCTTGGTGGCGAGGCGGGGGCGGATATCGTAAAAACTTCTGATGGAAAAACTATTGTAAAAATAAAAGAAGCGCGCCTCTACAAAATTATTCAAGGCAATCAATCAGAAACACACTTTCTTAAATTCATTATTCAAGAACCAGGGCTTAAGGCATTTACCTTCACTTTTGGTTAACTCCAAATTCGTTTCCGCTTTCAAAAGACTTTGAGTGAAGTCGTCAATATACTCAGATAATAAAAGAGCTTCTAGCGAAAAAACTTCGCCGAAGGCTTAATGTGTCAAGAGAAATGAATTAATTGATTTTTATAGTTTCGAGTGATAAACTTGGGGAAGGAATTTTAGTTAGTACTTTTCACAATTTGCCGAAATAGTTCAGTGGTAGAACACTACTTTCGTAAAGTAGGAACGTGGGTTCGATTCCCGCCTTCGGCTCCAGTTTTGTAGAAAAAGGTTTTTTTACTAGGTTATCCAAAAGAAAAAGCCGCCCACCGAAATGCATTTGCAATCCGATGGGCGGTATGGTTATGCGAGTTGCCATTGGAGTTTGTCACCAGCACGAAAAGGAACGACGCTTCCAATCTGTTCAGGTACAACCCACTCCGATTTTATGAGTGAGATGGTGCCGTCGTTGAGAGGAAGCCCATAGAACTCCGCGCCGAATCGCGAGGTGAAATTTTCGAGACGATCGAGACACTCCGCCTTTTCGAAAACTTCCCCAAGTATTTGCGGAAGTACTGGTGCTGTGTACACGCCACACGCTCCTTTCGCGCACTCTTTCTTCTCTCGCGGATGAGGCGCGGTGTCCGATCCAAGAAAAAACTTCGGATCGCCACTTGTCGCCGCCACGATTAGCTCATCGCGGTCATCGAAGTCCTTCGGTATTGGCATACAACCATGGTGCGGTTGGATTCCGTAGCCGACGACATCGTTCAGCGTCAAACAGAGATGATGCGCAGTAATTGTTGCCGCGACATTTTTCCCGAGTTGTCGGACATTCTCAACTCCGACGCGCGTGGAGACGTGTTCGAGCACTATCTTCAGGTTCGGAAACCTCTCCGCCAATTTGAAAAGTGTCGGTAGAAAAACTTCCTCCCGTTTTGTCACTAGCGTGTGCTCGCGATCAAGTTCGCCGTGAATGAGCAGGAGCATACCAACATCTTGCATCGCCCGAAAAGTTTCCGAGATTTTTTCGCTATCAAAATCTCGAAGTCCCTCGTCGGAATTAGTCGTAACTCCGAGAGGATACACCTTTCCGGCAACAGCACCTGCACGGTGCGCTTTCTCGATTATCTTCGGCGTTGTGTTGTCTCTGATCTCGATGGTCATGAGCGGCTCGAACGGATACCGATTTGGCATTTCGTCGAGCGCGCGCCTGATCTCATCCCGATACCAGAAGATGTCGTCTCCCGTGAGAATGGCACGCGGTCTAGTGTTCGGCATTGCGATTCCTCGACTTGCGTATTGCGCCGTGAACGGTAGCACCTCTTTCAGAAGCGAACCGATTCTGAAATGGCAATGCATGTCGTCCAGACGACGCAGGGTAATTCTATCGTTCATGTGTTACCTCCTATTCAGTTGTTTAAGAGCTATTTCTATGATAAGGTTACCAGTTTTATGAAGAAAATTCAATGTTTTTCTTAGGGTCTTTTTTTGTTTTCAAAATTATGATAAATTAAAGTAACAGTATAACAGATAAAATAGATGATTGAAAAAGTTAGTAAAATTGAAGAGTTAAAAAATAAACTCCATCATTTGATGGACTGTCTTTGATATTGAAGAAAAAGAAAAAAGATTAAAATTTTTAGAAAGTAAAACAAATATTCCTGATTTTTGGCAAGATACAGAAACAGCCACACAAACTCAGCAGGAAATATCGGTCGTAAAAGAAGAAATAGAGAATATTGAAAAAATAAAAGAAGAATTAGATGAAGTAGAAGAGTTAGAAAAAATAGCCGGAGGCGATGAAAAAATGGCGTTAGAATTAAAAGCAAAATATGAAGAATTAGAAAAGGCTCTTAAAAAACAGGAAATAAAAACTTTTCTTTCTGGAGAATACGATAAAAATAATGCAATTTTAGAAATATTTTCTGGTGCAGGCGGACAAGATTCACAAGATTGGGCAACAATGCTTATGAGAATGTATGAAAGATACTGCGCAAAAAAGGGATTTGAAGTATTTGTTTTGCACCAATCATTTGGAGAAGCAGGCGGACCAGAAGGAAGAATAGGTATAAAATCAGTAACTATAGAAATAAAAGGAAGTTATGCATATGGTATTTTAAAAAAAGAAACAGGAGTGCACAGATTAGTAAGAATTTCTCCTTTTTCGGCTCAAAAACTTCGCCATACTTCTTTTGTTTTAGTGGAGGTTTTACCAGAAATTAAAGAAAGAGATATTAAAATCGAAATAAAACCAGAAGATTTAAGGGTAGACACATTTCGAGCTTCCGGCCCCGGTGGCCAATATGTTAATAAAAGGGAATCTGCAATAAGAATTACACATTTAGCGACAGGTATTACGGTTTCATCGCAATCAGAAAGATTACAGGGTAAAAATAGGGAAAACGCAATGAAAGTTTTGTACGCTAAGCTTTATGCCTTTGGAGAATCACAGCACAATAAAAAAATAAAAGAAATAAAAGGTAATGCAATTTCAGCCAGTTGGGGCAATCAAATCAGATCTTATGTTTTGCATCCATATAAATTAGTAAAAGATTTAAGAACGCAAGTTGAGACTTCTGATACAGAGGGAGTTTTGAATGGGGAATTAGACGAATTTTTGGAAGCAGAAATTAAGATTATTTAAAATGATTAAATTTAAAAATGTTACAAAAGTTTATTCTTCAAGCACAGTTGTTTTAGAAAACGTTTCTTTTGAAGTAGAAAAAGGAGAATTTGTTTCTATTGTTGGTAAGTCTGGAGCAGGCAAGACAACTTTGATAAAATTACTTTTAGGATTTGAAACACCAACTTCTGGCGAAATTTATTTTCAAAGTACAAATATCAATGAAACATCGGCCCAAGAACTTCAAAAAATGAGAAGAAAAATAGGGAGCATTTTTCAAGACTACAAACTTTTTAATGGAAAAACTGTTTATGAAAATGTTGCTTATATCTTGGCAGTAGAGGGCAATGAAAATGAAAAAATAGCCAGAGAAGTGCCGAAAATACTTGATATAATTGGGCTTTCAGAAAAGATGAATAATTTTCCAAATGAGCTTTCTGGTGGAGAACAGCAAAGATTGGCAATTGCCAGGGCTTTGGTTAATCATCCAGATGTTATTGTGGCCGATGAACCAACTGGTAATCTTGACCCTTATAACACCTATGAAGTTATTTCTCTTTTAGAAAAAATAAATAAGGCTGGTAAAACAGTTATTTTATCAACACACGACAGAGAAATAATAAATAAATTAGGAAAACGAGTTATCACTATAGAAAACGGAAAAGTTATAAGAGATGAAAAAAGAGGTCGTTTCATTATTTAATTCTGTAGAAAATAATATATGTTAACCAATTTTAAAAGAGTTATTAAATTTGCATTTACAGATTTTTGGAGAAATAAAGGAATTAGTTTAGCCGCTATTTTTGTTTTGGTTATAACTATTATATTAGTAACTGGACTTTTCTTCTTTCAGGGGATTAGTCAATACTTAGTTTCAGAAGTTCAAGATAAAATCGATATTACGGCTTACTTTAAAGAAGACGCATCAGAAGATGATATTTTAAAAGTTAAAAATGAAATTTTAAAAATGTCTCCTGACATTAAAAAAATTGAATATGTTTCAAAAGATGATGCCTTAGAAATATTTACTAAAAAACATAAAGACAATAGTGTTTTTTCAAAAGCGTTAGAAGAGGTGGGGCAAAATCCATTTTTACCATCATTAAACATAACAACAACGGGCTCTGCTTTGCAGTATGAACAGATTTCAAATATTTTACAAACAGACAATTACAGCGCCTTTATTGATAAAGTTGATTTTTCTCAGAAAAAAGATACAATTGAAAAGGTTTTTGCTATAACCTCTAGTATTAATGCGTTTGGTTTAATTTTGGGGATAATTTTAGTTATTGTTGCCATATTGGTTGTTTTTAATACAATAAAGCTTACTGTTGAAGGTTCAAAAAATGAAATTAGCACCATGAGAATAGTTGGCGCATCAAATTGGTTTATTCGAGGTCCTTTTATTGTTCAGGGCGCTATTTATGGATTAATTGCTTTTGTAATTTGTTTTGTAATTTCTGCCTTTTCTGCTTATTTTTTATCTTCAAAGATAGGAGTGGCATTGCCGGGTTTTAATACATTTCACTATTTTTTATCTAACTTTTGGATTTTTACTTTAATACAACTGGGCTTTGGAGTGGGATTAGGAATGATTTCAAGTTTTATTGTAGTAAAAAAATATTTAGAAGTATAAATATTGCGGGATCGTCTAATGGTAGGACAACAGATTCTGGATCTGTTTATCTTGGTTCGAGTCCAAGTCCCGCAGCAATTTGAAAAAAATAAAGCGTATTGCATATGTTTTATTTTTTTCAAACTCTTGTTTGGACTCGAACTAAACAAAGGGGGTCGGGGAAATTGGGTATTTCCCCGTGTAGGAAATTATTCAAAACCGAGGGTTTTGAAAGAGGAGCGGAGCGACGACTGGTTCTAGCGAAGCGGAGTCCAAGTCCCGCAGCTTTACAGGGAAGTATCGAGTTACCAGAGAGAACAGCAAAGATGCAGAGTTATCATTTTTAAAAAGTCAAAATATATGACTTTCAAAGACTTTTATAAAAGAGAAAAGCACATCATCTTGCGTGGCCAATCGCGTAGATTTAGAGTTATTAAATATATTATAATATTTAGCATCGCATTTGGTATCTATGTATGGAAAGACTTGACTACAGTAGGCTTTTTATTAATATTTTTTAGTATAATAGCAATAATAGTCCACTTCTTTTTCCGATGGAAAACTAAGGCCTGGACAAAATCTTGGGGACCATACAAACAAATTACTTTAAACAATGAGTAATTTTAAATGAAATTATCACGACCAAGATGCCTCAACTCAATAGAGTAGAAAAACCCTTATTTGTTTCTGAATACATGGTTCTCGCCCAGCGGGGCGAGGCTCGCTCAATAATGAGTGAATAGACCGAGAAACACAGCAGTCGTGTTGGGAATTTTTGTTTATAGTATAAGAAACCAATATTTATGTTTAAAAAACTTAAAAATCGATATTTTATTATCCGCCACGGAGAAAGCAAAGCAAATGTTGCTCACATCCTTTTAAGTCATCCCAAAGAGGGAACTGTGAGTTATGGGCTTTCGCTAAAAGGGGAAAAGCAGGTCAAGGTTTCTATTTCAAAAAATAAGAGAAATAAAGTACTGGACTCCGATGTTCTTATTTATTCCTCTGATTTTTTACGAGCAAAAGAAACCGCAGAAATTGCTAAAAAAATACTTGGCGTCAAAAAAATTAACTTTCATAAAAACCTGCGAGAACGGTATTTTGGTAAATATGATAAAACTTCGTTGGATAACATCAAGATAGCATGGACACACGATGAAAAAAATCCAAACCATAAACATAAAGGAGTTGAAAGCCCTAATAAGGTTTTAAAAAGAACTCTTGCACTTATCACTCAATTAGAAAAGAAATACAGGGGAAAGAAAATACTCCTCGTTTCTCACGGGGATGTATTACAAATTCTGCATACTCACGCTTCGGGTAAACCCGTAAGCCGGCACAGACACATAACTCATTTGGAAACTGCCGAGATTAGGGAGCTTGTTTTTTAATACATTTCATATTACTATAACAACAATCACACATTCGCCCTTTACCAACTAAATAAGGAGATAATCTGTGAACCCAGAACTGCCAGACCAACAGAGCTTTCGGGACGAGTATAAACTGGTGTTTGAAGGATATAAATTAAAAACTGACCCCACTAACCGCAAAGGAGAAAATCCATGCAACAGGCTCCTCAAATCCGCGATGATTCCATGACCCAGGAGTTCTTCGCCTTCCTTGACCAGAGAGAAAAGGTCAGCAACTGGTTTTTGGCGGTTTACATTATCGCCATCCTTTTACTGACGGTCATCGGTGGCATTGCCTTGCTCTCGTAGCACGGACTCCTGCCACCGACAGAGCGAAGCTAATCACTTCGCTTTTTTTTGTAAAAATGAGTTAGAATGAATCCATAATAATGGCTCTAATATTTTCCAAAGCCCACAGCATTTCGGCAAGCTCATTTCATTCGCTTCGCTCACATAAACTATAAAAAATTAATGGCGACTTGAATAAAATTTCGTAACCTATTCGACATTTAACCAATAACCTGGTATAAGTAGGTAAATCATTCGCTCCTTAACAACCAGTTTCCCAGAAAGGAAAAATCTCAATGACAAATGACGAGCGGGCAATGTACACGGGAATGGCGATTTCCCGCAACACCGAAGTTACCCTGCGTTGGTCTCGGACTCAGATGTTTATGCTCATCAACTCGGCTCTATTTACGCTCCTTTTCACAAAGGACGCAGGGCTATGGTTGTTTGCTGGTCTGGGTTTTTTCGGGGTAATTATTGGAGTCATCTGGTTCCTAATTAACCGAAAAACCCAGCAATGGGTTGATTACTGGCAGACACGCCTCGCCCAAATCACCCACACAGACGAGCCAAACATGGGTACGGTCAATGTGTTCGTTGGAGCCGAGTGGGACAAAATCAATAAGGGAGCAACTTTCTATAAGCTTCTGTACATCTTGCCCATTCTGTTTGGAGCTTTGTGGATTTCCATCTTCGTCTTCTCGTTCACCAAACTCTAATGGAGGTAACTATGTTCAAGAAAATCACTTGGGATGTCGTGCTTCTGTATGGCTCACTTTTGGTGCTGGGCTTGGTCGCAATCATCGTTGTTGCGGTCAATCATAACAACCCAACACTGGGAGACTCCACGCCTGTACTTGCACTCGGCTGCGGGCTCATCACTGCGTCGGTAGTTGGAGCTTTACACTTCCTATTTTCGAAAGAAGAAGGGGGGACTAAAGCCAGCCAACCCGCCGAAAGAGAAGTAAAATGAACTGACTGCTTTCCACTGAAAGTAATCGTTCAAATCAACAAAGCCCTTTGGGTAACACCACTGGGCTTCTTTTTATTTATAAAATTTTGTTAGAACAATGCCATTCGATACGAAGCGAATGGCATGCGGAGGTTGTAAAGTAATAGTTAATTTTTAAAATGAAAAAACCCAGGGGTTGTTATGCCCGAGGGTATGTGATTTGAGGTGTTGGATAGTTACTTTTTCACTTTTCCGCAGATTTTACATCGGCCATTTATGAATTCATGTTTTTGTTTAAGCTCTTCGCATGGCCACCTTGAGTGCAAAAAGAAATTATCGTCTTTACTATTTAGGATCCACACACTCAAACCCAGAATGGTAAAAATCAAAAGAGCAAGAACAACATTCCAAAACATTTCATTTCTCCTGATTAGTGAAAAACATCTACACCCTGTATTAAATATAACATTTTACATTGATAAAATCAATTTTTTATGGAAATTTTATGTCAATTACTCTAATTTCAGTAAAATCAAATATATCAAACTCGTAATTATAAAAATGGAAAATATGCTAATAGTAATTTATAATTAATAATGACTAGAAACAAAACAGCAACAACAAGATGTGCTTGGCCAGGTAGTAATCCGCTCTTGGTTGATTACCACGATAAAGAGTGGGGTATTCCGGTGCATAATGACAGAGTACTTTTTGAATTTCTAATTTTAGAGGGCGCACAAGCCGGACTTACATGGCAAACTGTTTTGAATAAACGTAAAAATTATCACAAAGCGCTCAATGGCTTTAATGTCAAAAAAGTTGCTAGTTATGGAGTCAAAGATGTAGAACGATTACTCGCAGATGCAGGTATCATTCGTAATCGACTTAAGATTGCGGCGACCATCCAGAACGCAAAAAAGTTTTTGGAGGTTCAAAAAGAATTTGGCTCTTTTGATAAATATATCTGGCATTTCGTAGATGGTAAACCAATAAATCATAGAATTAAGTTAACGAAAGATATCCAGGCCACCACGAAAGAATCCGACACAATGAGTAAAGATTTATTAAAACGTGGCTTTAAGTTTGTCGGCTCAACCATTTGCTATGCTTTCATGCAAGCCATGGGAATGGTCAATGATCATCAGACAGATTGTTTTCGGTATGCTATAATAAAATCAAAACAAAAAGATCGAATATAAACTAAATGGGGCATTGGATAGAATAAGCAAAGAAAATAGTAGCAGGCTGGTTGGTTTGGTTTTGATTTTAACTCGCGAATTAAATCCAGAGCTAATTTAATCAGCCCAAGAGTTCTTTCAAGGAGAAAGCGATGTATAGATTAAAGGAGAAAGTGATATCTAGGTCTATCATTGTTGATGTTCGCACTTTTCAATGCATTAGTTGCCTAAGGATAAAGATGTCTCAATACGGAGAGTGGAGATTCTGTGGTCTATTACTACTATACGCTAAATATAGGACTTGCTCTAAGTGCAAAAAACAATTAAAGAAAAGATATTACTAAAAAAAGGGAGGGGTAATTTAATACTTTAAACTACGAGAGTTAAAGTAAATTATCCCTCCCTCACCACTTTAAAAAACTATGTTAAGCAAGTAAATTAAAAATTGTAATATTTTACATTGGTAATATAAAATAAAAGCTGCTTCCTATGTTTTCCTCTGAGGCAACTCCAACGAATCCTTTATGAGCCTGGATAATTCCTTTTACAACGACGAGCCCTAAGCCGGTCCCTTTTTTCTCGCGTTCTTTTATAGCTAATCCAAATTGTTTAAATTTAATAAAAAGTTGAGCAATTTTATCTTGGGAAAGGCCCATTCCATAATCTGTGACAGCCACAATTAATGAATCTGGCAGATTAGCAATATTCTGCGAATTTTTATTTAAAAACCATTTTATTCCAGCCGATTTAGCTTCTTTAGATATATCTTGCTCTTTTTTATGAAGTAACGCCTGAACGGTAATGGTTCCTTTTTTTGGAGCAAATTTTATTGCGTTAGAAATAAGATTATTTAATACCTGGCTAATATAAATCGGATCAAAATCAATATTTTCTGGAATATTTTTATCTAAACAAGTTTCAATTTTTACATTAGAAAACTTTGCCGATGTTTTAAAAAAATCAGCTCTTTCTTTAATAATTTTTACAATATTTGACGGCTGTTTATAAATCTCAAATTTTTCGGTTTCAAGTTTTGCAACATCTAATAAATCGTTAACTAATTCGAGCATCCTTGAAGAATTCTGGAACATAAACTCAAGATATTTAGAATAAGACTTAGATGTTTTCTTTTTTAAAAGTAATTCAGCTATATTTTTTATATTACTTAATGGAGACCTTAATTCATGAACCATCATTGAGGTGAAATCCTCGCGTATCCTTTCAATTTCTTTCATAGGAGTAATATCGTGAAAAATAATAACAGCTCCTAATATTTCATTTTTTGTTGTTCCAAAAGTACTTCTAACTGGAGAAACAATAATTTGAAAAAAACGGTTATTAATTAAAACATTATCAACACTTAAAGATTTATCTAATTTAACGCTTTCTTCAAGCTTGCCTCTAATATCAAATTTTTCGCCTAATTTTTCAATAAAATCAAAGATTGATATATCTTCTTTAGAGCTTATACCAACAGCGTTTTTTGCAGCTGGATTAACTACCATAATTTTATAGTCTTTATCGGTCATTACTACGCCTTCATTTATACTTTCTACCATTGCATTCAATTTTCTTTGCTCTGTATTCACTACTTCTTGTAAGGAAGTAACCGCATTCGATGCTTGCCTGGTAATTTTATATAAAATAGTCATTTCCTCTTCTTTGTAAAGACCAGCTTTAGTGTCTGCAATAGTTAAAATACTTGCAACTTTACCACCAATAACCAAAGGAATATTGAAAAAAGAACGTACAGGCTCTTTAATGTCTTCTACTAAAAGAGCGCCAGATAAAATTTCTTCTATATGTATTTTGCTAAAATCTTTATTTAAAAGAGCAGACAATGAATTTATCATTCTATCTTTAATATCATTAATAAATTCCCTAGATACTGATTTTTCTAAATAAACCTTAAAGATAATTTTTTCAGGTTCAATAAACATATATGAAGTAACACTATAGTCAATAAGTTGTTTTAAAGATCCTGTAATAACATCTATAATATTTTGCACATTTAAAGAATACCCAGTTCTTACTCCAAGTTCTTTTAAAATGGCTAGTTCATATATATTTTTACGCATTTTTTCTTCATTTTTTCTAACGTCCCTTTTTAACTTATTTGTTTTCCAATAACAAAAAACAATAGCTATTATAATAGAAGAAAAAACTATAGATAACGTAATAAAAATATCAGCCATTTTTATTTCATTGACTTAATTAGTCTAGTCAAGCTAGCTAAGCCAAAACCCAGCACAAGAAATCCGGCAAGCGTTATTATGCCATGTAAATAATTACTATATACGTCCGGCCCAAAAAGAGAATCTAAATTATACTTAGGTACTCCCCTTATAATGGTATTAATAGAAAGTAAAAAAATACCAGCACTCATTATTTTTAACGATTTACCAAGCATTCCACCAAATCCGCTCAAATTGACCCATAAACTATATATTATTTTACCAACAATTATCAAAGTAATAATATTAATAATGAGTTGGAAATCTCCAAGTGTTTGTATTTCTAATACCGATACCGGAGAAGCTGCAAATAAATAAAGAGGAGTACTTGAAAACAAAAAAAGTTTATTTTTCATTTTTTTAATATTTTAATTATACTAATAACTTTAAATTATTTAAAATTTAAAGCCGTTATATGATCTTTTTTAATGTCTGGGTATTTTTCAAAAATTGAACCTAATGCGTTTTTGACAATCATTCCAGACAACTCCACGTATTCGTTGATTAGTTTTTGGAGAGCAATTGCAGACTCTCCTTTTATTTCGATAACCTTGCCCTTGTCATCCATAATTAACTCTGAGACATTACGCGCCTTTAAAATGGCAATATCTGGCCCCAAGATTATTGATTGCTTGGCGATAATTTCAGACATTAATGTCATATATTGAATTGTTTGATCCATAGTTTGATTTTTATTTTTATATTAAGTCGACTTTTAACTTTATATTGCTTAATTGTACCACAAATTAATCCATGATACCAAAAAGCATAATACGTTGTACAATTGGATATTGCAAAGAGGGGTTATTTTTATTTTTTGACTTTTTTCAAATTTTTTGTTAAAATTTTAAAATGTAAGAGCAAAATAAAGTGCCAGAATGCGCGTCTGATTTGATGGGCGACTAGTTCAGTGGTAGAACGCTGTCCTGATAAGACAGAGGTCGAAGGTTCGATTCCTTCGTCGCCCACCAAATCAGATGGGAAATACTAAAAAACTTTAATTAGTAAGTTTAATACTAAAAAATAATATGCAAAATATTTTTCAAAAAATAGATAAAAAAGTTTTAGTAATTGTGGGCGTTATTTTAATTATAGTTTTAATTGCTGCCTTTTTCACTTATAAATATTCAAAAGATTTAGAGCAAACATTAGAAAATAACGAAGTGGAAATGAAAATAGAAGATCCAAGAGAACAGGTAATAACTCCAATTGAAAATCAGCCAAATCAAAATCAGCCAAATAATATGCCACAAGTGCAATTAAAGCCTCAAGAATCTTTAACTATTTGCTCAGATAAATGTGGCGATGGTGTCTGTCAGCCAGCTAATATTGTTTGTGAGGATAATCTAAACTGTATTTGCGCTGAAACTAAGTTAGATTGTCCGCAAGATTGTAGATAAAAAAAATATGAAAAAATATATTTCTAAAAATACGCAAAAAAGTAAAATCGGCTATAATCCTTTAAGGACAAAAGCTGTTAATAGATTTTGGGGTAATGCCGCAAGATTAGAGCACACTAATGTAAGAAATAAAAATAAAGGTAAAAAAGGATAAGCGCGAATTCTCGGCCGTGTTTTTGTTATCATTGTTGCAAAAATTATTAAGCAACAAGTCTATGGTTATCAAGAAATTATTTTTAAACTCGCTTGCGAGGAACTTGTTCCTTTTTTCGATTTGTTTGTTTTTGGGATTTACTCAAGAAGTTTCTGCCTATTTACCAAGAATCATTTATAATCAATCAAATGATATACAAGTAAAAGAACCTGAAACTTTTCAGATATTTTATGACGAACTTGGAGGGAGTCCCAGAAATTATTTGATTCGTTCTGATGCAAATTTTAATTTCTATATCAACCTTTTAGTTCCGGTCAATTCAAATTCTAACGGAAGATATTCAGCAAAAGTATTTTTAAAAAAAGACTCTTTAGCAAACTCAGGCCAAGCTGAAGATGAAGAAGTCGCTTTTATTGACGGACAGACAGATTTTTTATGGCAAGAATTCTATGAGCCATTCAGCCGAGATTATTATTTTAAGGGCCCAGAATTTGAAAAAACTCTGCCTGCTGGTGATTACAAAATTACTGTTTTTAGTTATGAGAACAAAGGCAAGTATGTTTTAGCCATTGGTAGAGAAAAAAGATTTAGCCCAATGGAAATCTTAAATATATATTGGGTGTGGCCATTATTAAAAGTGGAGTTTTTCAAAACTTCTATTTTGGAATTTTTTCTTACGCCATTCGGCTTAGTTATCGTGGGATTAGTTGCTTTTTTATTATTTATTATAGCTTGTGGCGTGTTTATTGGTTTTATTAATGAAATGATAAAAGGCAGAAAGCCAAAAATATTACTCTTAACTTCGTCTGGAATGGCAGGAACTAAAGAAGAAATATTATCGGTGCTTTCAAAACCGCCAGATAAAGTGAGAGTTGCTCATATTATTACAGCTTCAAAAGCCGAAAAAGATACTGCTTATGTAGACAAAGATAAAGAGCTCATGCAAGAAGCGGGTTTTAATGTGGAAGATATTGATATTGAAGGTAAGAATAAAAAACAATTGATGAAAATATTACAAGTTGTAGATGTTATTTATGTTCAAGGAGGTAATACTTTTTATTTACTTTTACAAATGCGTAAAAGCGGTTTTAATAAAATAATCAAAAAATTACTTAAAAGAGGTATTATTTATATAGGAGTTTCGGCTGGTTCTGTTGTTGCTGGCAAAACAATTGAAACTGCCAGTTGGGGAAGTAATCCAGATGAAAAAGTAGTTAAGCTAATGAGTTTAAAGGGTTTAAAACTTATTAAATCAAATATATTTGTACACTATAAGCTAGAAGATGAGGAAATGATAAAACAAAAACCTAAAAGAGTTAAAAAGAAACTCCGCATTTTAACAGACGAACAGGCTTTGTTTGTTTTTGATAAAAAAATTATATTAGTCGGAGAAGGCGAGGCAATAACTATTAAATAAATAATACAATAGATTGTTGAGATAAAATCCTTGATTTTTTTTTAACTGTAAGTACACTTAATCTAATGATAATCAAGAGGCCTAAAAAGGGATTGAAATTAAAAATTAAAAAAGCAGTAAATAAAAAAGTTAAAAAGGCAAAAGTGCCTAAGAAAGTTTTAGTTAAAAAAAATCATCTCTCCAAGCTTTCTAAAATAAAGCTTAAAAAGACAATAAAAAAACAAAAAATAACCCTTTTTCGTGCAAAGCTACGGATGGGCAAAGAAAAAATAATTAAAAAATCAGTAAAAAATACTATTAATTCTAAAAAGAAGATTTATAAAAAAACAAGAATTATTGTAAGAAAAAAGAATAATTTTCTAACAAGCGAGACTAAAAAAATAAGAGTAATAAAATCTGTTAAACATAAAATTATTAAAAAAGAAAATATATCAATCTTTCCTATTGAAAATTTATTTAAAGCTAAAATTAAAGTGGTTGGAATTGGCGGAGGCGGCGGGTCCATTGTTTCTGAAATCGGCAGGTCGTTAAACAAGGCAACTTTTGTTATTGCAGACACAGATATTAGGGCTTTAAAGAAGAAAGCAGGTATTAAATATTTCTGGTTCGGCGAAAAATTTACCCATGGGTTGGGTACTGGAGTAAATCCAGAAATAGCTAAAATAGCAGCAGAGTCTGAGAAAGGAAGAATTACAGATCTTTTTAAAGATCAAGATATTGTAATTTTAATTGCTTCACTGGGTGGAGGATTGGGTTCTGGAGCTACTAAAGTTTTTGCGGAAGCTGCAAAATCTTTTGGTGGAATAACACTTGGTATATTTACGCTTCCATTCAAATTTGAGGGGAAAAATAAGTCAAAAATAGCTCAGAAAGCTTTAAAAGAACTAAAGAGTTCTTTAAATGTTTCAATTACTATTCCAAATGAAAGAATTTTTAAAATTATTGATACTAATACCTCTATAACAAATGCATTTTCTACTGTTAATAAAAACCTAATTGAATCTTTGGAGAGCCTAATTGATTTAATTTATAACCCAGGATTAATAAATATTGATTTTGCCGATTTTCGCACAATTTTAAGTGGCAATGGAAATTCTGCTTTTTTAAACACAGTGCATGCTTTCGGTAAAAATAAGGTTAAAGAAACAATCGAAAAAATTCTTGTAAATCCTTTATATCAAAATAACAATTTCATAGCAGAAAAGATTTTATTTAATATTTCTGGAGGAATTAATTTAAATATGTTTGAAGTGGAAAAAATAAGTAAATCTATTGCTGAATTGAATCCAAAAGCAAAAATAATCTTCGGGATTTCAAAAGATATAAAAGCAAAAAATAAAATTAAAACAACTATTTTAATAACAGGACCCTCAAAAATAGTAGAACCAATAAAAGAAGTCATTAAAATAAATACAGAAGTTATCGTCAAAAAAAGACAAAAAGTTAAAAAAGCAAAAGTTACTCAAAAATTATCTAAAAATATATTACCCGATGGTAATCTTGTCCCTATTTTCAATAAAGACCATATTGCAGTAGAGACATTTAACAAGTTAAGCATTACAGAACCAGCTAATATCAAAAATAAAAAAAACATAAGAAGAAATGCTTTAGAAATTCAAAAAGCTGAAGCATTAGAACAAGATAAAAGGCTTTTGCAGGAAGAGGAGTGGGAAGTGCCCGCTTTTTTAAGGAGAGTAAAATTTAAATCATAAATTATTATTTGTATTATGGAAAAAGAATTAGAAGTTAAAAGGGCTATTATACCTATAGCAGGGCTTGGTACAAGATTTTTACCTCTTTCAAAAATAGTGCCGAAAGAGTTTCTTCCTTTGGTTGATAAACCGGCTATTCAATATATCATAGAAGAGGTTAAGCGTTCTGGTATCACAGAAATAGTTTTTGTTGTAAATAAAAAAGAAAAAACAATTTTAAGTTATTTAAAAAAAGATTTAGATCTAGAAAAGACTTTGGTAAAGATGAAAAAAGAACAACTTTTAAAGGAACTCAAAGATTTCGAAAAGATTTTTGAAGGTATTTCTTTTTCTTTTGTTGTTCAAAAAAATCCAAATGGCGATGGTCATGCCATATTGCAAGCGGCAAAAAGCGCCAGTAAAGAACCAGTGGCTGTTTCTTTTGGAGACGATATTATTGACTCAGAGGAACCTGCTCTACTGCAATTAATAAATATATTTAAAACTTGCGGTTCTCCAGTTGTTGCTTTAAAATCATTACCTCAAGAAAAACTACATGCCTATGGCGTAGTTGCTGTCGAAAAGATAGCTAATAATCTTTTTAAAATAAAAAAAATAATAGAAAAGCCAGGTCCCAAAAATGTTCCTTCAAATTTAGCGATTGTGGGAAAATATATTTTAACGCCAGAGGTTTTTGATTATCTCAAGAGAGCCGTTCCTTCAGAAAAAGGTGAAATAATTTTAGCTGAAGTTTTTGATAAAATGCTTTCAGACGGAAAAATAATTTATGGATATGAGTTAAAAGGTGAATGGCTAGAATGCGGAGACAAATTAAAATGGCTCAAATCATTTTTCTATTTATCTTTAAAAGACCCAAGGTATAGAGAAGAATTAAAACAATATCTAAAAACAATAAAGTAGTCTTGTCAGGAATGAGCATATTTTTTTATTCGGGCTGACCATGGGTTTGGCGGACGTTGAAAAATATGCCTATTGCTGACATTGTAATATAATATGGAAACAATATACGACTTAATTATTATTGGCGCAGGGCCGGCTGGCATATCGGCTGCTGTTTATGCTGGGAGGCAGCAATTAAAGATGTTAATTATTTCTAAAGATATTG
>ERZ1292625.2511-Hain-H41-01um-R1-2511-length-16797-cov-33_pt1 | contig 16797 bp, 13 predicted proteins | sample MGYA00564400_ERZ1292625 | MGnify/ENA primary metagenome ERZ1292625 (study PRJEB36523, sample SAMEA6512639) | groundwater metagenome | collected 2019-01-08 | study: AquaDiva: Metagenomics assemblies of 32 groundwater samples | reverse complement strand
ATTCAGCACCTTGTGCTATAATATCAAAGATGTCAAAATTTCTAATAACAGGAGGCAACAAGCTAGAAGGTGAAATTGATATTGCAGGTAATAAAAATTCAGCACTCAAGTTAATTCCTGCAGTTTTAGCCTCAAATAACAAGTCTGTTTTGACTAATGTTCCAAACATTGCAGATGTCAGAGTGCTACTTCAAATCATAGAAAAACTTGGAGCTAAAGTAAGTTTTTCAAATAATGTTTTAGAAATTGATCCATCTTCAATAAATTCATACGAACCTGACTCGGAACTTTGTAGCAGAATTCGTGCCTCAGTTGTTTTAGCGGCTCCACTATTGGTTAGATTTGGAAAAACAGTGCTCACACCACCAGGTGGTGATCAAATTGGAGATAGATTACTCGATACTCATTTTTCAATGATGCAAAAGATGGGGGTTACTTATTTAAGAAAAGATGGCAAGTTTTTTCTTTCGTGGGACAAGAAAGTGAGTGGTAGAATTTTCTTGGAAGAAGCTTCAGTAACAGCAACCGAAATAGGACTTATTATGGCTTCATCTATGAACGAAGCGGTAATAATTGAGGATGCCGCTGCAGAACCTCATGTCGCTGATTTAGTTGCGCTATTAGTAAAAATGGGTGCAAAGATTTCAGGTTCAGGAACAAACACGTTAACAATTTCAGGTGGTGTTTTAAATGGAGCAGAGCACAGAGTAATGGCAGATCATATTGAAGGTGGAACATTTGCAATTGCTTCTGCAATTACAAATGGAAAAGTTAAAATCAATAATTTTGAACCAGAGAATTATCATATGATATTAAATTACTTAGGTAATATGGGTGTTAAATATGAAATAGAAAAAAACAGTTTAATAGTTCTTCCATCAGATTTAAAAGCAAATAGACGTAAATTTCAAACTAGACCATGGCCCGGTTTTCCAACTGACTTAATGAGTCCATTTATAGTCCTTGCAACTCAAACAGCTGGTACTGTTTTATGTCACGATTGGATGTACGAATGGAGGATGTTTTTTGTTGACGATCTAATTGGAATGGGTGCCAATATTTTTATAGCAGATCCACATAGGGTAATTATTTCAGGACCTACAAAATTGATGGCAGATAGATTATTTTGTAAAGATATAAGAGCAGGAATTTCAATAATACTTGCCGCGTTGGTTGCTGAAGGCGAGAGTACAATTGAAAATGTTGAAGTAGTAGATAGAGGTTACCAAGATATTGAGAATAGACTTAAAAAACTTGGAGCTTCGATTACAAAAATAAATTAATAATGATTCAGTTTGATTCAAGAAAAATCAAAAAAGGTGATACCTTCGTTGCTATTAAAGGGTTAACTGTTGATGGAAATGATTATATTGAAGAGGCATTAAAAAACGGAGCAGGTAAGATATATAAAGATAGTAATCCAACAGAATTAGGAAGGTTAGCTTCTGAATATTACAATAATCCAAGCTCAAAATTAAAAGTTATTGGGGTGACTGGTACCAAAGGAAAGACTACAACTTGTCATCTTATTCACCATATACTAACCACAAACGGTAAAAAAGCAGGCATTATCTCAACAATTTCTGCGCAAGGGTTTCATACAACGGCACCAGATATCATAACCTTAAATCAAGAACTTTCTGAGATGGTCAAAAAAGGATATGAATATGTTGTGCTTGAGGTTAGTTCGCATGGAATCGATCAAGGAAGAATTGCAGGGATTAAATTTGATATTTCGGTTCTAACAAACATAGCTCCAGAACACCTTGATTACCATAAAACTTTTAAAGAATACAAGAGAGTTAAAATGATGTTTATAAATTCTGCACAATATAGGGTTTTTAGTCCTAAAACAACTAATTTAAATATTTTAACTGGTGATTTTAATAACATAAATGCAGAAACGGCGATAGAAGTATGTAAAGAATTAGGAATTTCGGAATCAACCTCAATGAAAGCTCTTAAAACATTTAAATTACCAGAGGGAAGACTTGAAGAGATTGTTAACAATAATGGATATCGTATTTTCGTTGATTTTGCTCATACACCAGATTCGTTAGAGGCAGCACTTAAATATTTAAGGACAATAACTAAAGGAAAACTTATTGCTGTTTTTGGTTGCGCTGGGGAACGGGATCCAAGAAAAAGATCCAAAATGGGAAAAATATCTACAAATGTGGCTGGTTTATCAATTTTTACTGCAGAAGATCCAAGGACAGAAAATATCTTAGATATTCTTAAGCAAATGAAACGTGGAGCAATTAGAAATAATTTTGTAACTATTCCAGAAAGATGTGAAGCGATTTCATACGCATTATCTGTTGCTAAAAAAGGAGATGTAATTGGAATTTTTGGTAAAGGTCATGAGAAAACAATGTGTTATGGAAAAACTGAACATCCTTGGAGCGATCAAGATTTTATTAAAAATCAGTTGGAAAGAGATAATTTTTTGACGGGTGTAATTTTAGCTGGAGGTAAAGGTAAAAGAATGCAATCAAGTTTACCTAAAATTTTACATCAAATATGTGAGAGACCAATGATTTCTTACTCACTCGAAAGTTTAAGAAATGCAGGTATAAAAGATGTTATTTCTGTATTGGGTTTTAAGCGAAATATTGTACTTACTAGATTTTCTAAAAATATAAAATACGCAATACAGCCAAAACCGTTAGGAACTGGAAATGCTGTGTTAAATGCCTTCCCAAAGATTTCAAAAAACACAGAAACTCTATTAGTAATAAATGGAGATGATAGTGCTTTTTATACTCCAAAAACCATAAAAAATGTAATTGAACTTCATAAAAAAGATAAATCGGTTCTAACGTTTGTTAGTTTAATTCAAGATAATCCATTAGGACTTGGTAGAGTAGTCAGAGATAATGCAGGAAAACTTTTAGGAACTGTGGAAGAAAAAAATACAACTGACGAGCAAAAGAAAATAAAAGAAGTAAATGATGGCTTATATGTTTTTAATTATAAATGGTTACGTAAAAATATATTTAATATCAAGAAAAACGCAATGGCAAAGGAATATTATCTAACAGATTTAATTGAAATTGCTCTTAAAAACAAAGAAAAAGTATCAGTTTATACTCTTCCAGATTCTTCAGAATGGCAAGGAATAAACACACCTGAACAATTAGCCGAAGCAGAAAAAAAGATGGTGAGTAGATTAAATAGCGTATACTTATAATAAAATGCAAAGATATAATTTGAGACAAAAGACGGAGTCGTATTTAGGTAATTTGTCTGATCTTGAACAGTTTGCTAATTTAGGAAAACAATATATATTCAAAGTTGGTGTAAATGAAAAATTGGCCAGTGCTTGGGTAAAAGTTATATCTGCTGAAGCTGAGGTTATAAAATGGACTGCTGAATCAAGAAAAAGAGCTACTATAAAGGATATCCTAGAAAAAAATAAGCCTGACGATAAAAAATATATTGCAACTTATTCTTTGTGGTCTGAAGCAGGAGATTTAGCTGCTGTATCATGGTATCAAATATGGGAACCTGGTGCAGAAGAATTGGATAAAATTACTACGTTTTGTGAGGCAGAGCGTATCAATAATCCAATTATTCTTACAAGTGCTTTTAGAGTTGCCGCAGATTTTCGAAAGCAAGGATTAGCAAAAAAAATGGTTACACTTACCGAATTATCCTATTCTTCTTATTTGTCTCAAAAACTTGATGCTTCTGTAAATATCATATTCACCTTAGAAACGGATCAGAATAACGAAGCAGCAGTTCACACCTACGAAAGTAACGGATATCAAATAATTGGCGAGTTTGATCAACCAGATAAAGAGCCATACAGAGGGAAAAGATTGTTAATGGTGAAGCGACATAAATAAATATGAATGATCAAATATCCAACCAAATTGCTCAAGATATCTTAAATCTTGCTCCAAAAATCATTAATGATTTGAACTCAGAATTTATAAAATCTAAGTTTGCTAGATTAACTCAAGCGGTAGTAGCTACGGGCAATAATGGTGCACAAGATATAGTAACTGAACTAGATCATGCAATTGGCAAGATGTATATCGAGCAAATATACAAGAAATATTCTGAATACATTCGTATAGACTCAGAAGAAGAGAATGAAAGAATCGGTACTGGCAAAATTGTGTTAAGATTTGACCCCGTTGATGGGTCAAAACATTTTGCTACTGGTATTACAGAAATAGCTTCTGCGGCAGCATTGTCTGTAAATGATGTACCGTTTTTCGCAATGGTGATAGATCCATTTGCTAACCACGTATATCATGCCTTCAAAGATGGTGGGGCATTCCTGAACGGAACAAAAATATCTGTTAACCAAAAGAACATTTCCGATGATTTTAGTTTTTTGATGTATGAAGCTCCTAATTCTAAATTATTCCAAAAGGATAATGCTCAATTTGTACTACAAAGTAAACAATTGGATTTAATTAGTCAAAGTGCATATCGATTACGTAATAAAGGATTGTCATCAACTTCCATTTGCTTGGTTGCCGACGGCTCTGCTTGTGCATATATAGATTTTTCTTCATCAACAAAATTGTATGACGTTGAAGCAGCTGTTTTAATAGCACAGGAAGCAGGTGCAATTGTTACATCTACAAGAGGTGGGGAAATTTCACAGATAGGATATATCACTAATAGTGATAAAAAAGAAATTACGGCTAATTTAGTAATTGCTAATCCTACAGCAGTGAATGATATTCTTAAAATATTAAAGTAGTGAACAAAAGATTCAAAAAAGATTGAAAATAAATGATTAAGTATTCTCAAAAAATAGTTACTTTTGGTGGTGGAACTGGTCAGTTTCACTTATTGTCTGGACTTCGAGAACTAAATGAGAATACTAAAATTACAGCTATCGCAGGAACGTGGGATAGTGGAGGAAGTTCTGGACGACTCCGCTCTGAAATTGGAGTTTTACCTCCAGGAGATATCAGGAGATGTGTTCTTGCTTTAATGGAAAATGAACATCAAAGAAAGGTTGCTCAAAAGTTATTTGATGATAGGCTAGAGGATATGACAGGACCTCTGAAAGGTCATTCATTTGGCAATTTATTAACTGCAAGGCTTGATAATTTATATAGCGGTCAAGATAGAGGAATTAAGGCAGAATGCGATCTTTTTAGAGTCAGTGCAAAAGTAATGCCTGTAAGTTTGTCTAAAGTTCAACTTGTAGCTGAAACTAATAAAGGTAATCAGATTGTGGGTGAAACAAATATTGATTTAAGAATCAAAAATAAAGATTATGATCCAAACGACAAAATTGTCAGAATATATTTTGATACTAGTGCTGATATTAATCCCGAAATTATAGATGAAATTAAAACAGCTCAAAAAATAGTTTTTTCGCAAGGTGATTTATATACAAGCGTTTTACCACACTTATTAGTTTCAGGAGTTAGGGAAGCTATTTTAAAATCAAAAGCGAAACTAATAATTATTCTTAATTTGATGACTAAACCTGGAGAAACTGATAATTATAAGGCTTCTGATTTTTTAAAATTATTTCAATTCTATCTTGATTTGCCCAATAGAATAGATTATCTAGTTACTAACGACAATCATTTGGACCCAGAGATTTTAAAAATTTATAAGGAAGAGGGACAAAATTTAGTGGAAGTTGACGAGGAAAAAATAAAAGAATTGGAACCAAAATTAAAATTAATAAAAAAATCAGTTTCAATTTATATGAAAAAAGAACATTTGCTTCGTCACGATTCTCTTAAATTATCCAAGGCAATTTTGGAAATTTAATTACTTTACAGTTACACTTTTTGCTAAGTTACGTGGTTTATCTGGGTCTGCCCCTCTTGCAATTCCTAAATAATAACCAAGTAATTGCCCTACTATTATATTTGCAAAAATAGTCAAATCACCTAGATCTGGAGTTACTATTGTTTTGTTAAATTCAGAAGCTTTAAATGGGGCAATTCCAATTATTTTTCCTCCTCTTGCTTTAAGTTCGGCCGCACTTGATAACACCTCGTTTTTTACATTGTCGTTACTGGAGAGGACGAAACATGGAGTGTTTTTTTGTATCAAAGTAATTACACCATGTTTTAATTCACCCGCAGTAAATGATTCAGCGTGAATATAGGAAGTTTCTTTAATTTTTAATCCAAATTCTAAAGCTGCAGGATAATTTAAATGTTTACCGATTACAAACATGTGTTCGTGAATTTCAATTTCTTTTGCAATCTCAATGATCTGGCTAAATAATTTTTGATTCATCCAAGCTTTTAATTGTTTGTTTAAATTTAAAATATTTGCTTTAGCAGTTTTGTATTCATTATTTATTGTTTTAGAGAGTAAATATAAAGTCGAAAGTTGTGCAGTCATGGCTTTAGTTGATACAACTGCGATTTCAGGACCTGCTCCAATGGGTATAATCATGTCAACCAATCGTTCCATGGTTGATCCTCTTGAATTTACAATCGCTGATGTTTTTGCTCCATATTTTTTTGCCTCTTTAAGTGCAATTAAAGTATCAGCTGTTTCTCCCGATTGTGAAATTGCAATTACAACAGTATTTTTGTCACAAAATTTTGCAAAAGGCATAAATTCATAAGCACCATAATTTTCGGCTAGAATATTTGACTCAGATAGGAAATATTTTCCAGCAAGTGCACAATATGAAGCAGTACCGCATCCTATTAACACAACTTTTTTACTTTCATTAATTACTTTTGCTAATTTTTTTAATTCAAATTCGTTGATAATTGAAGTGTTTAGGATTGTTTTTGGTTGTTCATTAATCTCTTTAATTAAAAAATGTGGATAGCCACCTTTTTGGGCGTCTTCAAGTTTCCAGTCAAGTATTTTTATATTCGATTTAATTTCCTTTTCTGATTTTATATCATATATTTTAATTCCGTTTTTTGTAATTTCGACTGCCTGACCATCCTCTAAAAAATGAACCTTATTTGTATATTTTAGAAATGCAGGTACATCACTTGCAAGAAAATATTCATTGTCTTTATCATTAAATCCAGCAACGAGTGGAGATCCATTTCTACATGCAAAAATAGATTCTGATTTTAGATCTAAAACACAAATTGCATTTGATCCGTGTAAAGATTTAAATACAGAAAAAACTGATTTTTTGATATTACAAGTCACAAGTTCATCTTCGATTAAATGACTAACAATCTCAGTATCAGTTTCTGATTTGAAGACATGATTATTTTTTGAAAGTTTATGTTTTAATTCTTGATAATTTTCAATAATTCCATTGTGTATTACAGCGATTTGGTTTTTACAATCCAAATGAGGGTGAGCATTTTCGTCAGTTACTCCACCATGAGTTGCCCAACGAGTATGAGCAAGAGCAATATTTGATTTAGAGTTACTTTTTAATTCTGAAGATCCAATTTTTCCAATATGTTTTTCAACAACTAATTTACTTTTAGAAGAAACAAATGATATGCCCCAACTATCATAGCCACGATATTCTAAAAGTTTAATACCTTCAAATACGATCTCTGGCGCATTCCTACGCTTTCCTATGTATGCAAAAATTCCACACATATATCCTTAAAAGACACTATAACGTATAATATATCATTACATATGAAAAGGATACATATGATGGGGGTTTTGGGCAGTGGAATGAGTGGTGTAGCTTCCTTGGCTTCAAAAATGGGATATCAAGTTACTGGTTGCGATTTAAAAACAGGAGGACATGATGTAAATCATTTAAAAGATATTGATTTACTTGTAGTTTCTCCTGCCATTTTATATCAGGCTAAGGCAGATCCTGAACTAAATTTAGGACTTACAAAGAAAATAGTAACTACATGGGAAGAGTTTTTAGGAACTACACTTGCAAAAGACAAAAAGATTATAGCAATTAGCGGAACACACGGAAAATCAACAACAACTGGAATGATAGGGAAACTTTTAGAAGATAATGGTTTTGATCCACTTGTAATGATTGGCGCAAACGTAAAATCATGGGATGGTAGTTCACGCTATGGAAAAGGTGAATATTTTGTTATAGAAGCTGATGAATTTAATGATAATTTTTTGCATTATAAACCTGATATTATTATTTTAAATAATATAGAGTTTGACCATCCCGATTACTTCAACAGTGAAAAACAATTATTTGATAGTTTTCGTAAATTTGTTGAAAGACTAATTGGAGAAAAGATATTAATTGTTAATTGGGACAATGAAGGAGTCAGGAATTTGGTTGAAGGATTAGATTTAAATAAACTTAAATTAATTAAATATTCAAGAGAAACAGCTGACATAAACTTAAATTTAAAAATATTAGGAGATCATAATATTACAAATGCATTAGGGGTTATTGAATTAGGTAGGGTTTTAAATATTGATGAGAACAGAATAATTGAAAGTATTGAAAGTTTCGTGGGGATTGGCAGAAGAATGGAGGAAATAGGTAAAAATGTTTTTGATGATTACGCTCATCATCCTACTGCTATTAAGACTACTTTGAACGGCTTAAGAAATAAATATCCAGAGGCTAGGATTTGGGCAATTATTGAGCCTCACGGATTTAAAAGAACTAAAGCATTGTTAAGCTTTTATGAAGGTGCGTTTGATTCAGTTGATAAAATATTAGTTGGACCTATATATAAAGCGCGAGACCTCGTCGATGACTCAGTAACCTCTGAATCAATTGTAGATATTTCAAAACACAAAAATATAGTAGCTGTTGATAATTTAGATGAAATTTTAAATATAATAAAAAAAGAATCAAAACCTAACGATATCTTTGTCATTATGGGGGCAGGCAATAGTGATAAATGGGCAATGGAAATTACAAAAATTATTAATGGTTATAGTTTTAAGGATTTGACTACTTTAAAAACCGGTGGAAAAATAGAACATTATTTCGAAGTAAAAGATAAAGAAGAATTAATAAATAAAGTAAATTTTGCCAAAATTAATAATTTGTCCATTTTCACTATCGGAGGTGGAACAGATATCGCTGTTAGCGATCATGATTTTGACGGTGTAGTAATTAAATACACAGGAAATAAATTAAGAATTAAGAATGATGAATTAAAAATTACTGTTACTGCAGAGGCAGGAATGAATTGGGACAAACTTGTTGAAGAAACTGTTGATAAAAATTTACAAGGCATTGAATGTTTATCAGGAATTCCTGGAACAGTTGGGGCGGGACCTATTCAGAATATTGGTGCATATGGGCAAGAGTTGTCAGAAACTTTTATAAGTTTAACTGCATATGACATTGAGAAAGAAGAATTTATAACTTTTTCAAATGAAGATTGCAAATTTGGTTATAGAGAAAGTTTTTTTAAGAAAAAAGAAAATTGGCAGAAATATATAATTTGCGATGTAACATTTAGTCTTTCCAAATGGACAGATAAAGATTTGGAACTTCAGACTATTCGAGATGAAATAATTAGGGTTAGGGGAGAAAAACTTGTAGATCCAAATGAAATTCCAAATGCTGGATCATTTTTCAAAAACCCAATTGTTGATTTGAAAACAAAAAATAGATTAGAAAAAGAATATCCCGATATTAAATCGTTCTTGTTTCAAGATAATTACAAATTATCTGCTGGACGGTTGATTGAAAAGGCTGGTTGGAAAGGTAAAAGTCTTGGACCGGTTGCTGTTTCAGAAAGACATGCCTTAATTATAACAAACCCTGATGGTAAGGGAACTTTTAACGATATTAAAAAACTCGCGAATACAATAATTTCTGATGTATATAAAATGTTTGGAATTAAATTGGAGCCAGAAGTACAATATATAGATATATGAATTATTTAGGAAAAAAGATAGTCGTTTTAGGGTATGGCATTGAAGGCAAAGATGCAGAGCAGTTTTTAATATCAAAAGGGGCGGTAGTTACTGTATTAGATCAAAAAAATAATTTAGATTATTTATCTAACCTAAGTAAATATGATTTGATTGTTCGATCGCCAGGAGTTTATCCGTTTAAACCAGAACTTAAAAATTTAAAAGTTACAACACCTACTAGAATTTTTTTTAAGGAGTTTAAGGGGATGACCATTGGAGTAACAGGAACAAAAGGAAAAGGTACAACTTCTACACTAATTTATGAGATATTAAAGTCAGCCGGTAAAGATGTTTATCTGGGTGGAAATATAGGTAAACCTGCTTTGGGGTTATTATCTGTTCTAAGTGATAAGTCGTACGTTATTTTGGAAATGTCTTCATTTCAATTAATTGATTTACAAAAATCTCCAAATATTGCAGTTGTCTTAAATATTACTTCAGACCATATGGATTGGCACAAAGACCAAGATGAATATATCGACGCTAAAAAGAATATAGTTAGATTTCAAGAGAAAACTGATTATGCAGTAATAAATGATGAATATAAAACTTCTAAAAGTTTTGCAAAAGAAACCAAAACAAAAGTTATTTTATTTAATAAGAAAGCTTTGGCCGAAAAGTACAAAAAAGACCTAATACTAAGAGGAGAACATAATTTAGAAAACATTGCAGCTGCAGTTTCTGTTGCTAAAATCCTAAACATCGACGAAAAAATAATTTTAGAAATTGTTAGGAATTTTAAAGGATTAGAACACAGACTTGAATTTGTTCGTGAGTTTGGCGGTGTAAAGTTTTACAATGATTCTTTTGCTACTGGTCCTCAGCCAACAATTGCGGCAATTAAATCATTTTTGGAACCTGAAACTTTAATTTTAGGAGGTAGTGATAAAGGTTTAAATTATAAAGAATTGGGAGAAGTTATAAATAATTCAGAGAATCTTAAAAATATAATTTTAATTGGTCAAATTAGAAATAAAATTAAAAAATATATCACAAACAAGAATATCTACGACTTAGAATCTTCAGATATGAAAACAATTATCAAAAAAGCTGTTGAAATAACTGAAAGCGGTGCTGTAGTTATTCTTTCTCCAGCAGCTGCTAGTTTCGACATGTTTAAGGATTACAAAGATCGTGGAAATCAATTTAAGGAGGAAGTATTAAAATTAAAATGATTGTTGGAATATTTGATTCGGGGCTAGGCGGTCTTACTGTTGTTAAAGAATTTAAAAGAAAAATCCCCAACGCATCATTTATCTATTTGGGTGATACTGCACGTGTTCCCTACGGCACACGGAGTGCCGAAACAATTAGAAAATTTGCTGAAGAAGATACACAATTTCTGGTTGACAAAAACGTTGATTTGATTTTGGTTGCTTGTAATACCGTTTCCTCACTTGCAATTGACGTTGTCAAAAAACAATCAAGTGTACCTGTATACAGTGTAATTGAACCAGCAATTAGAAAGGCATTAGATATAACAAAAAATAATAAAATAGGACTTGTGGGAACAAGGGCAACAGTAAACAGTGATGCTTATAAAGAAGTAATATTAAGATCACACGCTTCAATGCTTGTTCCATTAATTGAGGAAGGATTTATAAGTGGTCCGGAATTAGATTTGTTTATAGCGAGATATCTCGCTGGGTTCATAGCAAAAGTAGATACACTAATACTCGGCTGCACACATTATTCAATTATAAAAGATCAGATCAGTAACTATTTAGGTGGTTCGATTGATCTAGTTGATCCTGCAGTTGAGCTTGTAAATGAAATTTCATCTAAAATAATTGTTGATGACAAAAGTATTGAAAAATATTATTTAACAGATGTCAACAAAAGATTTTTAGAAACAGCACAGATGTTTTTAGGAGAAGATATATCAAACAAAACTGAAAAAGTATCTTTATGAATTTAGTAATCTGTCAGCAAACACATTCTGCAAATACTCATGTTGTAACTAAAGAAGATATTGGTAAAGAAATTTCAAATTGTGATGGTCTAATAACAAATCTCAAAAATATAAATTTACAAATTAAAACTGCAGACTGCGTTCCAGTAACTATTAATGATCCAGTTAAAAAACTAGTTGGTGTAGTCCATGCTGGTTGGCGAGGAACTGAAAAAGAAATAGTAAAAAATGCAATTAATTTGATGATTAATAATTTTAATTCGCGTCCATTAGATATTAAAATTAAAATTGGACCAGCAATTGATAAAAATAACTATTTAGTCAAGAAAGATGTAGCAAGTAGATTTATTGATAAGTATCCAGAATGTTTAGAAAAAATAGATAGCGAACATTGGAAATTTGATTTAGTTGGTGTAAATATCAAACAACTTCTAGATATGGGAATATTAAATAAAAATATAAAAAATTCAAAAATATCGACCTTTTTAAATAAAAATTACCCATCCTTCCGCCGCGACGGCAAATCAAAAGGCTTTGTAACTAGTATAATGTTAAAATAAGAATATGAAAAAAATAAAAGTCGCAGTTTTAATGGGTGGTAAATCTTCAGAACATGAAATTTCAATTTTATCTGGTCAACAAGTTGTATCAAATTTAAATCTAAATAAATATGAAATTTTACCAGTTGTTATATCAAAAACAGGTGATTGGAAACCAGAATCTATTTTAGATAAAAAAATCGACATTGTTTTTATCGCAATGCATGGTAAATATGGTGAGGACGGAACAATTCAAGGAATGCTAGAGCTATCTGGAATTCCGTATACCGGATCAGGAGTTTTAGCATCATCTGTCGGTATGAATAAAGGCACTTTTAGAAAGTTAATGAGTGCTGAAAACTTACCAATTCCAAAATACATTAAAATCAAAAAAGGATACAGCGTTGTCGAAATTACCAAGAAGTTAGATAATGGTCCATATTTTGTGAAACCTGAAAATGGAGGTTCTTCTGTTGGAGCTTCAATAGTTAAGAATATAGACGAAATTAAAAAGGCAGTAGACTTGTCTTTTAAGCATGATGATAATGTTCTTGTAGATGAATATATAAAAGGCAGAGAGATTACTTGTGCATTAATTGGTAATGATAACCCCAAAGCATTACCCGTTATTGAAATTAAGCCGTTAAAAGGCAAATTTTTTGATTACGAATCAAAATACACTGAAAGTGGAGCAGAAGAAATTGTCCCAGCTGATTTAGGTAAATCTTTAACTAAAGAAATACAAGATTTATCAATTAAAGTTTACAAATCACTCAGTTGTAAAGGTTTTGGAAGAGTCGATTTTATATTAAAGGATAACAAAGAGCCAATTATTTTAGAAATAAATACAATTCCAGGATTAACACCAATGTCACTTTTGCCAAAAGCTGCAAGGGCTGCAGGAATTTCTTATTCTCAATTATTAGATATAATAATAAATAATGCAATCAAAAAGAATTAATCCCATTATAAGATGGTGGATGACACCTTATCTCCCTATCGAAGATATTTTTGAACTTCCACTTCTGATGGATAAAAGCTTAAAGGCAAAAATATATTTTTATATATCTCATTGGCTTATCCATCCTATTAAAAGAAGATTAGCTAGGTGGTATTTAATTTTTTTAAAAAGATTTACAAAAATTACCGTTATAGCAATAACAGGTAGTGCGGGTAAAAGTACTACCACGCAAATACTTTCATCAATACTTAAATTAGATGGTTCAACTGTTTCGACAAAACCTAGTATAGATCCAGTATTTAATATTCCAAATACAATCTTACAGTGTTCTATGAACACAAAATATTTAATACTTGAAATGTCTGTCGAATTTATTGGAGAAATGGACTACTATCTTTGGCTAGCAACTCCTGATATAGGGGTAATTACAAATATCTATTCTACTCATATAGAGTACTTTAAAAGCCGTGAAGGTGTTTTAAAAGAAAAAGGAAAAATGCTTTTAGCACTTAGTAAAAATTCTATTGCTATATTGAATTCGACTAATGATCTTTTAGTAAAATTTTCTAAAAAGTTATCCTGCGAAGTGCTTTTGTCAGATAAAGCTGATGATCCACTTGATCAAAATTCCAACTTAGCTAAAGCTGTTGCTAAAAAGTTACAAGTTTCTGATGACAATATAATAAAAGGACTTAAACAATTTATAAAACCTAAACATAGATACCAAGAAATTTTACACAAGTCAGGAGCCGTGATTTTCGATGATAGTTATAATAATAATCCCGAGGCATTCTTGGCAACACTTAAAGTATTTTTAAAAATAGCCAAAAAATCTAAAAAAATAGTAGTTATAGGCGATATGCTCCAGCTAGGAGACTTAGCTGAAATAGAACACAAAAAAATTGGTGTAGAACTTAAGAAGTATAACTTTGAAAAAGTAATTGGTATTGGGAAATTAGTTAAGTTTATAACCAATGATGTTTATGATAGTTATACTGAAGCAATTCCAGAAGTCAAAAAATATTTAACGAAAAATAACTATATTTTGGTCAAAGGATCAAGATCTATTGGTCTGGATAAGCTGGTTGATGCTATACTTAAATAATTATGCAGAATTTTTTACCATTGGCGTTGGGACTTGTAATTTTTTCCTTTTCCATAACCTCACTTCTAGTTGTTCCTTTTATTGATTTACTCTATAAAATCAAATTTACAAGGAAAGTTGAAGCTCCTAAGTCTGGTAAAGTTCCGTTATTTGACAAATTACATGATATAAAGGCAGGAACTCCAGTTGGTGGTGGTGTATTAATAATTACTGTTGTCACAGTTTTGTTTTTAATTTTATTTCCTCTTAGTGCTCGAATGGGAGTGTTTATTCAAACTGCTTACGATTTACGATCTGAGTTAATTGTTATATTTTTTACTTTTATATCGTTTGGACTACTAGGACTTTTGGATGATTACAAAAAGATGCTAGGAAAACCCACAAAAGGAGTATTTGGTTTAGCCTTCGGTTTGACAAGGAGACAAAAATTTATAGCTCAGTGGATACTTGCGGGAATTGTATCTTTTATGATTTATAAGGTTCTCGGAATTCAAATTTTACACATTCCCATTATTAGTTTGACTCTTAATTTAGGATTTTGGTTTGTTCCATTTGCAGCTTTTGTTATAGTGTCTTTTACAAATGCATTTAATATTACTGATGGTTTAGATGGACTTGCCTCCGGGCTTTTAATGATTTGTTTAATTGTTTTTGGGGTTATAGCTGCAAGTAGTCTTGATACCCCATTATCCTTATTTATATCACTTTGGATTGGAGCATTGATTGCCTTTTTATACTTTAATATTTGGCCAGCTAGAATTTGGTTGGGAGATTCTGGTGCATTATCCTTTGGAGCTACTCTTGCTGTTATAGGTTTATTAACAGGAAATATCATTGCACTCTGCGTTATTGGAGGGGTTTTCGTAATTGAAATAATTTCGTCTGTCGTTCAAATATTAGGCTGGAAGTTATTAAATCGTCCGATTTTTAGATTAGCTCCAATACACCACACATTTTTAGCAATAGGTTGGGAAGAACCGAAAATCGTAATGAGAGCATGGCTTGCAGGAATAATCTTGGCAATCTTCGGCCTCTGGCTTGCAACCATATGATGAAACGCCCATTTGACAGAAGTTTTTTTTACCTAGTCCTTATTCTTGTTATTATCGGACTTGTGTTTATAGCAGATATATCAACACCTCAGGCTCTAAATTATTTTGATGACAAATTTTATTTTTTGAAACAACAAGCTGTTTGGGCAGGTATTGGTGTAGTTGCAATGGTAATTGTTAGTAATATTCATTATAATTTTTGGAAAAAAATTGCAGTACCTTTCTTTTTTATAACTATTTTATTACTTGTTGTAGTTTTCATTCCTGGGGTTGGCTTAAGTGCACTTGGTGCCAGACGTTGGATATCGTTTGGATCTATCAATTTTCAGCCTTCAGAGGTGGTTAAACTTGCGTTAGCATTATACCTTGCAAAAATAGCAGACGCTTCAAAAAAACCAATTGCCTTTTTTGTTCCACTTGCACTTGTATGTGGTTTAATCATGCTTCAACCAGATCTTGGCACAACTTTAGTTATCGGCCTTATGGGAATATCCCAAATTTTTGTTGCAGGAGTACCGATATTATATTTTCTAGGATCACTTTTTGTGGGAATAATATCTGTTGCCATTTTAATTATAATCTCACCTTATAGAAGAGATAGATTATTAACTTTTTTGCAAGTCGGATCTGATCCTTTAGGTAAGGAATATCATATAAGGCAAATTTTATTAGCTATTGGATCCGGAGGTTTATTTGGTTTGGGAATTGGACAATCAAAACAAAAGTTTTTATTTTTACCTGAAGCTTCGACAGATTCTATATTTGCAGCAATTGCTGAAGAAATAGGTTTTGTAGGATCATTTGCATTAATTGCGCTTTTGGCATTCTTTGTATTTAAAGCCTTCAAAATCGCGTCGCATGCGCCTGATCAATTTTCAAAGGTTTTATTCGTGGGAATAACAGCTTGGATTGGAGGACAAGTAATTTTAAATATTTCTTCAATGACTGCGCTTACTCCACTTACTGGTATTCCATTACCTTTTTTTTCGTACGGAGGAACTAGTTTACTCATGATTCTTGCTTCATGCGGTATACTATTAAATATAAGTAGATATGCAACCAAAAAAATTATTACTCGCAGGTAGTCATGCAGGCTCGACAGCTGTAGCTATTGTTGAAGAAATCAAGAAAAGAAAACTTGATTGGGAAATTCATTGGGTTGGGATGGAATACAAAGCTCTAGGAGAGCGTGAAATTATTTTCCATAGTTTAGAGTCTGGAAAAATAGAAAATAAGTTTACTAAGAATACTGTCCATTCTTTTTTAAAGATACCAATAAGCTTTATACGAGGATATAAGATTGTTAGAGAAATTAAACCAGATTTAACTTTGTCATTTGGTAGTGCTGCAGGTGCAATTATTTCTTTTTGGTCAAGTTTTTTAAATATTTTTGTAATTATTCATGAACAAACAGCAAGTGCAGG
>ERZ1292625.2508-Hain-H41-01um-R1-2508-length-16807-cov-20_pt1 | contig 16807 bp, 12 predicted proteins | sample MGYA00564400_ERZ1292625 | MGnify/ENA primary metagenome ERZ1292625 (study PRJEB36523, sample SAMEA6512639) | groundwater metagenome | collected 2019-01-08 | study: AquaDiva: Metagenomics assemblies of 32 groundwater samples | reverse complement strand
TTAGGCAGTCCTTGATTATTGAATAATGTGAGGAAGCAGGAGTAAGTACCAAAATTCCCGAGATATCTGCGTCTTTCAAAATATCACGGTAATCTTGGGTCACCCGGTAGCCCTGATCTTTGTAGGGATGCAATTTAGCCAGATCGCTATCCGCGATCCAAGCTAGGTCGCAACTCTTGATGTCGTTAAGTACCCGAATACATTTTAGACCCCAATAACCGCAGCCTATTAAACCTAATTTCGGTCTCATCTCTTTTAGAAAGGCTTAAAGATGGCAACAAAAAACGACTAATGCCGCATTGGAATTCCAAGTCAATGGTATAAGATGGCCGGGTGGTTGTCAAAACCTGAAGCGCATAAGTCGGATTCTTAAAAAGCTTGCTCCCCCGTATGACTATTCGAGGCTAGCCTAGAATGTGGCGAATTCGCTTCTTATGTTCTGAAATAATTGCGGGAGGCGTTAATTGGCCCAATAGAACTCTCAAAATAAAACAAAGATGGTCATAAATATTCTTCAAAAAGCGCATCTTGCTCTTGCCATGTTCGCGTTTGGAATTATTCGCGGGAAATTCTAAAATGCTCATGTTATTTTTTAGCGCTCGTATGAGAATCTCGGAGGTGGCAACAAATCCGTCATTGACGGGAAATATTTTTGGCACGACCGACCGCCTATAGATTCTGAACCCGCAAGTCATCGTGTAGATTCCCTTTGTCAAGCGCGGGAACAGGCGTTTGTAGCACTGGCTCACCGCAGACGAAATGGCATGTCGTTGCCACCGATAACCTGGGCGGCCTTTCGGAGCCAAAATAGATACATTGACTATATCAACTTGTTCATTCAAATAATCGACAAGTGTCAAAATTAATCGTTGGTCATAATTTGTATCCGCATCGACAAAGGCTATCCATTCTGTGTCAGCAACTGCGAGGGCTGTTTTAATAGAAGCCCCGTAGCCCAAGTTTTTGAGGTGCGTTACCACTATTGTTCCGGGATGAGATCGAGCAAGCTCTTTCAACTTCTCAAGTGTGTAGTCTTGGCTGCCATCATTAATAAACAAAAGCGTTGTTTGCCAACCTTTAAGCTCTAGCTCTCGGTATAATTCGCTAATACGAAAAAAATAGTCCGGGAGTGAAGCCTCCTCATTGTAGAACGGAGTTGCTACGGTAATCGTACGGAGCCTCATAGCTGTTTCAAAATCGTCTCTAATATGTGGTGACCCGCCCGACCGTCTCCAAAGAGGGCTGGTCGGGGTTCTATTGGATTGAAGTGGTGAATTGCCCATTCAATCTTATCTTGGTCCGCATCGGCAATGAATTCGTACCCTAATTGATTCATTTTTTTAAACCAAACGAATGGAACAAGGGATATAATGGGCTTGTCGAGCATATAAGCTTCCCGTCGAAGGCCGCCACTATCCGAAATAAGTTTTCGGCAATTTGCTAATAATCGCACCATCTCCACATAACTTTGTGGCTCTTTGACCTGAATGACGGACGAACGGATCAAATCTTTTAACAGACCTGATTTTTCAAGCGTGTCGCGTGTGCGGGGATGAATGGGGAATACCGTTTTATACCCCGCCTTTTCAACGGCCCGAAAAATCTGCTTAAGTCTGACCGGATTATTTGCGTTCTCTTGACGGTGAATGGTGAGAAGATCATATTCTCCATCGGTAATCTGAATCCGGTGCCTCTTCATCACGATGTTCAGAGCATCCAAAGTAATATCTCCCAACATGAATACTTGGTTTGTTGAGAATCCTTCTTGTAAAAGAGATTCCGTATCTTCGTGGCTAATGGTAAAAACCCAATCCGATAAGTGATCGGCTAGGCGCCGATTAATTTCTTCAGGGTTGTGCCGTGCCTCACATCGAATACCCCCTTCAATATGAGCCACTGGTACGCGCAATTTTGCCCCAGCCCATGCGGCATAGAAAGCCGTATCAGTATCTGTATTTGAGATGATGACATCCGGCGAATATGTTTGTATGCACTCCATAATAAAATCCAGAAAGCTTTTTGAAATGGAGCCGGGAGTCGTGCGATCCACAAAAGAATTTTGTTTAAGCAAAGGAATCTCAAGCTCTTGAATAAGCGAATCGGCCATAGCGGGACCAGAATTTTGACCCGTATGGATCAGGGAGAAATCAAGATTCTTAAATTCGCTGGCAGCCTCACAAAACGCTAGGCTCTTGATGATTTCCGGGCGGGTGCCTACGAAAGAAATGATTTTCATTTTAGGTCATTATAGTAGTCGCGGTTCAACTGCCGGAGAGTATATCATGAATTTGTGGAATAAAAATAGATAGGATATCATGACTTGAAAATGGATACGAAAAAGATAACGCGGATATCCGTTACCCTATTATTTCTGGCGACCGTTTTGTTATCGCTTGTTCCTGTCGTTCAGACGCTCCTGAAAGGAGCATACGCTGGCGTTCCTCCGGCCTATGTGGATGATGATATTTACTATTATGGCCGGATGAAAGAAGTGACTGATCGTCGTCCGTTCCTTAGTAATCCGTATTTTGTCGAATATAGTGACGCTCGTCCCGGTGCTTTCTTTGTCGCCGACTGGCTAGCGGCCACTCCGCTTTTTCTGAGCAGGAACTTTTCTGTTGCCATTGTATTCAATGTTGTGTTTTGGTCGTTGATATGCGTTTTTCTTGCGTACCTTTTAGCGCGGGCTACAAATATACCCCCGCCTTTTTCGGCTGTCATTGCTCTTGTTTCATACATTGAAGTGTATTGGCTCATTCTCCGTCCGGTCGCAATGCAAGAGGTTTTTCCATTCTTTCTTCTTTTTTTGTTGGCACTTCTTGGGTGGCTGCGTAATCCATTACGGCGGCGTTCGATTTGGTTCTTAATTATTGCAAGTGCTTCTTCGTTTTACATCTATACTTTTCTTTGGCAAATAACTTCAATTACACTCGGGCTCGTATTTCTTCGCATGTTGGTACAAAAAAGATGGCCGGAAGTCAAAATGTTGCTATGGGTAGCACTAGGCGCCGGTCTTTTATCGTTGCCAGCAATTATCTATATATTCCACCAAATCAACGCGCCGTTCTATTGGGAAACGCTCGGTCGTATGAATCTAGTCGAATCACGCTTGCCAAGTATGGACGCCTATTATTATGGCCGATGGGCTGCTGTTTTAACGGCATTGTATATTTGCGCGCGGAAATGGTTAATAAATCGTTCCCTAGATGACGCTATTGTCATGAGCTCGGCAATCTATTCCGGTTCCGCTTTGTTTATTGCATCAATTGCCAATATTTTTATAGGGAAAGACTTAGCCACTGGTCAGCATATTGGACGATTCATCACCCTATGGGTCGCGTTGTTCTTTCCTATTTCAATATGGATATTCTGGTTATTTCGAAAAGAACTACAGAGATGGCACTGGCTCAAATTGGGTATCATCGGGCTTCTATCGCTGGCGTGCTTCGGCTTTCTTGTGTCAAATTTAAAGCGTTCATTACCGTTTCGAGAGATTGCCACCATTGATTCGGCAAGCATTCAGGGATATGCCGAGCCACTTCATTGGCTTGAACAGCATGAAAAACAGCCAACTGTGATTTGGGCGAATAAAGAGGTAAGTATGTATGTGCCGATACTTACAAAGCATTATGTATTTTGGGCTCCTGCAGGAGGATTGTTTATTATGCCAACAAAAGAAGTTGAGGATCGGTTCCTCGCTTCATGGGTTGGGAAGTTGACGGTGGAAGAAATCTTGGCTTCCTACAAAGCGTTTGAGGGATCTGGCGTATTTTCGCGTTATGCCGACTCGTTCAATAAAAATCGGCTGTCTTGTTTGATCGGTGGAGATTGCCGACCGAACCAGGGTTTGCGTGAGTGGATTGGCGAAGAAACATTGAATCAATTACTCAAGAGGCATATTGAGTTGAAAAAGGACATGCAAAGCGTGATGAAGGAGTATGGCGTTTCTTATCTTATTTCCGATAGCGCTCGGGCAGGGGAGGATGCATATTTTAAATCATTGCCGGGTGCTAGCCCGGTATGGAAGAATGACCGCTTCGTTATCTACGCCGTCAAGTAACATCGGAAATATCTTGCGCCGTCATCGGTACGCAATCTTTACGGCGATTATTGTTGCTTGTATTGCCGGACTGCCACAGCTCATCGTCCGTGACGCTCTCGGTTCTGCTGATCAGGGCGTCCCATTTCTTGTCAACGATTCTGAAGGAGAGTATCTGTCCCGTATACGCGAAATTCTCGACGGGCACCTTGGTGTTGCCTCGCCGATTCTTTATGAATATAAGGATTCCGTCACCCTGATTCCGCCGACCGGGGAGTTGCTATTGTATGCTCTGCCCGTGAAGCTGTCCGGCATTTCTCTACCCACCTATATTACTATAAGCAGATTCCTATTCCCGGCTGTTCTTTTTCTCCTCGCCTATTTCTTTATTCTTTCCCTCCTGACACGCAACGACGAAGGCGCACAGCTTTCAGCGACTGCCGGAGCGCTCCTCGTTGCTATCGGTTACGATATAACCAATTATCGTAATCTTGCCTCAATTATCCTGCACGGATCAACGAGCGTTTCAGGTCTTATGTGGACCCGTCTCGTCAACCCTATCACGGGTGGGATGCTTCTCTTCGCGTTTCTCATTCTCCTTTTCCGTATCGTAAGCGAAAGGGGTGGATTGAGAACGATACTCACTGCATCGTTGACGCTTTCCGTTATGGCGGGGTATGTATTCTCGTTGACCTATGCTCTGGCGATACCGGTTCTCGTTGCTCTCTATTTCGTGTGGCAAAAGAATTGGCGTATGGCTATGCGTGTTCTGGCGCCGGTGCTCTGTGCGATTATCGCAATAGCGACCTATGCGGGGGTCATTTTCATGCGTCGTGCGGACGGAGCATTTATGGGTGATCCACAAAAGGCTGGGATCTTTTTCACACATGAACCACTTGTGAACTTAATCTCGCTCGCTACGCTCGCGGGGGTTCTGTTGTGTTTTGCTCTGTTCTTCCGAAGAGATGCATCCGGTGAACCGCAGAAGCGGTGGTGGTTTATTCTTCTTGCTGTCGCTGTCGCGAGCGTGCTGGTTTACTGCCAGCAGATTGTTACGGGAATGACCGTTTGGCCCCAACATTATGCGCAGTACACAAAAATCATGAGCTTGGTTGTCGTAGCCGTCCTGTTACATAACATCCTGCGGTCTCGTGCTGTCCGCGTCTGGCAATGTTCGACGGCTACCCTTATTGTTCTCGCGCTTCTTCTGGGATGGCGCTCTTTTGGGGCGGCTTCGTCGAATGCGATTCCTAAATATACTGACCTGCAGTCGTTTTCTGGTGTGATGCAGTATTTGAACGCTCACGCTCCAAAGGATTGCGTCGTGTATGTCAGCCCTGCGTATCCCAGTGAAATCAACCGGTTTATCCCGGGATTTACGAGTTGCAACGCCTACCATACCTTCTATATATACAGCGGCGTTCCGGCTGAACGGATCATGCATAACTATCTGGTGAGTTTGCGATTACAGGGTGTTGCGTTGCGGGATGTGCGTGAGCATGTGTTGGGGGATAGAAATATATACTTTGTTACCAAGTCCTACTTCTTTAGAGATTGGAACGACATCTTTTGTTGTCGAGATCGTTGGCTCGGATCAATCGGAGACAAGCGGGAGATTGACGAATGGTATAACGCTCTTGAAAAAGATATTGAGAAACGATATGCGGAGTACCTCAAAGGTGATCTCTACGCTCAATTGACTAAATACCGAATTGATTATATTGTCGTTGATACAACGCTCCAGCCCCAGGTGAATGACAAACGCTACCCGTTCCTCTCTTTCGAGGGGCGATTCGACCGTTTTGTTGTGTATACCATGATACGATCGCCGAATAACTGATGCATATTCTCATTCTCACAAACAGCGTACGCCCATATTCTGGATGGGGCCGATGTGCTTCCGATTTAATTGCGGGAATACGAAATGCGGGTCATTCGGTGACAATATTGAAGGAGGAAGATGATGGTTATGAGGGAATCTCAATACTGAAGCGCGGAGCAGGGATTTTTTGGTCTGCTTGCCGTGTTAGGAGGTATGCAAAGGAGTGCGATGTTGTCCATGCGCTGGACGGATATCCCTACGGCATCATAGCGGCGCTTGCAGCCATTGGCCTCAAGAAGAAGGTAGTCATTACGGCGATTGGAACCTATAGCGTAGAGCCACTCTATCGTGTAAAGACATCAAAGCTTCTCTCGTGGGCATATAGAAAAGCATCACGAGTTGTGTGCATTAGTCGTTTTACCATGGACCAGATTCTGAAAAAGGTGCCCCTTCGTAATATTGGAGTCGTCAATCTTGGCATCAATGTGGCGGCGTATGATACAGAGCTGGAAGTGCCGCGAGAGCAGTTCATACTTAGTGTGGGAGCATTGAAACAAAGAAAGGGATATCACATTTCTATACCCGCATACGGCATGGTTAAGAAACGATATCCGGAGATGACATACAAAATTGTTGGAAGCCAGAAGGATGCTCGATATAAAGAAATACTATTGGATTTGATCCGAAAACAGGGGATTGAAGGCATTGAATTTATCGACGAAATATCAGACCGAGAGCTGCATTCGCTATATAGCCGTGCGCGCGTATTCGTCTTGACATCGGTCAATCATAGCCATCACTTCGAGGGGTATGGACTTGTTTGTCTCGAGGCGGCCGCAATGGGGCTGCCCGTCGTTGCAACGCGAGGCAATGGCATTGAAGATGCAGTGAGGGATGGATACAATGGTGTACTGGTTGATCGGAATGATATCAATGGTACCGCGCAGGCAATATGCGAAGTGGTTGGGGATGAAGCGAGATGGGCAGTTATGAGTACCCATGGACGATTGTGGGCTAAGCAGCACGACAACAGCATGATGATCCGGCCCTATCTCGATATGTATACCACACACAATGAATAGGTTGATCAGGAAGATGATAAGCAGATTTCGTCGCCCTCTGCGATATTGGCAGATGTTTTTTCTTATTTTGAGAATGAAGCCACGCAGGATTATGGAGATTGGAACTTGGGCTGGAGACCGGGCGCGAACCATGATTAGATTGGCGAAGTGGTATTGGAAAGCTGACGAAATCGATTACTACGGTTTCGATTTATTCGGACAGATGACAACGGAGCGGTTTGCCGAGGAAAAATCAAAATGGCCCCCGACTCAACAAGAGGCGGACGCCAAACTGCGTAGCACCAGCGCTAATATTCACCTGTATCAGGGTGATACGACAGAGGTGCTGCCTAGTCTTGTGGAGAGATTACCTAAAATGGATTTTATTTTCATTGATGGTGGTCACAGCCTGGAAACAATTGCGAATGATTGGCACTGGGCCAGTTTACTAATGCATGACAAGACGGTTGTTGTTTTTGATGACTACTGGCTTGGCCGCACCGATGCGGGCTGCAAGGTTATGGTCGATGCTATTGATCGCAAAAAGTATACGATTACTCTTTGGCCGGTGACCGATTCGTTCCAGAAGACAGCATTTGGGCCACTACGGATCAAATTAGTGGCGGTGCGCAAACGAACAACATGATACAAAGACTCAAAAAAGGATTACTGCGGGTACGCAATATGTATCGTATTCACGGCATCGTTCCCGTGATGAGTTTCTATATATCCAAGTTGTATCCCGTTCGGTGGTTATTTGGCGTGTTCTCGTTGCGATGGCTAATACGCGTAAACATCCATGGAAGCAAGATGTATTTAGATGCCTATGACCCAGGCATTTCAACTATGCTATTAACTGAAGGGACTCGTGAGTCGGGGCATGTAGCGCAGGTGAAGAGCAATATCACCGCTGGTATGAGCGGAATCGATTTAGGAGCGAATATTGGATACTATGCACTTATGGAGGCACACCTCGTCGGGAGCGGGGGGAATATCTATGCCATTGAGCCCGCGCCGGAGAATATAGATCTTCTGAAGCGGAGTATCCGTGCAAATGGTTTTGAGTCCCGTTTCTTAATATTTCAGTACCTCATCGGCGACACTGATGGATTCGGTAAACTTCAGATGTCCGCGCTTTCCAATCGCCACAGCGTATCCGCTGACGGAGAAGGAGAGTCTATCGAAGTGCCGATGATTACGCTGGACACATTCATGGAGCGGAATCATCTCGAACCGAAGGATGTACAATTTCTTCGCATGGACATTGAGGGATACGAGGTAGTGGCATTTCAGGGGATGAAAAAACTGATGTCCAGCCGGACGCCACTGAAGATTTTTATCGAGTTTCATCCCGGATGGTACGGGAGATGGGGGTGGTCGTTTGAACGGTTTTTGGATTACCTCGAATCGTTCGGTTTTCGCGTTCGGAGTCTGGCTTTCAAGGGGGAGGGTGAGATTGTGACAATCCACGATCCTACGCGAGCGCAGATTATGGAAACACAAATCTCGCCGCGCACGATCAATGGCGGTTGTCACGGATTTCTCGAAAGGGTTTAAGACGATACGCGCAATCGCCTGACTTCGATTTCCCAAATAACAATCGTTCCTAGAACGGTAATTGCCATGCCGCCGATGTTGGCCCACACCATTCCCCAGACGCCATAGGTAAGTCCGAGCGCAAAGTACAGGATGATGGTGGGGGTTCGGGCGATGATGCCGCTCAAATATATTGCGCGCAGCATTTTTTGTGAGCGGAAGACTGCGCCGATGTAATTGAACGGTATTGCAAGAATGAGACTCCCCATTAATACGCGTGAGAAGGCGAGCGAGTCCAGATAGCGGGGAAGAAAGAGGGAAAAAATAAATGGTGCGGTGAACCAGTATAGTCCGAAACAGAGCAGACCCAGTATCATTCCTAAGGTGAACCGCCGATAAAAAATAGGTCGAATTTCTTTCAGAGATCGCTCGGAAAGTTTTGGTAGCAATATCGATCCTGCGCTTTTTGCGAGACCCTTCATTCGTTCAGGCATTGCCTGCGCAAGAGCGTACACGGCCAATTCAACAGCGCCTAGCGATTGAAACAAAAGGATTTTGTCGAGATACTGCGCAATAACGGAGATAATGGGAACAATACTCAAGTGAGTGCTGTAGCGGAGCACTTCGTTGCGTTGAGCAATAGTTGCAATTGGGCCGGCATCTTCCTTGACTGTTCTGAAATAGAAGAAGGCGCTGGGGATAAGCACGCCCAAGGTATATGCGAGTACGAGTATGAGGGTGTTATCGGTAAGTAGTAGTGCGGTGAGCGCCAGTACCGAGAAAAAGATGCTGGAGAGAATCGCGTAATGCGCTGCCCGTCTGAAATCCTTTTTTCCGGCAAGATGCGCTCCGTACGATGTGAGGGCGGTGCTGAAGGGGAATGTGGCGGCCATAATGAGAAGACCACCAGAAAGTATGGTGTTACCGTGCATCCAGTAGTACCCGGCACCGATCATGCCCGCGAATGCATACAAAATATTAAAGCGCAGTTGCGTGCGTATACTCCACGCCAACAGGCCCCGCACTCCTTGTGCGGTAGCCCGCGTAATTGCCGTATTCATTCCGCTGAGCGTGAGAAAGCTCAATAAACCGGCAATGGACAATATGTAGCGATAAGTTCCGTATATCTCCTTCGGTAGGAGGTTGGCAAATGCAACAACAAGTGCGGCCGAAAGAATCGTACTGATGATATAGGGAACACTAGCCCAAAAGCCTTGCTTGGCGATATATACATTGTCGGTGCCTGTATATCCCTGGATGCGCAATAGAAAATCCCGTACCATATTCTTGACAGTTGTTATCATGTGGTATTTAGTATATCTTATACATGATACTTTGGCAAGGCATTAAGGGGCGTTTTTTGTAGTATAGTACACATATGGTCATCTTTGAGCGAGCTCGCTATTTCATCAATCATCATTTTGTGCGCAAGAGCGTGCTGCTACAAGCTGGCAATATTGCTGGCACTTTCGTGCAGGCGGTGGCTGGTGTGGTACTGGCGCGATTATTGGGACCTCATGAGTTCGGGCGCTATGCGATTGTGATGTCGATGGCGGCCGTAGGCAGCGTGTTGTTGGGTGCGGGAGCGGCTGATGCCATGGCTCCGGTGCTCTCCCGCGCTCGGCATAGCGGTGATGACGCGAGAATGCGGGACGCGATGCTCTTTTTAGGGAAATTCGTTCTTATTACTGCGGCAATCGTGTTTGTGCTCGGTCTCTCCATGCCTGCGCTTGCCGAACACTTCTACAACAATCGTATGATCGGTTGGCTCGGGTTCGTTGTGCTGATGGCGTCGGCGGTATCCACGATTCTATTCACACCTACACAGCTGTCCTTACAAGTGTTTGGACGAATCGGCCGACTTTCTGCGCTGACATTTACGGACCAGGCAGTGCGTCAGTCGCTTGTGGTTGCATTAGCATTCGCCGGTCTTGGTATCGTCGGTGCTTCTTTGGGGCACCTTTTCGGGTCAGTGCTTATTATGATTACAGCGGCCGTATTCTGGCGGCGGTTACGCTCCGAATGGCCCCTGATGCCCTCAATTGGCTCGCTGTGGAGCTCTTTCCCAGACGATGGGAAGCGATACATCCGGCCCACATTGTGGGTGTTGGCGGACCGCAATCTTGCCATGCTGTACGGCGCGGCGCCTGTGGCGCTCGCGGCGCTTTTCCTGACGACAACGGATGTGTCTTACTTCAAAATTGCGTTGGGGTGGGTAACATTGGCGCTTGCCGTATTGAGTCCTGTGTCAGTACTTCTGAACACCGAGCTTGCCAGAATTCAAGTACAACAACCTATGCGTCTGCGGGCGCGGTTTGTCCAAGTTACCGGAGTTGCTGTCATTGCATCGGCGTTCGTGACGGGCATTGCCGCACTTATTGCCCGTCCAGTGTTCCACTTATTGTATGGGGTGCAGTACGCCGATGCGGTGCCACTGGTATATTGGCTCGTGCCCTTCGGTGCGCTGTTCGGTCTTGGCATCGCGTTGGGGCCAATGTGGCGAGCAATGAGCAGGGTGAGGGTGAGCATCATCATTAATATGGTTGTGCTTGGTGTGGGTGTGCCTTTGGCCCTGCTTGCCATGCGGCAATGGGGTGTACTGGGGGCGGTTGCGATGGTAACGCTGTGGTACACGGCAAGCCACCTCGCGTCATTTGTCTATCTAATGAAGACACTCGGAGGGGAACAGAAAATAGGGGCTAGGGAGTAGGGGATGGCTAGCCATTTTTCCTGTTTCTCGTTATACTGATATTCACTATGTCTGAACCTGCGCTCGCAAAATGGCTTCGTTGGCTGATCTATGCCAGCGCACTCGTTCCGTTGATTATTTTCAGTCAGTACATGTCTCCTTTCCACTTCGGGAAGGTTGTTGTGCTGCGCAGTATCGTGCAGGTGATGGTAGCGCTCTATCTGTTGCTCATCTGGCGCGACCGCAGCTATCTTCCCAAGGGCCACCTTATTGTATGGGCCTTTGTGGCTTTTACCGCCGCTTTCACGCTTACCAGTATCACTTCTATTGCGCCGATGCAGAGTTTCTGGGGAACCTTAGAGCGCATGGGCGGTTTGTTCACCTTTTGGCACTATCTCGTCTTTTTTATGATTGCGATATCGGTTATGCGCTCCAGTCGGGATCGGCAGATTTTACTTGATCTCATGATTGCCGCTGGAGCGGCTTCGGCAATCTATGGCTTCCTACAGAAGACGGACTGGTCGTTTATTCTCGGTTCAGGCGGTCGGAGTCGCATTTTTGGAACTCTTGGCAACCCCGCCCTGTTCGCAGGGTATCAAATACTGGTTGCATTTTTGGCGCTGACATTGTCGTTCATGAGGCGAACCTCGAAGAACTGGCGCATCTGGTATTGGGGTGCTGGCGGGCTCATGCTATTGGCGGCGTTATCCACTGCGGTACGCGGTTCGCTGATTGGGATTGCGGTTGGGGCTTTGTTGTGGGCTTTGTTGTGGAGTGTCTTGAACCGGAGCAAGAGAGCAAAAATCGCGCTGCTGACCGGTTTATCCGGTTTAGTTGCCTTCGTATTCTTAGGAATCATGTTCCGGAATACTTCATTAGTGCAACATTCGTCGTATTTGAACCGGGTGACCGATTTTTCTTCCAGTACCTTCACCGTGAAGACCCGATTCTGGGCTTGGTCTGCCGGTCTGAAGGGCTGGAGTGAAAATCCAAAAACAATAGCGCTCGGCTGGGGCCCAGAGAACTTTAATGTTCCGTTTAGCAAATACTTCAATCCAAAATTTTTCACTGCTCCGGGAGCCGAGACATTCTTCGATCGTGCCCATAATATGTTTATGGAGGTGCTCGTAACTATGGGGCTCGTAGGGACATTCTCTTACATAGGCATCTTTGTCGCTCTATTCTGGACATTGGCGAAAATGATGCGCGTATCCGGGGATGAGAGAGCGATAGCGATCGGTTTCACGGCGATGACGGTCGCCTACATCATCCATAATGCATTCATCTTCGACACTTCCGCCAACTTCCTCACCTTCTTTATGATTCTCGCGTTTGTGACCCATATTGCGCAGCGCGGACTCGACGATGGCAAGCTACAAGCTACAAACTACAAACTACAAGCGAGAAAGAGATGGACAGGCCCGCAGGTTACGGTTGCCATGGTCATGGGAATTGTCGTTGTGGCCACCGTCTATGCAACGAATGTACGCCCGTCATTGGCCAATTATGCTTCTACCCGCGCAATTGTGGCGGGTTGGCAGGGAGATTGGGTGGGTGCGGTCAATAAGTACAGAGAAGCAATCGATTATGATACGCCGGGACGATATGAATATCGGCACCGGTTCGCACAGTATTTGCTGGAGGTGAGCGGCTCTCCCGATATTGCAAAAGTCCCCAACTTTCATGAAGTGATGTTGCAGGCCATCTCGGATGTAAAAAATAATGTTGCCGAAAATCCGCAGGATTATCTGCCACACCTCTACCTCTCGCGGCTCTACATCACGCTTGGCAAAGACAGCTCAAAGAGTCTCTATAACGACTTAGCGCTTCAGGAGTCCGCAAGGGCTTTGGAGATCAGTCCGACATTCGTCCGTACCTACTATGAAGTTGCGCAGGCATATATAAATAAGGGAGATTTAGAGAATGCATTTATCTGGTTTGAAAAGGCTCAAAAATTACAGCCCGATGTCGCCGTCACTTATTGGTATATGGGTACCGTCCGCTATCAGATTGCTGCAAAGAGTCAGGACATCGCCGGGACGAAGGAGGCGGTGGGATATTTTAGCGCCGCGCTGGAAAAGGGATATTCATTGACGGAGGGAGACGCTCAAAAATTGGTGAATGCTTTCCTGCAGGTAGGCGACATGAAAAGTGTTGTGGCTGTTTTCCAGAATCTCACCGTCAGCTTTCCGGCTAAATCTCAATATTGGAGTTCTCTGGCTACCGCGTATGTCAAGATCGGCCGTATACAGGATGCGATTTCAGCGGCTCGGAAAGTTATCGAGCTTTCATCGGGTGATGCTGCCACACAGGCCGAAGCTGAACAATTCATCCGCGCTCTGGGCGGAACGCCTTAGCGGCCTGCGCGGCGGAGCGAGATGCTTGCTGTTTTCAGTACGATCGCGATGTCGAGCGCGAGCGAGCGGTGTTTGATGTAGTACAGATCGTACTGCAGTTTTTGAATTGCATCCTGAACGGATGCGCCATACGGATAGTTTATTTGAGCCCAGCCCGAGAGCCCCGGTTTGATGAGATACCGCTCGCGATAGAATGGGATTTGCTGTGCGAGGCTCGTATCGAATTCAGGTCGCTCGGCGCGGGGGCCGACCAGCGACATTTCACCCCGGAGAATGTTCCACAGTTGCGGGAGCTCGTCGATGCGGCTTTTCCGGAGAATGCGTCCGATGGCGGTGACGCGCGGATCGTTTTCGCTTGCCCAGACAGCAACACCCCGTTCTGCATCCGTGCGCATAGTACGGAATTTGATGATATCGAACGGGATGCCGCTGCGGCCGGAGCGTTTCTGCCGGAAGAATATCGGGCCGGGCGAGTCAACGGTGATAGCAAGCGCAACAAACGGAGTAATCGCAAGGGCAGGGATGCCGAGAAGAAGTGAAGCAGCGATATCAATAACGCGTTTGAGCGTATCAAAAGATTTCTTGGAACCCTCGGACATATTGTCCAGAAACCATGCCTGATTGATTGCTCCCAACGGTACGCGTCCGGTGAGCCGCTCGCTCATTGATGCGAGGTTTATGAAATCGACGCGACGGGAAAGTGTCCCGTAAAACAAGCCAATAACCTCGCTCATCTGATAGGCGGAAGGACTGATAACAATGGTATCGATGCGCTGTTCGGTAATGAAGCTTGCGATACCTGCCAAGTCTTCAAGTACCTGCCAAGGCATAATGGCACGCTCCAACGGGAGTGCTTCCTGGCCGACATGCACCATAGCTCTCACGCGGTACCCCAGTTGAGGATTATCGGTGACCAGTCGGGCCAAGTTCAGTGAATCTTCGTTGACGCCGACAATAAGTAGTTGCTCTTTGGTGCCACGGGCAATGATTTGGTTGTAGAGGTATCGGGTTCCCGACATGATGACCGCTAGCGCGACCAAAAAGAGAAATAGATTCAGCTTGGGAGTAATGCCGAAATAGGGAATGAGATAGAAGAAAAGAACCGACGCAACGCTGGCGACCAACATGGCCTGTCCCAGGCGCGCGAAAAAGTCGCGGTCGTTGCGCATCATGCGCTGGTCGTACAGATTGGATATGTAGAGGGCCAGTAGCCAGACAATCAAAAGCAACGAGAACGGCATGTTGTGGGCATGCCATTGGGCGCTGAAAGAGTCCGCGCCATAGCGTGCAACAAGGATGGCCGCCAAAGCGCCGTAGAACGCGACAAGGTCAGAGGCGATAAGCGTAAGCTTCTTGAACATTGTCATACTATTATATAGCAAAAGATGTCAGCAGTCAATTATCCTCTGTGGGCGGCGGTAGACCCTGTGCATGCTCTTTGATACACTGGTGGCAATGAGGCGTCTTTTTGTACCCGCTCTATGCGTAGCCGCTCTAGCGGCTTTTGTGTCGCCCGTCTTAGCCGACACGGTGGGGCAGACGCAATCGTTTCTGGTGAATACATCATACGACGCATCGGGCGCTGGTACGGTGTCCGCTATATTGCGTGCGGCAGGTTCGTACGGATATTTCTATATTGACGATTTGTATTGGGCGACGCTTTCTCCGGTTGAGCAGAGTCAGTTTAACACAAATCTCAACGCGCTCTCGGTCCAATTCGATTCGACCATCTACCCCCGCGTCACTTCGTTTTACGGTAGCGAAAACACGCCGGGCATCGATGCAGACCCGCATGTGGTGGTGATGATGGAGCGGCTCATTTCAGGAAGTGGCGGCTATTTCGAGACGATTCATAATTATACGAAAGCGCGCGCTCCGAACAGTAATGCACGGGAGATGGTGTATGTAAATGTGGACAGCGTCTCAAATGCAAATGGAAAAACCTATGTGGCGCACGAGTTTCAGCATCTGATCTCGTTCAATCAGAAAGAACTGCTTAGAAATGTTCAGGACGATGTATGGCTCAATGAGGCGCGGAGTGAATATGCCATTACGGTTGCGGGGTATAGTGAGCCATATGAAGGTAGCACGCTTCAACGGCGTGCACAGGCATTTGTCCGCGCTCCATCGGACTCGTTGGTTGACTGGCCTAACACATCCGTTGATTACGCCATTGCGTCTGTATTTCTTCATTATCTTTCCGATCGGTACGGACCCGAAATCATCGCATCCACAACGCGGACAGCTGCGGCAGGAGTCGCGGCGATTGACGAATGGCTTTCGCAGAACGGCAAAACGGAGCGATTCTGTGATGTATTTTCTGATTGGATGGTGGCGTCATATCTCAACGACCGCGGCATTGACCCACGCTACGGTTACACGCGTACCGGATTAAACCAAATACATGTCGCGCCTATCGTCAGCGCGCAACTGTACGGAGTAGGTCAGCGTTCCGACTATTCCGCATCTCTCAAAGACTGGCAGCCGCTGTGGGTTGAAAACGCAATTGTGTCGGCTGGAAGCGCTGCCGCGGTGAATGTGCGTATTTCAGGATCTTCTGACGCGGCGTGGCGTGGGGCGGTCGTTGCGAAATATCGCGACGGAAGCGGGCGCGTCATACCGTTTCTGTCGGTTTTCGGCGGCGCTGATATTGCAGCGCCGGCACAATCGAACGGTTCGGATATTGTTTCCGTAACGGTCGCAGTCGGGCAGGGAACCAGTCAGCAGGTCGGAAATCGCATAATCGATGCCAAGCCGGTGACGGTCACTATTTCGTCGGGTGAAATATCCGGTGTGATTGTGACTCCGATGCCAACGGTGATACCGACACCGCAGTCAATACAACCGATAAATGGTGATTTAATACGGCGCGTAGGACAGTCAGAGATTTATGTGGTGTGGGGCCCGTATCGCCGCTATCTGCCGCAAGGCACACTGAAGCTCTACGGATTCGAGAACCGCCCGGTGACGGAGGTGACTGATGATGTGTTTTTCCGGTACTCGACCAGCAATTATGTGCGCGAGGAGGGACAGAAAAAAGTGTATGCCCTGTGGCCCGATGGTACGAAACATTGGATGAACATCACCACGGCCCAGTGGGATGCATCCGCTCGTGATTGGGGAGCGATATTCACGGTAAATAGTTCGGAAATCACATGGTATGCGACCGGCCCCGACATCATTCGCTGATGCAAGAATATGTACTGGCATCATGCACAGAATATGTACTGGCATCATGCACATTGATACTTGACAAATAACAATCCCAGCGTAGAATACTAGCGGCTAAGAAGTTCATTGAAA
>ERZ1292625.2507-Hain-H41-01um-R1-2507-length-16813-cov-4_pt1 | contig 16813 bp, 16 predicted proteins | sample MGYA00564400_ERZ1292625 | MGnify/ENA primary metagenome ERZ1292625 (study PRJEB36523, sample SAMEA6512639) | groundwater metagenome | collected 2019-01-08 | study: AquaDiva: Metagenomics assemblies of 32 groundwater samples | reverse complement strand
TTTATTCTTTTTTCTTTGTTCTTCCTGACTCTTAACTTCCTGCAAAGCCAAGTCACCACGCAGTCTCTGTTTAATCTCATCCATACTTAAACTAGCCGGCATTTCATTGGTTAAAACAACTTTGTTGCCATCTAAAACTTTGACAAAGATTTTTTCATCAGCCACTTTTGTAATTTGAAACTTCTTCATGGTTTTAATACTTCTACTAAAATACTATCAGTTCTTAAAGTATTATCATTAGCTATTCCATAAGATTCATTTATACATTTTAATTCTGCATTAGCAAATCCTGGATCCGCTACTAAATCATAAGTAAAAAGTTTTTTGATCTTAACATGACCATCTTCTGAAACTGATCCTGCAGCTCTTGATGAAATATGAAGTGGAATTCCCCCGTCAATTAATGCTTGAGCTTCTTTACCTTTTGAAGTATTAAGAATTCTAATTCTTCCTCTTACTTGTTTAGTTGCTTTATCATATTCTAATTTTTCTATAACATGAGAAACTCTCTCAAGAGAAATTTCAAATTGTTTAGGATGATCTAGTTCTCCAAGAAGTTTACTTTCTTTAATTTTATCCTGTAACGATTCTATTTGTGGTAAATATTCAGCTTCATCATAAATTCTATTATTCTTATTCTTTATGCCTATTTCACCAAAAATACCTTCTAATACATAACCACCTTTATCTTTAGATACGGTAAAATCTTTAGTTGTAGTACCAGCTGAAGATTCAACAATTAATAAATTGTATAATTCTTCTTCTTTTGCTTCAATATACTGTTGTTTTAACATTGTCTCTTGTGACATTATCAGATTCTATTTTATTTTTTTATATATCAAAAAAAATTAATTTTTTATATCAACTTATTAATTTCACTATCCATATTGTCAGTTCCTGTTGAATCTTCTGGATTGTCTAATTTATCTTTTTTGAATTTATTCTTATTTTCACCGTTTGCTATTTTAAAAGCATCTTTTCTGGAATAACCCTCTTTAGTATACTTTTTAACTAATTTATATTTGTCATTTAAAAGAAGATCTTCTTCAGTAAAATTACCTTTAGTTCTAATTAAAAAATCTAGATCAAAAAATGGAGTTTCATTACCGTCTGAATCAGTTTCAGTTATTTCTTGAATTGTTTGAATAAATTCAATTCTTTTAGTTACTAATTCCATCTGTTTTAATTCATCAAAAACATTCTCTTTGTTGTATTTAATAGAAACAGACATTTTAAAATTTTCGTCATCTATTAATTCAGGATGTTTAAGTATCATTTGTTGATAAAGAGGTTTAACTAAAATTTCTTGAAATATAGAACGTAATCTATTAACAAATTTACTAAATTTAATTTCTTCTCTTAACATACCCTCTGCTGCCATTTCATAACTAGCGGGACTATCTTTATCAAATCTACTAAAAGGTATCTTAGATGCCATTCTTAATTTATCATGAAAATATTTAAGAGTTTCAACATCGGATATTTCCGGACCTTCTCCTCCTAAAGTTTCTATTTCTGGACTTTCTCCATCTTTAGAAGGTAACCAATATTCTTTATTAAATTGCATCATAGGTTTACCATTAACTTGAAGTTCCCCTGATTCAAAATCAAAATCAACAACCTCTCTATAATTATGCATTAATTGTGATAATGATTGTTTAGCTCTAGTTTTAGATTTACCACCAACTGGAATAATAAATTTCATTTTATATGAAGCATTAGTTACTGCCCATATTATTCTAGTATGTTCCATTACTCTTAGTAAATTAAAAGATCTTATAAGTCTTTCTAAATAAGATACTCTAGATGGAGCATTTAATGATGCATATGAAAGATATATTATTTGAGAATCCATTAATTTTCTTTCTTTAGCCCCTTGTCCTTTGTATTGAATCCATATTTTTTTACCTGTATCTTTATCAATTGCAGGCATTAAACTTTCTGGTAAAAGTTCTTTAAATCCTATAATATTTTTTTCATCTTTATCGTAAATAATCTCAAATGCTAAAAATCCATCTATTAACCATTTTCTAAAAAAATCCCATGCAGATTTACCATCATTAAATCCAAAATAGTTATATATTTTCTTAAATTGTGTATTAAGATCTTCTTTAAGATCCATAGATAAACTAGTATCATTTAAAAATGAAGGTTGTGCAAAAAAATTCTTTTCGTCATAAACTATACATTCATCTGCCATAGTATCAAGAATATCTTCAATTTCGTCTTGAACTGCAAATTTTCTAAGATCATCTCTTCTTTTTACATATTTTTTATCAAAAAATGAAATACTTTTTCTTAATGACGTATCAGTAAGAGAAAGAGCAGCAAATGCATAATACATATCATCATGATCAGCTCCCATAGGATTCATTTTATAACCCATTGTATCTTCTGCTATTCCAATAGCTCTAGAGTTTCTGATAACGAGATCATCATATTTCATACCAAGACTACTTAATCTTTGTAATATTTTTCCTACAGGGTTCCTATTTGAAAGAGAACCTTTATTATAACTATCTAAAAATCCAGCCATATTTTATCTTTTACTAATTACTTGGTTTATATATTTACGATAATCTTCATACACTGTACCTTGAGTACTTCCAACAAAGTTATCAGTTTGAATAAGAGCAGCTTTATGCCATTGTTCATATGAAACGTTTCCTATTTCTGTCATATTTGTAACAGTATAATTTCTAATAGCATATTGAGCATATACTGAAGAAAGCATAACTTTCATACTATTATAACTAATAGGTAATCCTGATTGTAATTCAGCATTATTACTCTTCTTGCCTTTCATTTCTGCTTCTATTGAATTTCTATATGAATTATAAATTAAATCTATAACATGAATTCTTATTTCATGGGGAAGATAATTGAGATTAATGCCTCTTTCAGCAAATGAATTTTTATATTTTATTCTACCTAAGCTTATAATAATAGGAGTAGAATCATAATATGGTAATGTTTCTGAGGTTGGACTATATGAAAATTTATAAATTTTGCCGGCTTTAAATCGTGTTCCTATATTAAGACTAATAACTTCTCTATTTCTTATTTCTTTATACGTTTCCTTATACCATTTAATAGATTCATCTTTAGCATTTTTTATAGATTTTTTCTCTTTTATAAACTCGTTTATTTTATCTTTAAGAATTGCCATATTAAATTATCCAATGATCTTCCGTGATATACATTACTTTATATTTTCTATCTTTTGCAAATTTTAAAAGTGCATCTTTCTTACATAAATTTTTTAAATAAGTTACTGCTGCTTTTCTATATGCTTCGATTGCTTTTTTTGTTTTCTTTTTTGGTGGTAGAGGTTTTTTTAATTGAGCTTTCGGTTTAACTTCAACTACACACTCTTCAAAATAATCTCCTCTATCAATCTTTATATAAAAATCAGGGTAATAGGTTCGAAATTTTTTATCTAAAGTATTATAGTATTTAATTGCAAATGGTTCAGAACTCCACTTAATAATTTTGTCATTATTTTCACAATAAAATGCAAATTTCCTTTCCCAACTAGAACGAAATATTACCGGAAGTGGTCCTATGTATTTTGTTGATTCAGATACATCAATATAGCCCTGTTTATAATTTTCATTCGTAGGTTTGATGTTCTTAATACTCATTTATTTAGATTGTTTTTTAATAAATTTCATTTTAGCTTTTTTACCTTTCTCTCTCATTTTAGCTTTTTCTTCTTCAGGTAAAGAATCGTATTTCTTTTTAGCACTATCGTTAATTTTATTAATTTTTTCTTTAAGATTTTCTTCTTTGTTATTTAATTTTTTTAATTCATCTAACATTGCCTTTTTAACTCTACTATCTTCTTCTTCTCTTATTTGATTTTTTAATCTAACTTTACGATTTGCTAAATTTGTATATATTGCAAGAATAGACGATGTCATGGTAACACTCCATCCAATAAGACTTAAACGAGTTAATATTTCCTGTATTGTTAGTTTTTTTATAGAAGCTAACATGCCCTCATTAACAAATTCATTAAAGGAAAATTTCATAAAAGAGTCTAATTTTAGCTATATATTTAAACAAAAATATTTTTATTAAATTGAATAAATACCATCTGAATCATATCTACCACTTATACTCATAGTCCCTTTATATTTTTTAGGATATAAATGGTTCCAGCCTTTCGCGAAACCTTTCTTACATATTTCAGTGTAATAAGCAAACGCATTTTTATAAATTGGGTTGAAACTTTTCCAATATCTTAACAAGTCAAGAACAGCATATGCAATGCAATCTTCTCTGTCATCAGGATTTTTATATCTCATTTTTTGAGATGCGTGTCTTGCTATTTTTATTAGCATAGTTTCTGCCGTTTTTGTGAGTTCTCCTTGTTCTAATGATATTACAATTTCAGCATACAATTCTTTATTTTTGACATAGTGAGCACCCTTTTCTTTTTTTGGAGCCTTTGGTTTTTTTACTTTTGGCTTTTTAAGTTTAGGTAATTTTTTCTCTTTAGGTTGTTTCTTTTCCATCTATTTAGAATTAAGTTTAAAGTCAGAAAGATGGCAGTTAGCCATCTTTCTTATTATATCAAAAAATTTATAATAGTTTATTATTGAACTACTTTAATATATCTTTTCTTTAGAACTTTTTTATCTTCTGTTTCTTTATCCATTACTTGAATATCGTCATTTGCTCCACTAGAAGTATACTCGTCTGCCATTACATAGATGTCATCACCTTTTTTATAATCATCTATATTCATAGCTATAGTACCCATTATATAACCAAGGTCTTCAAATGACTTTTTCTTTTCATTCACTTTTTTTTTAGAATAAACTTCTTGTAACTTTATATCAAATTTAACTAATTCTTCGTCTATAACTTTTAAAGATGCATCTAATTCTATAGTATTACCATATTTAGATATAGCTTCTTTAACTTCATTTTTCTTATTTTCTAAAAAAGAAATTTTATTGTTTATTTCTTCTTTTTCTTTTTCAACTTCAACTTTTAATTTATTTTCAGTTTCAAGTTCTTCATAAACAATTTTACTAATATCAATATCAATAAGTTCTGATACATGTGCCTGAGCTTCTTCTCCTGATTTAGTTTCAACTAATATATTAGTTCCCATTGCAGGATTAATCTTATTAATGTAAATACTTTCAGTCATTGTAGAGTTAATAATATTAACAAAAACTCCAGCTAATGTTTTAGATGCAATAGAAGTTACAAAATCTAACTCCATTATCATATCACTACTTTCTAAAAGATAGCATATTTCATCTATTTTATTAAGTTCATTTAAACCATAAAAATTTATGGTTTTCATATAATTTCTAAAATTAGATATATTAGTATGATCTATAGATTGATCATTAATGCTCAATTTATTTTCATTAATATTAAATTCTAAAACATTATTACCTCTAAAAACAGATAATATTCCATTATCATTAGATTTAAACTGTTTTAATGCATTCTTAATATTTATAAATTTGCTGCTAACTTCGTTCTCATTAGCAATTTCTATTTTATTACTAGTAAGTTTATAAAATTTATCATTAAGAGTAAATATAAAACTTCCGTTTTCATTCATTTCAACAGGAGAATATACTTTATTAATTGTACCTGTTCTTCCTGATGTCATTACTTTTTCTTCTTCTGCATGTTCTAATATAATTCTAGAAATTTCTGGAATCCATTTATGTTTATTTAAAGTATCAATAATCTCTCCCTTAACTGCTATTTCATTATGTTCTAGCATTTTTTCTAGATCATTAATAGCTAAATTATACATATCTTTATATTTATGATTTATTAATGTATGATATGTTTCATTTATTTTTGATGAATATTTATTATTATTCATCAAAATATTAATTTCATTCATAAAAGAAGAAACGGGAACTAGCCAATCGTATGTTTTTAGTTCTCTAGAACACTCTCTTAACATTTTAAATTTATTCTTAACAATAGTTTCATTAAGAGATTTTTCTAAAGAAGCGACTTCTCCAGTTAGTTTAAATATAATCTTTTCATTTTCAGAAGTAGGATTAGATTCATTCTGTTTTTTAATAGTATCAAGCAAGATATTTTTTTCTTCTATCATTTTTTCGATACCTGAAAGAGTATCAAATTTTGATAATTGATAATTAACTATATCAAGTGCCTTACCTGAACTAAAATTAATTTTAGATTTATCCTGTTGTTTAAAAGTTTCTAAAGATTCTTTTAATTTACTTAGTTTATCTTTCAATATTGAAATATCGAAATTAGATTCCATTGTTATTGTGTTTTTTTGAATTGTTCTAGGTTTAATTACATATTCATGTACTGCGCAAGCTGCTCTATTCTGATCTATTCCCATTCCTCTAAGAATTGCATATATCTGATTAGGTTGTCTTATGCCATTATCGAATTGTAAAGTGATATCTCTTAAATTATCAAGAGGATTTTTATCCATAACTATATTTCCATGAAGATAGACTTGGGTCCACTCATTCAAATATTCGTCATATTTTATTTCTGTTGACATTAATTTTTTATCTATTTTGAATATATAATCCCGCGTCTTTAATATTTTTAACTAAATTCACTATCCTTTTCTTCTCCGGTTATTCGTTGTTCGGTTTTGCTAGGACCTGATGGAGTTAACCCGTCGCTTTGACTTGCAGTATTAAAGTCGCTTTGATTTGAAAATGGGTGTATTTTAGGATATGGTATTTTAGATAAACTATCAATAGTATGAACAAATTCTTCTATTCTATTGCCTTTAAACATTTTACTTTCTTCATTAAAATTAGGCATAAATGAATATACTTCTATAGGAAACTCTACCTGATGTAATTTTTTATCTGTAAAACCAAACTCAAATAATTTATTATGAGTAAAATCTTCAGGCAATTTAATATTACCGGCTACTCTATAACCACCTAAATCAACTTGAAATGTTTTATTTTTATAAAATGTTTTTATAAGAGCTTCTGTAATTTTAAACATTTCAATATTATTATTAGCTAATATTGTAACATTAAAATTAAAAACTAATGGTATTATTGCAGTTTCATATGAAAATGTTTTAAGCTGTTTATCTACTTTTTCATTTATTTCAGTTCTTATAAATTTATTAACAAGAGCTGCTGCATCTATTGACATAGAATCTAATTGAATTATACCTCGAGGTACTTGATCATACGTGCCTATTGCAGTTTCATTATTTTCATCTACAACTACGTCTTTTAAGAAAGCATCAAGCAAAAATCTCTCTTGCCCAGTGACCGAATAATAGAAAGGTATTGTTATTTCCTGTTTTTCATCTTCACCTATTATATTAGTATACTTTAGATTATTATGCATTTCTGAAATAAATGCAACAACTATATAGCGAATAATAGAATTATCTTTATTGAACTCAAGAGAATATGCACTCATTATTTTCCATTTTTAAATTTATATAGATATATATAAATTTTTTAAATGGTTTAAACTCTAATTATTCAACATCCTCTACCTTTAAAGAACTAAATCCATTCTGTTTAAAAATTTCAACCCTTTTATCAAATAATTCTGAAGGTAATGGACTATGATTAATTACAAAAGTATTAAGATTTATTTCATTTACGGTTTTATGAAGAATATCAATTATTTCATAAACTCCAACTGAATCAACTGAACTAAATATTTCATCTAGAAATAATAAATTAAGAGTCGGAAATCTTAATTTTAAAAGCTTAATAAGAGCAATTATAATTACGAAATCGGCTTTTTTTCTTTCTCCTGTACTGAGAGTTCTAGGATTAATTTCTTCTCCTAGACTAGTAATATTACAGTTAAATTTATTATCAAATTTAATAATAAATGGTAAATGAATTTGTTTTACCATGCTCTGTATATTAATATTTAAAGTTGGTAAAATAGTCTTCATTGCTAAATTTTTTATACCATCTTCACCTAAGATATTTTCTAATATATCTAAATAGTAATCTTCATCCCCTTTTGTTAATTTAGCTTTAGATTTAACTTCATCTTTTTCTCTATTTTCTGTAATTAATGCTTTAAGTTGATTAAATTCACCATCTTTTTCCATAGATTTAGCAATTTTAACTAATTCATTTTTCATTTGAGTCATTGTAGTATCAAGAGAAGATACTTTACTGATAATTTGATGTTGCTTAGATTCATTTTCTCTATAAGATAATTTAAAAGATTCAATTTTATCTTTGATATTAATCATTTCATCAGGTACAGTATTCACAGTATATTCAAATAGTTGTTTTCTTTCCTTTTGAAATTCTGTATCTAAATGAGATTCACACTCAGGACACTGTTTATTTTGATATAGTTTCAATTTAGATTTAGCTAAATTTAATTCGGAATTTTTTAAATTGAATAAATTAGAATGTTTATCAATATCGCTTTGAATTTCAATTAATTTGGTTTTTACTTTATCTTTTATATCTTGAAGTCTTATTCTATCTAAATTTAATTTTTGTAATTTATCTTTAAGATCTTTTATTTTTTCAGTATTTTTTTCTTTTGCACTCTTTTCTAATTCATTTAATTTTGTATTAACTGATATTATAGATTCAGCAATAATATTAAGTTCATCTTCAAGCGTTTTTATTTGTTCCTTGAGAAGTCTTCTATCTTGTTTAACAATCTCTTTCATATCATTAATAATAGAAAATCCAAAAAGCTTATCAACGATATTTTTCTTATCGCCGGGATTCATTGTTAAAAATGATTTAAAATCATTTATTGATAAAATAATAATATTTCTAAAAACATGATATGGTATCTCAAAAAATTCTTTCTCTAAATAATCTTGAGCATTTAATTTACCAGCTTGATCAAATTCTATTCCATTAATTTTTATATTAAATATAGATGGAGATGATCCTCTTTCAATTTCTATTAATTTACTCTTACTTTCAATTATAATTCTTCCCCATAAATTTTTATTAATTCTATTAGGCAAATCTGATAAATTAATTCCATCAACTTTACCATATAGAAGATATTTGATTGCATTAGCTATTGTAGAATTATGAGTAACTATTCCATTAGCGATATACTCATGTCCTTCTACTTGAATATCATAAAGATCTTGCTTATCTTCTAATTTAATTAAGCTAATTATATTATCGGTAATATAGTCATTATCTTTTTTTATTACAACAGATTCTCCAATTTTAAAATCTTTAATCTTTTTAAATCTATGATCATTTACTTTAACGTTTGATAAATCTTTTATAAAAGAACCATCATATAATAAATGACCAGGTGATGCAATAACAGTATTACCATTACGTGTAATTAATTTATACTGTTCTGAATTTTTAGCTGTAATATCAACGGACTCGATATTTTTAAAACCGTGCCGAGTATTTACTTTAATCTTATTCTGACTAACGTAACCTGTTTCTTTTTCAAAATCATAAAGATTTTTTAATGTACATTTTATTTTCATTTTTATTTTTTTAAAAAATTAATACATTCTTCTATAACTTTATCTGGATTTTCCCTAAAATCCTTTTCCCATATAACTTTAATTCTATAACCGTGTAATTCAGCAAGTTCTATTTTTTCTTTATCATATTTCCATATTTCTTCAGCTGTCATCTTTTTTACTTTATGAAAATAATTTCTTTTACTATATTCTTTATTTGAATTTGGATTACAATGCCAATAATCTCCATTAAATTCAATTATTTTTTTATTAATTTGATCTGTTAAATCGTATTTAAAAGCACCTGATTTATGTCTAATGAATTTTTCATTTTTACCATAAAGAAAATTAGATATATCTAAATCTTTATTTAATAATATTTCAATAAAATTTTTAGATATTATAGAAGATCCTTGACCTATCCAAGTATCTTTATTAAATACTTTAGATTTCCATAATTTAGTTCTTTTAATATGCTTATCTAATCCTTCCTCTTTACCATATTTATCTTGTAAATAGGTTAAACCTCTAGCTTGCCATTCACTAACTTTTTCTTTAGCTTCTTCTATGGTACAATTTTCCTTTTTAATCCAATAATTTATGTTATTTGGCGATATATGATGATACTTAGATGGATTTAATTTTCTTTTTTTAGATAATTTATAACCATTATTACTTTGTACTTCTAATACTTTTTTAATAGCATCATCTTCTGAATATCCTTTGTTTATCCAATGTTCTTTATTAATAGGTCTCATAGATTTAACTTTAAACTCTGCATCATCTTCTGAATATCCTTTGTTTATCCAGTGAAGTTTTTGCATTGGAGAATCTCCTTCTTTTTTAATAATTTTTCTTCTTTTTATTTCTGCTTCTTCTACAGTCCAGCCTCTAGAAATCCAATATTTTTTCGTATTAGATCCTATATCTGGAAGTTTAAGATATCGTTTACTCTTAGAGTATATTGTGTTTACATGATTATCTCTAGCGGTCATATTAGTAAATTCAAAATCTACAATATTTAATATTTCATTAAATTTATTTTCTGCAAAAATAAGTTCAAAGTCATGAAATAATTTATTAAAAAGAATTTGTTTTATATAAGATTCTTCAACTTCAACTTTTTTCTTTAAATTTATTTTTGAACACTTCTTACATTTTTTATTTTCTGAAATAGCAAGTTGAAAAGATTGTTTTCTTTTGTATAAAATTTCAATATTACATAAAGGACAATTTCTTTTAAATTCCATTTTATTTTTATTTATTTTTTGGGCTTAATGGCATTAGCTTGAAATTCTTGAAATTTTATTAATAAAATTTCATCTTCTATTTCTATTTCTATTTCAGTATTCGGATCAAGACATTTCCCATTTCCATTTGCCCCGACGGTCAAAAATAGATAGCCTTTATCATCAAATTCTATTTTTTGAATACTGTTACCATAGCTTGCAATATTTTTAAACTCAACAGATTTAATTTTCATATTAAATAAGATTTTCTAGTTCATCATTAATAGGACCTAGTTTAGTATCATGTGGATTTTTATTTAAAGATTCTGATAATTTAGATATTGGTCCTGTTAAACTTTCTAAATTATCAGCATATCTTTCTATCAAAGTTTTACCTGATATCATTTCATTAAGAACATCGATTATTTTATTCATTTTTACTAAAGCATCACTAATAGTGCTAGTATGATCTAATCTTTCTATCAATTCAGAATCATTCAAATTCGTAAATTTAACTCTACCTTCTAATTCAATATTTTCACTAGATAATTTTACACTATCATTTTTTACTTCTACAGTATTAGTTCCATCAATATTACTTACAGTAAATAAACTAGAATCACTTCTAGCTATATTAAGTGAATAATTATTAGTACAAGTACTGGTTCCAGTAAATTGTAAACAATTAATACTTGATAAATTATCAGTACATGTAATCCAACCATAATCACCAGCTGCAGATGAAACTAATATATTGCCCGTATTATCAGTACAATTAAGTGTTCCGTAAAGACTATTATTTTCTATTTTTAAAATATTGTCTGTTGTTTGAAAATTTTCCATTTTATATTTTTATTTGTTTGTTTCTTTATAAAGTTCTTTAATAGATGAGATTAATCTCTTTTTAAAATCTTCATCATAATTAGTTGCTTCTATGTATTTTTTAGAAATAGTCATAATATCAAAATTCTTATATGATGTAGAATCTTCTTCAGTATCATCCATTAAAATTTTCATCTCAACTTCATTTTCATAAATATTAGGTTCAATTTTTCTAGCATAACCTTCTATTAAATTCATAAGTGAACTTAGATTATATTTAATAACAGTTTCCGATGATATAAATAGATCTATAAAATTGTTATTAATCTTGCTTTTAAGATCACCTATTGACATATTAAGAGCATCCTTTAAATTTATTTTCATAAATTTTGGAGAAAAATCATTAACAAAAAACTCTTCTTCACCTGTTTCTATATCTAATAAATATATTCCTTTCTGATTACCTAAATCAGATCTTGTCATTTCATAAGGATTTCCAACCATAAGAAAATTCTTCCTTTTTTGTCGATAATGAATATGTCCTGAATAAACTTTATTATAAAATTTAAAATTATCAACATCATTACCTCCATCGTGTCTATTTTTCGGATTTCTACTTAACTGAACTCCTTGAAATTCAGAATGACAAAATACATAATCAGCATGAGGATATTTAATCAATGTTTCAATTTCATGTTCTTTATCTCTTCGCCATGGCATCATTAAAGCTTTTTTAGAACCTAATTCTATTAACTCAGCATGTTTATAAATTTTTATATTTTGAAAATGTTTAAATATATCTAGACCTGTAATTTCATTACTTTGTTTTCTTGCAATGTCATGATTACCAACTAATATATGAATTTCTTTAAATGTTTTAGATAATTCTTCAAATATTTCAATAGCATAATGCATTGCAAAAAGATTAACACTCTGTCTATTATCAAAAACATCTCCTAAATGAAATAATATATCGCCTTCTCTATATTCCCTTTTAACTAAAGGTATAAAAAAATTAAAAAAATAATCTCTTACTATATCTAACCACTCTTTTGAATTGGAACGACATCCCAAATGAGTGTCAGATACTATAAATACTCTTTTTGCAGATTTTAAACTCATTTTAAAAAACTTTTCGTATTTTATTTTTTTCTAAAAAATTAGTAGCATTATCAAGTTCAATAACTAAATCATGTTTAAATTTATTTGATAATGATGAATAGAATTTATTTGGATATATGTTAAAATATTGAGACAGAGTCGACCATATTTCAATTTTTCTATAATTTTTACCAATTTTACCTGTTATGTAATTGTATACTTCATTTATTTGAATTTTATTTAAAGAAACGGCTTCTCCATTTTCATCTAAAATATTAAATTCTTTGAACACAGAATTTTCTATTAATTCATGAATATCATTAAAAAGTATATTTTCATGAATATCATCTTCAGGATTTAATGAACAATCAAATCCTGATTCTATTTTAAAATTTTGTGTTCCTTTTTCATAATCCTGTTCTTCGTAAGTATTATTAAAAATTTTATCGTGTCTTCTTCTGCTCATCTTTTATATTTTATTTTATTCTGTTTGTATAATATCTGATGTTTCAGTTAATCTCATGAAATTATAATTAATATCAAATCTACACTTTATGCCTTTACCATCGCCATCTCTTAATTTAAGAATTTTTATCCAATATTGATTATTAGCATGCATCACTTCATCTTGAATTATTCCATAAATCATATCACAAGTGTGTGATAGACCAGCAGATTCTGAAATATGACTTAAACTTATATCTGTACTAGCATATCCCTGTCTATTAATTTGAGTAGCCGAAACTATCAGCCAATTCTTTCTAACTGCAATAGCTCTTAAATCTTCAGCTATTTGTTTAATTTTCATATATGTATTTTCACTATTAAGATTTCTATAATTAGCAAGAATATTAATATAATCAATAACAACAGCCTTAAGTTTAAATCCTTGTATTTGTTCTAATTCTCTTAAATACGATTCTATATCAAGTACAGTTGCCTGTGAAGTTGGAAATTCTTTAATAAATAATTTTCCCGGTGGTAACAGTCCTCTACTAACTCCTTGTAATTTTCTTTTTATTAATTCAACATTTTGACTAACTTTATCATATTCACCCATTTCAATATTTAAAAGATTAGAACCTATTCTTTTAATTACTTTATAAGGACTCATCTCTGCAGTAATAACTGCCGTATTATATCCCATTTTTATAAAATTAGCGGCATCATTTGCTAAAAATATTGATTTTCCAACATTTGTTTCGCCAGCCCATACTATTAATGATTTAGGATCATATCCACCTGTAATTCTATCAATCCATGTATATCCGGATGATATTTTAGATTGTGTTTGTTGAATATGATCAGATGGATTAAAAAAATCTAAACCTAAATTAGAATCAAAATTAACTACACCTTTTTCCCTTAACATATCTATAGCGTGATGAACTATTTGATCAACACTATCAGGGGTTACGTTTTGTAACTTAACATACTCAACAGTATTTATAAGCTGCTTATCAAAATTTCTCCATGTTATCCAAGATTGTGCAGTTTTCTTTAACCACTCTGGATCATATTCTTTTATATTAGTATCAAAGATTAAATCAATCATCTCTTTACTAATCTTTTCATTATATGCAGATTTTTCAACTAAAACTTTCACCTGATCTTTAGAAGGAGATTCTGAAAATTTAAGATAAAATTTCTTGGAGAGATCTGCTAAAGAATCTATTTCATCATTAGAAAAAAATCCTGGATAAAAATTCTTAAGATATTTAGGATTATCTAATGAATATAAAAAAAATAGCTTTTCATAATCTACGCTATAATTAAGTGACATATTAATTTGTTTATTATTATATACGAAAACCTGGTATTGTTTATTTACCAGGTTTTCGTGTATTTAAAAAATTTCTATTTTTTAAGATCAGTATTATTCTTTAGCCAAGTTAAAGCACCAGCTGGATTTGATTTAATCTTATTAGGAATATATCTATCAATATATGCAATAGAATATCCACCTACTCGCGATTTATATGAATATAATTTTCCGTTAACGTATATCTCAAAAGTATTATCTAAATCATTAATACCAACGTATTTTATTTCAAGTTTTTCATTAAAAGATTCAAATTCTAATATATGTTTCATGAAATATTTATCATCTATTTTTAACCACATTTAGAATGAGAACAATTAGAACATACGAAACATCCCTCTTGCATTCTTAATGTACCAGTACCCCCGCATTCGCTACAATCTAATTCCTTTTTAGCAACAATTGAATCTTCTTTAATATATTTTTTCAAAGTACGTGCAATAGCTTTACCAAAACTAACAATAGTACCTTCTGATTTCATTAACTGTTCATATACAAATCCAACGTCTGAACCATGTCTAAGTGCAGTAGATATCATTCTGGTTAATGCTTCCTGTTCACTAGTTTCAAAACTTGATGTAATATCTTGTATTACTAAATCATCTTCACCTACAGAAAAATCATAAATACCCTTTTTGACTCTAGTTAAACTACCAGTTGTCCATTTATTAGAAAGATGAATATATTTTTTTCTAAATGCAAATACTTCATATGGATCTTCTCCTAATAATCCAACAATTACTAACCAAGATTCACCATTAACAACAGTATGATTAATATCACATTTTAAAGTTTTTGGTCTTTTAGGTGCTTTTGTTTTTTGAATTGAATCATCTTTTGTTTTAGTTGATGATTCAGAAAGAACAGAAGTCATAGTACCAGCTCTATATGTTGTAATTCCTTTTATAGTTCCAGTATTATATGCATTTACATAAAGATCTTTAAATTCATCATATGAATAATTAGAAGGAATATTAACAGTTTTACTAAGTGCAGAATCTATATAATTTGCAAAAATTTTCATAGTATCAACATGCGCATCTATTGTTAAATCCATTGCATTAGTAGCCCATTCAGCTTTAGGATCCCATTCACCTCTAGATTCTAAATCTCTTACTGCATAATCTTTAACTACAGTCTCACGAAGAAGTCCTCTGTTTTGATCAAATTTCCAAATATATCCACCAAATTCTGTATATAATAAGTTTTCATCTCCTTCTTTAGTCCATTTCCATTCAGTAGAACTTTGAAATGTTTTATTAGCAAAATCTACATGTTTAGGAACATCTAAACCATCCGGAGGATATGGAAATATCGAAGTTCTAACATATTCAAACATAAATAACGGTTCTAATCCACCTGAAACATTATTTGCATATACTGAAGAATTTCCTGTTGGTTGAATTGAACCAACATGAGAATTTCTCATTCCTTGTTTTCTTATTTTTTCTCTAGTTTCAGGATTTAATTTTTTAACAAACTCACTATTAAGATATTTTTCTGTATCATATTTTAAAAAAGATCCTTTTTCAGCTGCTATATCCGAAGAAGCTGAATATGCATTATTAGAAATAAAACTCATAAGATCATCTGTAAGTTTAATAGCTTCTTTAGATCCATATTTTATTTTCATCATTAAAAGAGCAGAACCATAACCTAAAACGCCTAGTCCAATTCTTCTTTTATCTTTTAAATTTTGTTTTTGAGATTCTAACGGAACATTTGTTACATCGTTAACATTATCCATAAATCTAACAGCAATAGGAATAAGTTTACTTAATTTATCATAATCCCATCCATTTCTTTTTTTATTAACAAACTGCGTTAAATTTATAGAACCTAATAAACAAACACCAGCAACTGGCAAAACCTGTTCTCCACAGGGATTTGTAGAATTAATATGTTCACAATAATATAAGTTATTCATTCTATTTATAGTATCAATAAATAAAACACCAGGTTCATTTCTATTATAGGTAGATTGCATTATAAGATCCCATAAAACTCTAGCACTAGGAAGAGTTTTGTATACCTTTACCGGTAAACCTTTATCTTTCCATGCTTTAATATTACCATTATCCCAATGTTTCTTATACTCTAAAGGAACAGTTTCAAAATCAGGGAATACTAAATCCCATGATTTATCATGTTTTACTGCATCCATAAATTCATCTGTAATAAGAATAGACATGTTGAATTTAGTTAGTCTTCCAGGAGTTAACTTAGCAGTAATATATTCTTCTATATCCGGATGCCATACCGAAAGTGTTACCATTTGAGCTCCCTTTCTAATCTTCTGTTTAGCATCTTTACGATCTGATTTTTTACCGCTGCCTGCTGTAATTACAGCAGATTGAGTATCCCACATATCAAGCATTTTTACAGCACCTGGTGTTT
>ERZ1292625.2506-Hain-H41-01um-R1-2506-length-16821-cov-23_pt1 | contig 16821 bp, 27 predicted proteins | sample MGYA00564400_ERZ1292625 | MGnify/ENA primary metagenome ERZ1292625 (study PRJEB36523, sample SAMEA6512639) | groundwater metagenome | collected 2019-01-08 | study: AquaDiva: Metagenomics assemblies of 32 groundwater samples | reverse complement strand
TATACGCGCCTCCGACGCAGCACACAGAGAAAATCTTCATTCCTGGAGTGAAACCAGTAAGCTCATTCTGGATCTGAATTGCAAGCTCTCGAGTTGGCACAACAATCAAGACCTTGTGCTTCCTATTTTTCAAAACCTTATCGATAAGTGGAATAAGGAATGCCGCTGTTTTTCCTGTTCCTGTGTTAGCGATTCCAACGATATCCTGACCCTTCAATATATGAGGAATAGACCGATCCTGGATAGGCGTCGGCAATGTGTAGCCCTTCTTTATGATTCCCGCCTTGAGATTCTCCTCGATCTGGAAATCTGCGAACTTATGATCTGGGACAAAATGCTCGACTTCTTCGGTGATAGTCGCCTTGTTGATGAATCGGGAATGAGAAATATTCTCGCCGGCTGGTCCGCGATTGTGGCTGCGTGATTTGTTGTGGAATCGAGCTGGTGGTCTTGAACTTGAACCGAATCTGCTTGGTCGAGAGTTTGAGCCGTAACTTCCTTGTTTCTTATACATAAATTGTTATTCAATATAATATATTAAAATGATTAGAATGTCAATGTATTGGCTACTTCTGGAGCAATGACCTATACTGTTAGCATGAATGAAATAATGAAATCAGAGTGGTTCTTCTTCATCTCTTCCATTGGATTCGTAGTGATAGGCCTGCTTCTGAGCGTCATTATGATCTACGTCATACGTGCCCTCCATGCATTCACATCGCTTATCGAGAAGATGGAAGCAGAAGTTCAGAATCTTGGAACGACCGCGCAGGAGCTTCTTGAAGATTTCCAGGACAGCTTCATTTATCGGATGATATTCAAGCCTCGTCGAAGGCGCATTACTACGAAGAAATAATCACAAAAATCATGCCAAAACAAAGACAAAATCACACAAAAGCAATCGTGGCAGCAGGAGCGGGAGTATTAGCAATTGCAGCCGCTTCATATTATCTTTTCGGTCCTGAAGCAAAGAAGCATCAGAAGAAAGTTAAGGGTTGGATGATCAAGGCAAAAGGTGAGATCATCGAGAAGCTCGAGGACGCAAAAGATATGACAGAACCTGCATATCACGCCCTTGTCGATTCAGTCACGACTGCTTATTTAAACAATGGAAAAATCGCAAAAGAAGACATCGAGGCATTCACAAAGAGCCTCAAGGGCCAATGGAAATCGATTGCAAAAAAGGCTCTTTCAAGAGCCAAGATTGCCAAGAAGAAATAATCCGGAAGAGGACTAGATCTGAACGTTGATTTCAGTAGGAGTCTGCTCCTGATTCTGTTCGTCTACTCCCTTCTTCACATATCCGAAGTAATACGCGAGAGCGATAATGACGACGATGACGACTGCAACAAGCACGGTTGTCGCGCTTGATCCCTTGTTTGTTTGCATGGTTTTTATTTATAAATTAAATAGTAATGACGACCCCTTATCATTGAGTATAGCACCAAACATGCTACCATTGCACCATGAATCAGGAGACAGTATATGATGTGGCGGTCATCGGCGGCGGCGCAGCCGGAATGATGGCAGCAGGACGAGTGGCTGAACAAGGCGCTCGAGTCATTTTGCTTGAAAAGAATCCTACTCTCGGAGTAAAGCTTCTCATCACAGGCGGGGGCAGATGCAATGTCACCAATGCGCAATCCGACCTGCGCGCTTTCCTCAGCAAATACAAAGACAGCGATAAATTCCTTTTTTCCGCCTTTTCTCAATTCGATGTCGAAAAAGCTATTGGCTTTTTCAATGAACGAAATATGCCGACAAAAGTAGAGGCTGAAAACCGTGTCTTCCCTGTCAGCAACAGCGCACAATCAGTCTGGGACGTTCTCGTCGAAAGGCTTCAGAAAGGAAACGTGGAAATAAAGACGGGTGCGGCAGTGGCAGGATTTGAAAAAGAAGGAAATAAAATCACCGGCGTACTATTAAAAAATAAAGAAATCATCCGAGCGAAAAAATATATTCTCGCAACCGGCGGAACTTCACGACCGGAAACTGGCTCTACAGGTGATGGCTTCGGTTGGCTCAAAGAGCTTGGACACAACGTCATTCCATCGAACGAAGCTCTTGTGCCCATTGCCCTCAAGGACTTATGGGTCAAAGCCTTGTCTGGAGCAACACTTCAGGATATCAAGCTCACGACTTTTCAGAATAATCAGAAGCAGGAAGTCCATAAGGGCAAATTGCTCTTCACGCACTTCGGCATCAGCGGACCAACCGTGCTCAACATGAGCAAGGACGTTGGCGAGCTTCTCAAGTATGGAGAGGTTGAAATTAAACTTGATCTACTTCCAACGAAAGACCATGGCATGCTCAATACCGCCCTTCAGGAACTTTTTAAACTGGATGACAAAAAGAAAATAAAGAACTCTTTGAATTCACTTATTACTTCTCCTCTTGTACCAGTCGTCCTTAAACTTTCGAATATAGATGAAGACAAAATAAATAACGCTGTTACACGCGAAGAACGCCTGAAACTTATCGAAACAATCAAAGGCATCCCGATGAATGTCAGCAATCTTCTCGGTTCAGACAAGGCAGTTGTCTCATCCGGCGGAGTTGATCTCACCGAAGTAGATTTCAAGACCATGCAGTCGAAAATAATCGAGAATCTTTATCTTGTCGGCGATGTTTTGAACATAGACAGGCCATCAGGAGGCTACAGCCTTCAGCTTTGCTGGACCACTGGGTGGGTTGCGGGAACAAGCGCAATAAATCAAACAAAGGTTCTAAATTTTATTTCAAATAGGAATTTTTAAGTCGTAAATTTTTTAACTCATTTTCAAAAGTATTTAATTCAATTTGCTGTTTATTAAGTTTTTCTGAAAAATCAAATCTATCATCAAAATTTGGTACATCTGGCTGAGTTAAAATTACCTCGACTGCGACAGTGACAACGATTGCCACAAAAGCAATAAGAACTCCAATTATAATGCTTTTAGTCTCAGATCTTTGTGTATTTTGCTCTCGCTTAATTTCTGAAATTTCCTTCGTAATCGAAATGATCGCCGCATCAACTGTTGATATATCAGGTCTTCCAGAACCTATAGGACGAATTTTCTGTAGTTTTTTATCGACTTCTGACATTTAATTATTTAAAAAAACCGGTAATTATAAAAATGTCATCGGATGAATATTCTCCTGCTATATCGAGGTATTTATATTGATGGAAATTAATACCACCAAAAACAGATCCATCATTAATTAGCGTTCCGGGAAATAAAATAATTCCATTAACGTTAATTTTTATCTTTGGTGAAAGGGTACCATCTTGATTTTCTTGGAAGATATCTAAGAATCTATACTTACTTGAAGACATAGCATCATTATAACAGTTAAAGAGTAAATTCCAGCTAAGTTTTCATACAATATTCCATTGCATCAGTTTGAGTTTTAAATATCTTTGGATTTGAAAAGGAGCTGATACCACTAATAAAGTAAGCTGAGCCAGAATAGTCAATTTTTTTAAGACATTCAGATTCCCTCTTTTGATAAAAGTAGGTATATAAACCCAATAGAATCAGAACCGCAATAGACAGACTAATACTAATTTTTTTCATATTTAGAATAATTATATCAAACTGAGCAAATTATTTAAACAATAGAAGCTTCTCTTGCCTAGTCATTTGTTTTATTTGCCATTCTCGTTTCATAGCAAGACTCCTTGATTCAAACTTTTCTGAATATACCATTTCAACAGGCCGCCGAGTCTGGGTATACTTTGCGCCCTTTTTAGAGAAATTATGGGCAATAAGACGCTTGTCCAGATTATTAGTCCAGCCTGTATAAAGCGTCTTATCAGAACACAAAAGTATATAAACAAAATATTCCATAAAAATTGGTTGGAGTCTTAAAAAAACAACCGCCTGGGGATTATATCAGGCGGCCGCTTCTATCTTTTTCCCTTCTTTGCTTTCTTTGCTGCGAGGCGTGCGTGCTTGATCGCCAATCGCTTCTTCGTCTTGTAAGACCGGGAAGTCTTCATATTCGTGCTTGCGCTTGCTCTTTTTGCCATAGAGGGTCATTGTACACTGTATTTTGACACTTGCCAAATTTTTCAACAGATGTTAGGATTTGCAACGTGATACAGTCAAATTCATTCTTTAGCTTCTGGACTATTTCGGAAAACCGAAGGATGGATTAGTATTGTAGAATTTCTAAAGCAAACAATCACTGTCCCCTTCGGAGGATGGTGATTTTTGTTTCAGAAGTGAATGAGCTCTTTAACAATCAAACACGACAAACCTATGAATAAAGTGACCTTTCTCGGACCGCTCGGAACGACCTTTTCGCATGACGCATATGTCGCACTTTCAGGAATATTCTCGACGCCAGAGGTGACGCATGAAAATTATGTCCCTGCCGGCACCAACGGAGAAGTCCTGAAGCTTATCCGGCAGCGTGGCGGATACGGAGCGATCGCCATGGAAACGCGAGCCGAAGGCCGAGTAGCAGAGCCATTGGAAGCTTTTATCGAGCTTCTCAAGACTTATCAGAGCATCGATCAGTGCCCTCTGCATATAGTCGGAGCGGTTCGTATGAAAATCAGCTTCTGCCTTTTGACTCGGCCTGGAATCAAACGAGATTCCATCAAAAGAATACTTGCTCACCAGAAAGCAATCGGGCCCTGCAAAGGATCGATTGAGGCGATGAATGCCACAATGATCGCAGCACCAAGCAACGGCGAAGCGGCACGGCTAGTAGCCCAAAGCGAGGAACATGCTGATTGTGCAGCTCTAGGACCTGCATCTGCCGCAGAAAAATACGGATTGCAAATACTCGACAGCCAATTCGAGAATCAGGAAGCGGTAACGACATTCTTCCTAATAGCGCCAAGGGCGCATAAAAGATCGGTTGGCAAAGAAAACAGGGTGCTCATCGTCTTCAAGGTGCCACAGCATAAATCAGGAGCGCTCGTGAGATGCCTGATCCCCTTCGACGCCGAAGGACTGAACCTGATCCAGATTCACTCGGTTCATGTCGGGAATAGCACTTACAACTTCGTCATCGAGATTGAAGCGAAGGATGATCAGCTCGAGGCGCTGGACCGAGCGATGAAAGCATTCAGCGCATATGTCGAGGAGCACCTGACATTCGGACCTTTCCAGGTGACGTCAAGATAGGATCCAGGGACGGGATTACAAGGGCTTGCAGCACAAACTGCAGGCCCTTTTTTATTTCTCCAAATCCAGGATATCGTCGATACGGATTTTCGCTACGAATTCGGGCACATGGGATACAAGGATCATCGCGCCTTTGTATTCATTCAAAGCCTCTGCGATCAAAGGAAGATGGCGGAAGTTGATATGGTTGGTCGGCTCATCGAGGATAAGAAGCCCGGGACGCTCGATGACAAGACGGGCAAAAGCTACAAGGCCTTTCTGCCCTTCCGAGAGGCTTCCAACTTTCGTATTCATGACATCGCCGGAAATGAGAAATCCTGCGGCAATCGATCTCATATCCTCTTCCCCAAGGTCTTTTCGGAATTTCTCGACGATTTCCATCAGAGATTCGCGGACCGTATGATCGAAATTGAGAGTGGAGAAATCCTGGCGATAATAGCCGACTCGGACGCCTTCCGGTATGACGGAACCGGCACCGCCCTCAGCGATAGTCTGCAGAAGCGTCGTCTTCCCTATCCCGTTCGGTCCTTTCAGGAGAAGATGGGTATTCCTTTTCAAAGAAACGCTTGCTTTGCGGTTAGTAGCCTTGTGATCCCTGATGACCTTGTACGAATTGATCTTGATGATCTCTCCCACAAGCTCCGGCTGCGAAGGAATCTCGAATGGGCGGATAGTCCTGTCCTCTTTCCGAACATCGACTATCTCTTCCTCAAGCTCTTCAGCTTTCTCGCGCATCCTCTTCGCCACAAGTCGCATCTGACCTCCTTTGTGCGAGAAAAAGTTGGCCTTGTCCTTATTTTCCTGGATTTCCTTTGCCAATTGAGCATTCTTCATGTTTTCCTTTTCGATTCGCGCAGAAATCTGCTCTACCACTTTGAAATAGTTCCCGAAATACTGCTCTATTTTTTTCGTATAGACATCAAGATAAAGGACTCCATCGGTAAAGGAGTTGAGGAAATCAGCATCGTGGGAAATGACGATGACAGTATTTTTGTAATTCTTGATGAATTGGGTGAGGTGCTCAATGCCAGCCTTGTCGAGATTGTTCGTCGGCTCGTCGAGAAGGAGCAGGTCGGGATTCTGAATGATCGCCGAGGCAAGAAGGAGGCGCGCCTGCTGACCTCCAGAGAATGAGCGGACGATACGGTCGAGAGGCGCATGGAAATTCACGATCTCGAGCACCTCATCGATCTTCACATCGATATCGTAGACTTTCTGCTTGAAGCAACGTTCGAAGAACTCTCGCATCGTAAGATCAAGCTGGTCGCGAGGGATGACCTGCTGCGAATGTGCGATCGAAACGCCATTGAAGATGTTTATCTTTCCTGATTCTGGCTTTGCTGTTCCTGAAATAAGGCTGAAGAGCGTGCTCTTACCAGCACCATTCTGCCCCATAAGCGTCACTTTCATTCCTCGGCGCACGGAGAAACTGACCTCATCAAGGATGGGCTTGTTGTGGCCGAATTCGAACGAAACTTCATCGAAGGTAAGTAGTGCGTCGTTTTTAGACATGCACTAGAGCATATCATATCGAACTCGGCAATGCTATGCCGAAACCGAAGCTAGGCGACTGGATTCTTTCCTTGGATGATCCTAATGAGAAAGAAGATTACGGCAACCACGAGAAGGATATGGATGAATGAACCAAGGACATGGAAACCTATGAAGCCGACGAGCCAGAGCACGATGAGTATGAACGCTATTGTTGTTAACATGGTTTTATTGTAGTTAGGCTAATAACCCTGCATCCATTATAGCACCATGATATGATATGTACATGAAGAAAAAGACAGCGATCATCATAGCTGCCTGCGCCATCGCTCTGGGAGCTCTTTTTTTTATTTTAAAGGGTAACGAGCCCGAAGTGCTCAACAGGGATTCGCAAGGCACAACGATTGTCTCTTTCGGAGACAGCCTCATTTACGGAGTCGGCTCAAGCGATGGAAATGATTTCATTTCCCTTCTTTCTCAGCGCATCGGCCAGCCCATCATCAATCTCGGCATAAACGGAAACACGACCGCGGACGGCCTTGCAAGAATCGATAAGGCTCTTGCGAAGGACCCGAAGATCGTCATTCTTCTTCTTGGTGGAAATGATTATCTTAGGAAAATCCCTTCGGATGAGACCTTCAGGAATCTCGATCTCATGGTCAAAGCCATTCAGAAGCAAGGTTCGATGGTTCTCTTGCTCGGCGTTCGTGGCGGGCTACTCACTGACATATTCGCAGATCGATTCGAAACTTTCGCCAAAACTCATAAGGTCGCCTATGTGCCGAACGTGCTCGCCGGACTGATAGCAAAGAACGAATACATGTCGGATGCCGTTCATCCGAATGATGCCGGGTACAAAAAAATCGCAGATAAGGTTGAGCCAGTGCTTAAGAAACTTCTGAAATAAAAAATCCTAACTAGACAGTTGGAGCTGTCGGAGCCTGCGTTCTCTTGAACTTCCTAACTGCATATTTGCCTCCTCCATTGCCGAGAAGAGCGATTGCGGCGGCGATGATAGCAAGATGACCAACAAGCGTATCAGGCGCATTCTTGAAGGTGAGGAATGTCGCTACGATGATGACGACTGTCACAAAAAGAGAAGCATATCGCGTGAAAAGGCCAAGCACAAGAAGAATACCGGCAATCAATTCCCCATATGCCACGATGTAAGTAATAAACGTAGGGATGCCGAGAGCGCTGAAGAAACCGAGGATCATATCCATGTTTGTGACCTTCATCCAGCCCGCATTGATGAAGATTCCTCCGATAATGAGGCGAGTGACAAGTAATGCAATATCTGCCCGTACGTTTATGATTTTGTTCATTGTATTCTTATTTATTATTTTTAACTTCATTATCATACCCTAATTCCTTCATGCATGCCAGCGCCTTATTGAAGAAATAAAACCAGTGATCTAAATCTTTCTTTTGGTTGTTCTTCTCCCAATTTGAAAGAATTTCATCCTTCGTCTTCCAGACCAAGCTGAATTTTTCATGTTCTTCAAGCTTCACTTCTTTAAGATTCGTGCTTTTCAGGATGACAAGAAAGCAGGTTGCGTGCGCTACTCTATTTACGTTTTTGAGTGAATTATGGTAATGAGTCAAAGCCTCAGCTATCTTTTCGACACGAAGAAAATCATGTAAGCCGCTCTCTTCCCTCACCTCTCTTAGAACGCCTTCCTGAATATTCTCCTCCTTATCGACCCCACCAGAAAAAAGCCTCAAAAATCCTCCGTCATGATGCTCTCCCACTGCAAATAGTTTTGTGATTGGGTCATAAACGATTCCGCAGCCACCGTCACGGCGCTCTTCATTTTCTCTTTTGAGGCCGAATTCGGGAATTTTTTTCATTATTTAAATAAATTAAATGACTCCACAATCTTATCGAATCCGGGCAGGATATCCATTGTTTTGATATCTTTTGCTTTAACCCATTTATACTTCTGCGCTTCCCAATCGAGCTTAACCTTGTTTGTATTCACCTTTACCAGCACAGGGTGCACGATCCACGTCTTCTTATACTTCGGCTCATCCTGATCAAAGACCTGCCCTAGTTTTATCGAGATGACTTCCTTCTTATCCAATCCGATCTCTTCCTGAAGTTCCTCACAGACTTTTTCGGCTAGGCTCTTGGAATCATCGAGAAAGCCAGAGATTCCATTCCAATAACCAGGGTACAAATGCATATCCTTATTCCTTTGAACAAGGAGAATCGTATCTTTATGACTTACAACGCAATTTATCACAGGCACCCAGCGGATGTTCGTAAAATCAACCTGTCCTTTTCGAGCTTTAAATTTTGGAGGTTTCATCAAATAAGTATATCAAAACTCAAGAGAAGCGGCTTATGATCAGAAACTTCGTCAGAAAGAACTCTAAAATCCTTAATTTCGATTCCATTTGAGACAAACATGTAATCAGCAAACTTATCAGGTTTTTTATAATAAACCGTCCGCGTAGAAGTAATGCCAGCTTCTTTGATGAGATCTCTACAGCCAAGTTCTCGTACAATCATCTGCAGACTTTCGGTATCCGGCATAAGATTAAAATCTCCGCAGAATATGAAGTCGCCTGTTATACCCTTGATGAATTCGATTATCTTCTTGGATTGATTGATTCGATCTTCGGTATCGCTTTTTCCTTTCCCATTCCAGAGTCCATGAAAATTTAATACGGTTAGCAGCTTGTCAGCATATTCAGTCCGCAGAAACTGAATGTTTTTGGCAGTATGCCCATGGATTTCGATTGCTGGATCATGACCCTTGTATTTGTGGACAAAATATTCTCCCTCCTCGATCACAGGGATATTTTTCTTTATGAAAATCGCCAAACCCCACCAGTCTCCCAAATGAGCGCGGTAATAGAAATCATAATTTGGAAGAGTTTTCTTCAAATCCTCAAGTAAATTAAAATTCGAACCATCCACCCACAGCGTATCCTTTCCGTGAGCGTCATGATACACCTCTTGGAAACAGAAAATATCAGTATCGTGATGATGCTTCAGAAATTGCTTGAACGGCTCCATCATCCTGCCTCCCCACGTATTGATTGAAATAAGCTTCATAAATTCTCTAAAGAATAAATATCAAACGCTACTTCTTCATACGGATGCACTTCCTTCATTGCTTTGATCACATCCGCAAGATTCTCTCTTGGGCATGTCACCTCAATCCTCTCTTCTGCTACTTCTTCCAGTTTCCCGACTTCACCAATATGAGGATTCGCTCCCTGTTCCGGCTTGAACCTGCCAGTTCCCTTAGAGGAGAATGAGCAGAAACTATATTTGCCAAGCATTCCTGCTTTAGCTTTACCCATCGCTTCACGGACGATGTCAGCGTGGGATTCGGGAACAAACACTGCAATTTTTACGTATTTTGAGTTCATATTTAAAATAATTTTCCTCCAATTATTGCGTCTATTTTATCAGGAGTAATCAATATAACCTTTCCCTCCTTATCAGGCACTCCGAGAGTAAGAACTTCCGACTCAAACGGACCGATCTTTCTTGGAGGAAGATTAACAACTCCAAGCACAAGCTTACCGATCAATTCTTCTTTTTTATAGAGAGCAACAATTTGAACTGAGGAATTCTTGATACCGATTTCAGAACCGAAATCAATCTTCAGTTTGTATGCCGGCTTCTTGGCTTCTGGAAAATCGTTCACTTCAATTATTTTCCCTACTCGTATATCCAGTTTTTGAAAATCTTCGATGGTTGCCATATTTATATCTTTTGTATCCACCGTAGCATCGTCACTGCCAACTGCTCCTCATAGCCATCATATCCATGATTCGCATCACCAAGGATTTTTGTTTCGACTTTAATACTATTTGAAGCTGCTTCTATAATCCTTTTCATAGTTTCCTCGATTGGCACAATGAGCGCACTATCCTTCCTCCCCATTACTACAAAAATAGGTTGTTTAATTCTGCCCAGTGCCTCAAGCTTGCCTGAGGGATTATGAAAATTAAAAATATCAACCGCAGAACCCCTTTCGAAAAGACTCAAATAACTTGAGGCGCTGATGGGGTATTCGTCCCAAATCTGATTCCCTAATAACTCCTTCCCTTTTCCAGCTTTGACCAAAGCCTGAGCTTTCTGGTTATCGGATTCAAATCTTTCGGGTTGATCTTGAACCAAGCCAACCATATCTGAGGGCGACAAAAGCAACAGCGAACTGACCCTTGAATCACCTGTCTTTGAAAGATAATAGGCTGTCTTTGGACTACCAAGACTGTGTCCTGAAAGGTGAACTGATTCAAATCCCCACTTCGATACCACATCGATTGCTGCTTTTATATCCAAGAGGCAGTCTTCAAATTTCTCATAAGCATTCCCAATCCTTGTCAAAGTCTTTTTCCCATTAGAAATCTTGGTCAGGTCCTTGAATGATTCACATCCGCGATTATTAAAAGCAAAGAATGCAATTCCTTCCCTAGTAAATACCTCAGCCACTGAATCAAGAAATCTATTTTCGTAAAAATTACCCCCCATGCCGTGGACATGCACGAGTATTTCTTTTGTTGAAATATCAGGCTCATAGAGAAGTCCAACAAGCTCCAATCCGTCTTCTGTGTGTATACGTTTCAGCGTGGTTTTCATGCCTTAAATCTAGCATATTCCCTTCTTTTTGGCATGATTATATTATTAAGCAAAAAAACGCGCAGACCTTTCGGAACTGCGCATTGCGATTGACCAACTGACTGATTAGTAGGCCGCTTGAGCGCCCTTGATCGAACGCTTCTTCATCCAAGGCATGAGGCCGCGGAGGCGTTCGCCGGTTTTTTCGATGGGATGATTCGCACCCTTCTTGAGCAAGGCGTTGTACTTCTTGTATCCGCCTTTGTATTCCGCGACCCAGCCTTTGGCAAACTTGCCGGACTGGATGTCTTTGAGCGCAGCCTTCATGCGCTTCTTGACCCCTGCGTCAATGATCTTAGGGCCGACCGATACGTCGCCCCATTTGGCTGTTTCAGAGATCGAGAACCGCATTCCGCTGATGCCGGCTTCATTCATCAGATCAACGATGAGCTTCAGTTCGTGGAGGCACTCGAAGTATGCCATCTCGGGCTGATAACCAGCGTCCACGAGCGTCTCGAAGCCGGCATATACCAATGCACTGGCGCCGCCGCACAGGACTGTCTGTTCACCGAACAGATCGGTTTCAGTTTCTTCCTTAAAAGTGGTCTCAATGACGCCGGCACGAAGAGCGCCGATGCCGTGAGCCCAAGCCAAAGCGATTTGCTTTGCCTGCCGGCCGCCTTGGTGCACTGCAATGAGGGCCGGAACGCCCTTCTCCTCGAGATATTGCCGACGAACGATATGGCCAGGGCCCTTGGGAGCGACCAGGATGATATTCACATCCTTGGGAGGGACAATGGTCTTGAAGTGAATCGCGAATCCGTGCGCAAACAGCAGAGTTTTGCCTTCCGCCAGATTCGGCAGAATTTCGCTTTCATACACCGCCGGCTGTTTCGTATCGGGAAGAGAGAGAAAGATCACATCAGCCAAGGTGACAGCTTCAGCGACCGTATAGACTTCAAATCCTTTTTCCTCGGCAGCGGCAATGGATTTGCTGCCTTTGTAAAGCCCGATAATCACCCGATAACCGGATTCCTTGAGGTTGAGTGCGTGCGCGTGGCCTTGTGAGCCGAAGCCAAGCACTGCGAGTATTTTTCCTTTCAAAATGAGAGGATCAGCGTCGGAAGTGCCGTACACCTTTGCCAATGGAGTTTTTTTCATAGTTGTATTCTGTTGTATCGTTTCCGTAGTTGCCGAAAGTCCACGAGCACAAGCCCGAGCCAATCAGAAACTTTCTGCCGAAACCTTACATTTTAAAAGCTTGATTGTCAAGAGAACAGCACAAATAGAAACGTCCTCAAGCTACCCGGTGTGGTGGCTTGAGGACGTGGATTCTAGCTCGTGTGACCAAGCTAAATCCTTGTGTCTGTTTTCACCAGCAAGGCAGGGGGTGCCTATTGTACGGCTGTACGGAGAGGCTAGTGAAGACTGAAATAGTACCACAACCTCTTTTATTTATAAAGCTTATTTATTGCTCCAGCGACACAATGCTGATAAAACTGTAACAATACGGAGCATCTTTGCCTGCCAAAGACTTTGGCTTCACTTTCAGTCTTAATGTTTTTCCCGAGAATAGTTTCACCAAATCATCATGGCTGCTTTCATATAAATCAGTCAAATCAATGTTTAATGTTAGATTGCCATACTTGATCTGATTTACCGTATTTCCATTCAAAACTTTATCCTTATAAGCCTGGATAAAATCAGCGTCGCCGCCAGTGACCATGAACGCAGAGCATGTGGTAGTCGCCAAAGGCGGATCAGTCTCTGGATCATAGAGGATCGGTTCCATCAGTTTTTCATAAGGAAAATAATGTCCTATGAGCTCATATGTTTCTTCTCCCGTTCCGATCGGATAATCTTCTTTTGGCATCGAAGAGCAAAATGTCCTGCTGTAAGTAGTGTCCACTATAGTTACGGGAATCATTCCGTCTTCGCAATCAAGCTTAATATTTTCCCCAGAAACTCTCACGGGTTCAGTCCATCTGTCTTTACGCTGATCATGGCGTGAATTTTCAGCAGATCGAGGAGCAACTTCTTCTGCTATAAAAAAGAAAATCCCCAGTAAGATGATCATGGTAACAAGAATTACGAATGGTGATGGGAGGAATTTTCTCATTGGCTATTTAAAGTAATGTTAAAGTTTTAAAAGTATATCAGAATTCCAAAATCAAAAGTAGCCGCAAAAAAGGCTCGTTCGACAGAACAAGCCCCTGAAACTATTCAACACTGATCGGATTATGAAGTACACCCGCGCCAGCCTTGATGAAGCATCTGATCCTCCCCGTCGTATGGCAACAGATAAGAATACCGTTGCATGCAGCGTGGCGGCCGAGACCGACAAACTCCGCGATACTTTTGCTAATTGCCCTGTTCAAGGACTTGTCGTCAGTATAACCACGGCTGATGCAATAGCGTCTTCTTTCCGGTGCTAGCCTTCTGGCAAGCGCTTTGTAGAAAACAGTCTGCTGGGCAAACTCGGCCTTCACTCGTTCTTCGCTTGCCCGAATGCCTGGCAGGTACTCGTCCATCTCTCGGGCACAATAGATCGTGCCAAAAAGCTGTTTTTGAGTATTCGCACACATTTCGCGTATCGCCCGCTTAACTTCTGCGGGCTGATTTTTTGCATACGTTGCAAAAAGAAATGTGACTGAAACAATCGGAATGATTTTTCTCAACGATTCAAGGAATGTGACGTGGTGAGAAATGACTTCGGGAACTTTTGCCCTATTCTGAATTTCCTGCCGGTCAATGCAGACCGGACAGATGATTCGCAGACCGATCTCTGATGCATTAAGCAAGGCTTCACCGATATTGCTCAAGGCCTTTCTGTTGATGGACCAATAGCCGGTCACTCCGGAAATAGTCCTTAGCTGCTGCTCGACAATACCGAGCTTGTTCTGATCCACCATCGGATAGTCGCGATGACTACGCCTGATAGCAGCCATGATCCGCCGCCAGTTGAGGCTCTTTCTTTGGAGGGCCTCTATTCCGCCAATTCTATGTACGATTTTCATAATTTTTAGGAGCTTGTTCACAAAAAAATCCCGCCCCCATCACGCAAAATAACTTGCGCAATAAGGGCGGGATTCTACGTATCCGCGGTGCCACCTTACTTAAAAACAAAAACACCTGTGGAGGTGCCTTGTTCCACTCATCAACTCCGGTCATTGACCGACATCGAGTATCCTATGGGTTACGGAGGAAGCCGAGTTTCCACTTGTGCAGAAACCATCCTGTCGCAAAGCGACTATATAGGCCCAATCCCTGAGCATTTACGCCAGGGACCTATACATGGATTTTGTAGTTGTGAAAGACTGCATTCAGTCTAGGCTTTTCTGTAAAAGATGTCAAGAACCCCTTCTTTTAATGTCTTCAATTATTTCAGGAAACTCATCACTGGTAAAATGCCCTTTATCTTCGAAAATAACTGTTCTTACTGATGGCAAGGATTTTTTGTACTTATCAAGATCGGCAAAAGGCACTGAAGGATCGTCCTTGCTCTGATAAATGACGATATCGCCTCCTTGTTTTTCAAATAGAGACAAATCTTTAGGTAGAAGAAAATCAGCAAGCGTGTACTCTGAATCATCTGCATCAAATGGTGTAGCAACCAAAAGTGTTGCCTTTATTTTCTTTGGAAATGAGTTTTCAGACAGATATTTTGCTAGAAAAATCCCCCCAAGCGAATGTCCGAGTAAAATAGCGTTATCCTGAATATGTGGAATGAGTTTTTCAAACCATATTTTCCATTCTACATATTTCGCATTCTGCTTGTTTGGCATGTGCGGTGCAATAACTTCGAAATCACTTCCAAGCTCATGTTGGAGTGTACTCTTCCAGCCTTGCTTCTTGAAATATTCGATGTCAACATCAAGACCTTTTAGAAAGGACAAATACTCTTCGTACGTCTCGAATGTATCTCCACCATGGATTACTATTACTTGGTTTTTCATGTATATCATCTATTTTACCATGCCATTGAAGGCGTGGTACTATGACACTATGAAACTCACTAAAGCGCAGATAGAAAAACTGCTTCACCCCAAGATGCCAGCAGATTTGAGCAAAGCCCTTTCAGCTACGCCAAAAGCATTGAAAACATGGAAAAGCGCTACGCCTAGTGCACGACGGGATTGGATTCTCTGGCTCAATACTGCAAAGCAAGCGGAAACGCGAGTACGGCGAATCCAAAAAGCTCTTGATGTGCTTTCGAGGGGAAAGAAACGAGTATGCTGTTTCGGAGGCGTCAATTGGCTCATAAAAACACAGCAAGCTCCTCTTTAATCTGGTCTCGCCTAAATAATAAATATATTGTATATAGATATAAAATCCGAGAACGACTTGACGGTTTAATTTCAAATATATGTCAATTATCATAAACATCGATGTAATGCTGGCAAAAAGGAAAATGAGCGTCACCGAGCTGGCGGAGAAAATCGGCATAACCATGGCCAACCTTTCCATACTCAAGAACGGGAAAGCCAAGGACGTGCGCTTGCCGACACTCGAGGCCATCTGCAGGGCCCTTGATTGCCAGCCAGGAGATATTTTGGAATATAAAAATTAATAAGAACAAAATGAAAAAAAGCTCAACACTATTGCTTCAGGCAGTCATTGTGCTCATCGGCATCGGAGCGCTTGCCCTTATGCTTTGGGAACCTCACCTTGAGGGCAGGAATGTAAATGCCACGCTCTTTGAGATTTACTTCCAAGATCCCTTTTTAGCATATGCGTACATAGCGTCCATTCCGTTTTTTATAGCGCTCTACCAGGCATTCAAGGTGCTGGGATATGTAAGGCAAGATAAGACATTCTCACAAGCGACTGTGAAAGCTTTGCGGACCATAAAATACTGCGCGACGACCGTTGTCGCTTTTATTGTGGGAGCAGAAGCCTACCTATTCATAGCTCGCCCTGGCGATGATATAGCAGGCGGTGTTTTCATGGGTCTTCTCATGATTGCCGTATTTGGCGTAATCACTACTACCGCGAAGATGTTTGAAGAGATTGTGAAGGATGTCGTGGATATTAGATAAACTAAATGAAAAAGGCCTTGGGGTTACCAAGGCCTTTGTTTATTGTTGCGACAATCAATCCATGGGAATCTTCCTGTGCGGAATGAGTGTCCGTAACAACAGAGCGGAGTGCGGATTGTCGCTAATCTCACGGATCTTTTGCATCACATACATCGAGAGGTGATGACCTGACATGTTGGCAAGAGCCACCATGCAAGCCTCGTCCCAATGTTCGGGAAACGCCGAGAAGGAGAAGATCAATTCCCCGACTCGAATCGCCCCGCCGTAGCGGTGAGTTGCTTCATCACGGCTTTCCCAACTGCTAATCTGCTTCAGATTATTGCCAAGCCGTTGTGCTTTCTCATGGCAATATCCGCGGTAGATTGCTGCCTTTGTCTCGTTAGCAACAGTGCCGACAAGAAAGATGGCGAGTGCCTTACCAGTCCGAGTGGCGATGCATACGTAACCGCCACGTTTGTCGGGCCGCTTCATGAGCTTGCGAGCCGTTGCAATGATTTTTTCAGCGTTCTTTTGCATGACGCCTAAGTCGATTTCTTTCATTCAGTACCTCCGGTTATGTGTTTATGGTGTTCAAAACTTCAAAAATATC
>ERZ1292625.1691-Hain-H41-01um-R1-1691-length-24345-cov-9_pt2 | contig 16828 bp, 18 predicted proteins | sample MGYA00564400_ERZ1292625 | MGnify/ENA primary metagenome ERZ1292625 (study PRJEB36523, sample SAMEA6512639) | groundwater metagenome | collected 2019-01-08 | study: AquaDiva: Metagenomics assemblies of 32 groundwater samples | reverse complement strand
ACCACACATAATCTGCCGTGCTCTATCACTGTCAATTTGTCCGACAATAGGTAAAGCTAAAATACCAGGCCAAACTTCGCTGATAGGAGTGGATAACGCCCGCATCTGCTCTTGAACACGAGCCATTTCATCCACTTGCTGCTTTTGTCGGCGGTTGGCAACAGCCTGACTTACCAATCTATTAGCCACATCAAATAGTAAATCACCTATAGCTTGCACATCAGCACGGTCCCGTATTTGCACCTCCGATGCATATTCCATTAAAGCTTTGGAATCAGCACCAACTTCAACAGCCAATTTCTTAATCTCCGACATATTCAAAGCTGTTTCAGCAACTTGCCCTCCCCCCACCGAACAAAGCCGATACCTCCCAACAAAGCAAGGTACACTCACCTTCGTGAGCCCACAACGACAAAGATATAGAAAAGCACTTCTGGCCTCGTCTGCCTTATTCGCAGCTTCAACAAGAGACTGCCGGCATAAACGTGCTCCTGTCTCTGTAGACTGTATCAAGTTAACGTAATTAGTATAATTGCTCGCCGGAACTATATTAACCCCTTGTCTATCAAAAGTATGAGCTGCCATTTTACAACCGCGAGCAATGCGATTTTGTGTAGCTACCCATTCTTCAGGGTCTATTAAATCCTCAAACTTAAATTCCTCTTGAGAAATTAAGGTTTTATCTTCATGCTCCAACACTTATATAATCCTTTCAAATTCTCTGTAAGCAGTAAGACTAAGAAGGAGAAAGCCAATAGGACCGGTCTTGAATCTTAGGATTCAGCAATCTTATTTTTTCATAGGCACTTTTAAGAGGTATCCCTTCTCTTTTAGCAAGCCACCATGCAACAACTAAAGGGGAACGTTCTATACCAGCAGCGCAATATACCAAAGTCGGATAGCCCGAATTTATGAAATAATCAATAACGAGTGCAATAGCCTCCAATTGAATTTCCCAAACCATTACACCACTACCGACTTGTTTAAGTTGCAAAACAGGCATCCAAATAGAAGGACACGGCGGAAAAGCTTCCAAAACACAGATAGTCCTTCCATTAAACCTGAAGGCATCCGATACATCCCCCACAAAAAGATTTTCTATAATCTCAATCACATGAATCACAAATCCTAGAAGGAAGTTGAATATCATTTTCAGCAAATTGCTTTTCCACTATAGCTGCATCCTCCGGTGTTACAGGAAACGCCCACCCCAAAGTAGCCGCCTCCACTTTATGAATCAAAGCTTCTAATTCTTTATCAGTCATCTCTTCCTCTTCCTTTTTTGCAAAGACACTAACTTAGCTTGAGTTTCCGCCAGCATGACCTCGCCCAATTTAATCCTCTTTTGGGATTCCTCTTCTAAAGTTTTATATTTACCAACCCAAATAATAGTCTCACTATTAGCTTCTCCCATAGCTTCTTTTAAGTTCTCTTGGCAAACCTTATAAGCAGCCTCCTTAGCTACAAACTCTTCATCTTTTCTCTTAGCTTCTTCCTTTAAACTATAAATTTCTAGTTCCAAGGACTTAATTTTTTCCCACAAAGACGTATTTCTTTTGACTACCTCCACCCATTTTACTTCAGATTCCAAAGCGCTATTTTTAGCTCTTTTCCAGGTGTCATCCAGACGCCAAAGAGCAGTAGCTAAAATCACAATAACTAATCCGGATATGATCGATATCCAAAGTAACACGAATCACTCCTTTGATTACAAAATAGCATCAACCAATCCTAATTCAACACACTGTTCAGCATTAAACCAAGAATCACGTTTTAAGAAATCCTGCAACATATCCACATTTATCTTAGTCCTTTTAACATAGAAATTTGTTAAATTCCTCATTGCCATATCTAAAAGCTTCATTTCATCCTTAAATTCTTCATATTTCCCCCAATGACCACTAGACAATTGATGAATCAGCATAAAAGAATTAGCTAGTATAAATCTCTTCGTGCAAGATAATGAAAGAATAGTAGCAGCGCTAGCAGCATAACCCTCAACGACGGACAAAACTGGAGTTTTTAATGTGGCAATTTGATCGGCTACACCAAAGGCAGTAAATAAAGCTCCACCAGGAGAATTTATATGAAGCCATATCGGAACATACGGATATTCTTGCGTAGATAGAGAACGGGAGGAATGCTCATTACGAAGACGGCTATCAATCTCCCGGAGAGACTTCACTAAAGCCAAACAACGATCACTATCAACCTCTGAATAAAAATAGATATGATTATCTATAGTTTCTACTGTCAATTTAACGGGAGTTTGAGCTTGTTGCTGCAAACTTTTCTCTTCACTTCTTATCCACTGCATCACTATTCCTCACTTAAATCTGCCGCCGAGCCATCCTCTTTTATACCAGCTGGAAAGGTAAGAATCTGACCTGAACCCTGGCAAAGAATACACTCTGGATTAGGCTCCTTTCTTGGATTACACAAAAAGCAGCGAATCAATGTGCCGGGCCGTTGAATCTCCCCTTGCACTTCCTGCAATTGAGCTTTTTCCCAAACATCAGGTCTTAGTTCCCCCCTAAAATAGTTAGACAAAGCAATACAAGCTTCCTGCTGTGCAAGATTTTCATGGGAAGTAAGCTTTTGCCCTTCTATAAGTTCAATAGAAACGTCATTAGCAGCAGCACGAGTCATAGTTTTTTGATGAAGACCGGCCAACAGTTCCATCGCAGCACCAACCCTTATAGGCACCATAATATTAGGTCCACAAGGGTTTTGACCTTGACCTGGAAAAGCGGCCGGTCCATTTGGAGTTACAAAAATAATAGGAGAATTAGGATTGCCGTTCATCGATTGATTTCCTCTTAAAAAACCCAGGACTAATAACAGGAATAGAACTTGTAAAGTCCATTGACTTTACAAGACACTCAAAACAAAAATGCTTTAGTAATCTCGCTTTCCCAAACATATTAAAAAATCTATATTCCGTTCCTTGAGATGTTTTTTTACATTGGTCACAAGAAGCCAATTTTCCTATACCAGAATCTAAGTAAATTTGAATCAACTCTCCCTTAGAAATACGGCAACAAAACGGCTTTTCTTGCAACAACTTGACTAGATTGTCAGTCTTCCCCTCACACTCCTGAGCAAACCCAGGAGAGGACTTTAACCAACTCAACATGCAACCAACAACGGAGAGATAACCTTTAGGCCACTCTAACCTGAAAGGTTCCCCATGACGGTTACAAAGGAGAGCATTTACAGGAAAGGAAAGAGATTCAGACATTAGTTATTAACCAGATGGATTAGCAACAAGGCTATAGTTATCAATCTTGGCATGGACAATCTAAATTTTCATCCTTACAATATTGCTGTGCAGTGAGACCAATAGTATTATTACCTTTCCTTTCCACAAACGCACTTCATAACTCACTCAACTTATGTTGATAAGCATGTAACACTCTATCTGTAATCATTAATCTAGTTTCATTATTCAAAGGGTGGGCTATATCTATAAAAGCGTTTACATCCTTCAAGCTCCAGTCGGAGGGCAAATTACATCCGCATCGATAACAGAAACGAGCTAAAATACTGTTATTCACTCCGCACTGCAAACAACGATCTGTCCTCTTTCTATTAGGCATACAAACAAAGAGCTTTTGCCCATTCTCAATAACACGCAAGTCTTTAACGATAAAGTCCCCGTCTATTACTATGCTGGCAAAAGCTCTTAATAAGCCGTCTCTCTCCAAAAAGATGGGCACACTGGTAATTTCCATGAGGTTAGCTCCATGAGGTTAATTCATCAAGTTTTCTCCTTTCGATAATAATAAAACCACAGATTTTACTTCAATATGGCTTTTACTAGCCAATGGTATAATTTAATAGCCCAAAGCAATCTCTATTTCTGCGATAAACGTCACCAAACGTGTATGAAATGGAGCATGGAACTTTTCCCTATCCCTTTTAGAAACTCCCTCAATTAACTTATCCCAATCGCCTTTTAGCTTTTTTAGCCTTTTGAATTGGCGGATGCACAGAGTGTAAGCTGCTTCCATTTCTTCTAAAGGAGTTTTTTCTACTGGCTTGCCTTCCTCCATACGTTTAGCTTTTTGATAAATCGGATCAATTCTTGAAGTGTGGAGGGGTTTGTTATCCATTTCATCAAGTAAAGGTTTAATTTTCTTGCTTTTGCGAGCCCTTTCCTTGATGTACTTGGCTTTACGGTAAGTAGGCTCGCTAATACCCTCCATCTTAGCAGCTATTGCAGCAGACTGTCCTTTAGAACCAGAGACCTTCTTTCCTCCCTTCCTTCTTTTCATTGCTTTTGAGCTTTCCATTTCAATCAAATCATCTACACGATCAACCATTTCAGACGGCAATAAGTCTTTTCGACAAGTATTTTCCATTTGCTGCGCCCTCAAAACTTTTTCGGCTTCTTGCAGGCCCCTCACAATAGTTACCGGTATTTTTGTCCACCCCAAAACATCTTTACAAGCTTTCAATCGACGTAAACCGGCAATTAGTCTATTATTAGGGCGAATTACAATAGGATGCAACAAACCTACATCTTCAATACTTTGAGCTAAGGAATTTATATCTCCTAACTCCCTGCGAAGACGTTTTCCAATAATTATTTCCGAAGTGTCTTGACAAGAAGATCTGGTGTTCCTATAATACTTCATACGTGTCTCCAAAAAAGGGAGCTGAACTAGGGGGAGAAAAATTCTCCCCCTAATTCTCAAATCATAAGCAATCGAAACACAGAAAGTCAATACCTTAATAAAAGTTTTTATTAAGGTCTTGGAAGATAGGAAATAACCTTAATAAAAGTTTTTATTAAGGTCTCGGAAGGTACCTTAATAAAAGTTTTTATTAAGGTCTCGGAAGGTAGAAAATCCCCCGGCTTTTTCATCAAGTTATAAGTGCTCATTCAGAGGTTCAGTAGCTTTCCATTTTAAGTGTTAGGTCTATACTCAGGAAAAAAACTTCTTAAGTGTTAGGTATCTAGACAAAAAGCCGGTGACGTTGATAAAAAACCGGAAAGCTTCTCAGGCTCCTTTCCTTCTTCAAGCTCTATTTCCTCTCCCTTAATTCTACTGCAAGCCATTTTATAATAGCGGTGATTTTTCTCTATGCCAATGCAGCAACGCTTGATTTTGGAGCAGACAAGAGCTGTAGTTCCTGAACCTAAAAAGGGGTCTAGAACCAACCCATCTTCAGGACAAATCAATTTAATCAACCATTTAATAAGTTTTACCGGCTTCACAGTGGGATGATTATTATTAGTTTCTCTCTCTTGGCGGCTGGCCTTGGCACAATAGAAGAGGCGGGAACAATCGCCGCTGTCACCATAGTAGAATCCCTCATGGGAAGGCATTCCATCCCCACCTCCATAAACAATCCCTCCTTCTTTTCTTATATGAGTCCCTCCAATACTTTTACTCTCTCCAAACTTAGCAAATACTTCCATAACTTCTTCACTACCATCATGAACTACATTAGCCGGCCACCTTCCCTTCCCTAATTTGTATAATGATTCTCTACCCTTGCCATAAATAACAGCCCTCCCATGACCAAAACCTCCCAAAGTATGAGGATTCTTCACCCAAATATCATCTTGTTTATTTATCGCTATTCCACAATCATCTATTCCCAATGGCTGCACTTTTTTTCCAGGCTTATAGCAAAGCAAAATAGATTCATAGGCTGGCTTTAAACACCCTGCACCTTTTGGAAATCCGCTGAAGTAAAGCCACATTAAACAATCCTTGACCCGAAATCCAGCATCTTCAACAGCACAAGCCAACCTGTGATAAGTTCTAGTTCCTCCGAAGCAAAGCATATAACCACCAGGCCTAAGAACACGTAGAACTTCAATAGCCCATTTTTTATGCCATTCGCCAGCAGCTTTACCTCCAACGTACTCAACAGAATGCCTCAGATATTTAGCTTTCACCGGATTAGAGAGCTCATTAGCTCTCTTAGCTCTCTTAGCTCTCTTATGTGCCTTACCAAGCTTGTCCCAATCACTCCCCATGAATTCTAGACCATAAGGAGGATCAGTAATTACAGCATCAACAGTTTCCTTCAGCTGCGGTAGAATTTCAGTACAATCTCCGCGATAAACTTTTATGCCTTCAACAGGGCTACAAAATTTCATGGTTGTCAACCACCTTATTTAAGAACATCGCCACTTTGGTTATCACTTTCCACTTTCCACCCCTTCTCTGCCTGGCCCAGGCAGCAGTTCCATTTTGTACCGGGTCTTGTAGTGGGTGTCTTTTTCTAACACCGTGCAATCGGGGAACGTTTCATATCCCCAGGCGTCGTAAAACCCCAATCGTTCCTCAGAAGGCTCCGGGCTCAGGAGAGGGGAGATGCAGGCTAAGGCCAAGACCCCTAGCAAGACCCCTAGGAAGGTCAAGCGCACCCCTAGTTCTCTACCCCAGCAAAAGTTTATACAGGGTAGTATCCTAGCAAAAGTTTATACAGGGTAGTATCCTAGCAAAAGTTTATACAGGGTATCTATTGTAAGTAAAAAGCTTGCGAAAGGTGTAAGCCTAAGAAGCTTTCTGGCTTTTTATCTAGATAATTATTTCGAAAATGTGAAGAACAGGTAAGTTTCGGAGAACGGATCAGTAACTACAGCACCGGCAAAAGCAACCGTTCTTGCTTTTGCGTCTTCCGGTCTTTCAAGATGATGCCCTTACCGCTGGCCCCGGATTCTTGCAGAAGTTCGTACACCTTGAGGGCTGAGCGGATTGTTTCTGCCAGGGAAGCTTTCCCGGTCAGAACACGCAGTTTCTCAAGGGCTTCGTATACCTTACTGGGCAGGTACAGGTTGAAGCGAACCATGCCTTTGGCCGGGATGGGAATACTCCGAATAAGTTTTTGAGGTCCTATCTGATCATCTTTTCCTCTTTCGTCTCTTAGGTATTAATGTTTCCCTCAACTGCTTCTGTAATTCCAACAGTTTCCCTAGTGCCCAAGGCTCCCTATCGATCAAATTAGATTTAAGCAAGGAGATTAGGCAGTTAACACAAAAAGATTGGTTTATCTTCACGATAGTGTCTACAGTATTCCTCTGCCGCCATGCCCACACTTTGTCTTCTCCATCTCCTCTCTTTTTCATACTACAAATCCTCTCGCTTTCTTCACCAAAGCATATAAATGCCCATTCAGGGGCCCAGTAGCCACAGTAGCTTTCCATTCATCTTTTCCCAACCAATAAACGTTGGTCTCTCTCTTTAGCCGCAAAATATCAGCAATAGCTAACGCGGTGGATTGTGCTCTTATTATATCCCTATCTTCATCGCAAACTACAATAAACTCCAAAGGCTTGCCGTACTTTTTAGTCAACATAGCCCAGAGCCTCTTTCCCTGATCAGCCTGAAACAATAAATCAGCTATTTTCTTATGGTAAGGCTCTATTAAATCATCCCATGTATTTTGGTGGTCCACAGGATTTTCATTCACACATTGAATCGCCAAAGAACTTAACAAAGAATTTAAACAATGGAGAGGAATTTCACTTGTACCTACAGGCTCAGGATCAGAAAAACTAATCAGTAAAGAAGGCCCTTCTAAGACATTGCCGCTTAACTGTTCTCTATCACAAATAATAACCCTAGGCCCTGTAACCTTAGCTCTGTGAGGATAAGTGTAAAGAGTAGCAAACTTGCTTCTACCTACTAAGAGGTTAAATGCTCCGCTAGAACTATCAACCTGGTCGGCAAATTTGCCGGATGGAAAGAGCGTGTGTTCCAGAATATAGTTATTGATATCCCAACTGTTATTGCTGTCATCCACAAGATAAACCGTACCTCCGGCCAACTGGGAAGCCCAGGGCTCCGCCCTAACTTGTTTGTTCCCTGTAACTCTATCCTCTTTTACAGAGAAACCAGCCAGAGCTCTTACTACACCTTTCCATGCATCTCTTCCCGAAGAGCCTCCTTCAGCTTCAACATAAATTACAGGCTCATTTTTAGGTCCATAACGTACTCTGTCCTTCAAAGCAGTTGCTAGCATCTTCCGATTTCTTTCATCAGGTTCCCATTGGCCCAAAACACACTCTTCAACATAGAAATTGCCGTCTGGTCCCTTAGCCATTAAAACTCCAGCAGTTCTGCAACCGCCGTCTTGAGTAGACGCTCGATCCCAATAACGTATTCTTCTACTTTTATAAGGAGCCGCTCTGATTCTCTGGTTAAAAAATTCAGACTTGAACATACCACCGGAAGGTGGAATAGGACTCTGGCCAAATTGTGCGGAAAAACCATAAGTTCCCTGAGTAACCTCATAAGCCCTTAATACGTTCTTAGACAATCTTTCAGGGTCCATAACTCCATCTATATAATTCTCTTTTAGCTCTCTGGGAAGGACAGGAAAGCGCAAATCACAAGGCAAACAAATTTGTTTAACAGGCGCAGCTCCTTCTAGTTTAGCTGTTTCAAGCATAACTCCCGTAGGGTCGTTAATGTGCAATCTTTGTTGAATTAAAAGCATTACGGAAACAGCTTTATCCACTTTGCGTGTAGGCAGGATATTAAGAACAAAATCTCTGGCATTCGCTAATTCTGCTTCACTTACCGCCCTCTTAGGATCAATGGGATCATCCATGCAATTGTGAACTAAGATGCCGTTCGCGAAGTAATTATTGGTATTAGTAATACCAAGGTTATAAACTTCTCCAGGAGTATGTGGCTGGGATGATACAAGTGTTACTCTAGATAGTTGGAATGTAGAAACACAGGAGTTACCGCCACGGACAAAAAGGCAACAAACCATCTCATCGTCAACCATCAGTAAAGAAGCTGGAATATACCGGCCAATCCCAATCTCCACTACCTTTTCTCTTCCATCTTGTAAGTAGCGAGACGCGGCATAGACAGGGTGATCCGGAGTAAGATATAAACAAGCTCCATTGGAAAAACACACCCGGTATAAATTTGCCCATGAAATCCTCTGGCGGCTTCTAATTTCCTGCCATTCGACTGAATTTGTTTCATGGTTAAAACCAAGAACTTTTACCTGTAATTTATCATTTACTATTTGCGAGATTGGAAGTTCGCCTATATCTGTCATTACTCTAGACGATCCCAACACACATAAAAAATGGCCGTGGAATCCTGTAGGTGATTTACCGCCTACAGTGCAAGTTAGTCTATCACCGCCTGAAGTATTGGCGTAATAGCCTTTTGCATCGACAGAGTCCTGAATCTTAATCTCCGGCCAGCACCGTTGATATTTCTCACTCTTCACAACCCATCTAGATTTATTAGAAAGGTCTAAGACTAAATTATCGGTATGCGAAGAACAAAGATGCCTTGCCTGCGGCATTTGTGTCCATGTCCAGGGTTGAAATAAAATAGAAGCTAATGAGCTATTATGAACCACTATGCCATCAACAACATAGCTATATTCCTTAGAAATAGAGAGGCAGCGGCAAGGCAACTTCCCCACTAGCTCTATGGAAATTATTTCATCCGATCCACGAGGAAATACCAATAATAGCTTTTGCCCTACATTCAAAAGACCGGCTTTAGTCCAACCGCCCGCAGTTAAAACAAGATGGTCCAAAGTGCAGACGAGATTCCTTTTACCAACTGTTTGTATCAAAATACACTCCAGATTACCTTGTTTATGAACCTGTTTCACTTCGCAAGGTGATCCTGTCTGACCAGCAACCGCATCACCCGCTTTAATAAAAGCTAATTTCTTGCAAGTATTATTTGCCATCAAGATCGGCATTTCCTCATAGATCGGTTTACTTGTTCCAGGGCTAATATTTACTGCAAGATCATATTCTTTAGGTTGATTTTTAAACACTCTTTCTGCTATTATTTGCAATTCCTGGCATAACAAAGACATGTGCCAATTCCAAATCAGCTTTCCGCTTCCAGGGATTTCTTCCCAAAACTCCTTGACGAAATCTTCAAAGGAGTCCCGGCAAATAGACCTCAATACATCGGTTTCCTCGAAAAATGGAGAAGCCATAAGTTGTTACACTCCATAAGGAAAAGGGTATATCTATTATATTCACAAAATAGTCTTTACAAAAGAAGGGGACTCCTGTAAATTAGCTCCCGGTTTCTCCTGAAAACCAACCTAGACCGTTATTGCGTGGGTGAAGCCTGCGGGACATCAGGAGGAGTGGATTTAACCACCACTGCTAAAAGGGATGGTTAGCTTATCCCGGATAGCCCCTCAAAAGGCCCGGTTGCAAAAGATAAGCAAGGTGATATCAGTTTTTGGAACTAATATTACCTGGCATTGGAGTAATCTAATGGTTTCAAACAAGGGCGTTTGTTGACCGCTTGCCAAGAAAAGTCAACGTCTCTTTCTCAAATAGAAAAAGACAACTCAGTAGCTAGTTTTGACCACTTTAGCTAGCGGTTATTCGCGGCTGGATGCCAACCAGAGCAACAGTGCAGCGCTCCCGGTAGTGGGATGCTGAGCAATGTGACTAATCCTAACAGACGATCAAGCCGCCAAGGTAGATAAAAAATCTGTTAGTGGGCAGAACATTGTTAAAAAACCACAGTCCAAAGGCGAAAACTTATACCCGGCAAAACCCCTTTTTAGTGTTTTATTGACTTAAAAATCAATAAAACACTAAAGCGGGCTCTTTCTAACCCAGCGCATCACCTTAGCGGATATTATGCGCTGATAAGCTTTATTAAGCTGATATAAGCTCTATAGAGCTAAAAATAGTAAAATATAAACTATATTATGTTGGGGGAAAACAAAGACAAAAAAGGTAGGAATTATATTAGTAAATAGTGTGGATTATAGAGGCCGGAATTGCCCAAAACTGTTGGCGAAGACAAGTCATCATTGGTTATCACTGGAAGCTTGGTTACACGTTGCAAAGCCGATTATAGAGCTAAAAGCCCCTGTTTTCTAGGTATCTTTAGCTCATCCCACAGTTCAGCGTAAATTTCATTTACAGGAGGACCTATATTTTCTTTATACCTTAGTGCATCAGCGCAGATTGCATCGGCTTTTCTATTGTGTTCACGGTGAATATGCTGCAACTTTACTACTCCAAAGTAGGAAATCAGCCTTTTAGCAATACAGTAAAGACGGTATAAATGAGGCTTCCAAACGTGATAGTTGCCGTTCATCTGTTCAACTACTAATTTGCTATCACTTTTTATGAGAATAGAATCAATGGCAAGCTCTTTTGCATGAGTTAAAGCTTGAATTAAGCCAGCGTACTCAGCAATGTTACAGGTAGATTTGCCAATATATCCATTTCCCTCGATTTCCATGGTTTTCGTCAGAATGAGATAGCCATAAGAACCTCGCCCCGGATTCGGCTGGCAAGCCCCGTCTATGTAAATTACGGCATCGAACATAATTGGTTCCTGCGTAGTCAAAACAGGACCCGGATGGTTATCACGATGTTGATGGTTACACTTGCTATATAGTTATCACCAATTCCTTGGTTGTCTATATGTTCATTCCCACCTTATCACCATTTTAATTCTCCTCTATTATATCCACTTCTGGTAAAGAGTTCAAGAGTTCCATAACATTCTCAGGGTCTTCTCTTACTTCATTTATCTCCTCCATAGCCGGCAATTTTTGCGCCAACATCTTTTGGTTCTTATTGCGGATTGCTTCTAAGATTTGCTTTCTCACTTCCAGAGACAAATCTAGTGCATCTACGGTAAAATGTGCCTGTATCGGCGCTCCGCCAGGCCCGGTAATTTCCTGCCGGTGTTTAGGCCCCCAGCGTTCAAAAGTGCGTCTTTCCAATTTCCAAGCAGCCGCTTGCCAATGTTTATCGGCTGCATTGTCTATCCTCTTTAGATCACGGGTTTCAGCGGCAGCTAATGCTCTCCGAACCTCCAGGGCAAATTTGATGTATAATCTATCGTTTGGGTCTTCACGAGCAAGCGCTTCCGTTCCTCTTTTCAGCCATTCCACAAGAGTTTGCCGATTTATACCCACACTTTCAGCGGCAACTTCAGGGCAGGAACCGATTCGAATTGCATGGCAAATCATTTTAGCAATGTTCGGTTCCAAAATCGAATCCATTTCCCCCAGCCTCTTTGGACGGCCTAATTTGCAGCGGATGCGCTTACGCTTTTTTGGGACTTCCATCCGCTTTTTTCCTGGAACCGGCTTTTCTTCATGGATTTCCACAGGCTTTTCCTGGATTTCCACAGGCTTTTTCGGGCGAATCTCCCCTTTTCTGGGTCTTCCCCTCCCGTATTTTACTACCTCTTCTACCGTTTCCATAACTCATTACCCTGTAAAGACTTTAGTTGCATTTTCATAACTTGTTTCCCTGTAACACTTTAGCATTCCATATCCATTATACAATGCAATGCCGAAAAGTTCCTAACAGCTTTTTCGGAAAATTGCCACAAGTCTATATAGTGTAACAACTTAAAAAATAAAGAAATATGAGGGATTTTATTTGACTATTCTTACATGGGGATTATAATTCCTATGTAAGAAACGACAATTGCGACCTCTGTTCCCCCCGCCTGCATAAGTGAAGCGGAGCGGGGAGGGCAAGGGCCGGATTAGCCCAGGGAGCCCTTATCGCCCAGATTGACAACTCCACCGACCATAGCGTGTACAAGGCGGAATGCGCCCGGCAAACTTTCCTTGTGAAGCCCCAGGGTGGGATTATTCCCAGGGTGGGAGTGTGTGGCTATGGCCGGCAGCCGGAGGAAAGTGCTGCCAGAACGGATAGGCACGAACAGGATATCAGGACGAAACGCAATTGGCCAGACTCGATTTTCCCCAGACAGTCCCAACCAATTGCAAATTAGCTGGTATCCCAAAAGTGCCGGCAGTTCTATGCACTAGCTGTCAAAACAGATATCAGAATATCAGGGCAGCGGTTCCAGGAACTATCCAGGAGTACAGGCCCCCAAGCGAGCCGTAAGCGAATTAAACGGTAGGGACTAACCGAGTCTCCCGTAGATTTTGCAAAGGCCCTTGACCTGTTTTGAAATCAGCCCGATTTATCCAGCAGCGCTCGACCGGAAATTTAGCAGAGATGCGAAAAATCTAACAGACAAAAGCGCTAGTATGGTATTCACAAATGAACTTTGGTTCGACTCCAAAGCTAGCGCCTCTAACAGCTTCAAACCAACACAAGGAGCATTATGCGTTTACATGACCACTGCCGCAAGCCAGAGCCGAGGTTTGCGGGGAATAATACCGATTATTGGATCGGAATGGAACTCGAAGTTGAGGCCCCCACCCATTTCAAACGAATAGCCGGGCTGGAAATTGCAAAAAGACCGCGATATTTCTACGCCAAACGAGACGGGTCATTAAGCTCTTACGGCTGGGAGCTTGTAACACACCCCATAAGTCCAAACCTGTGGCTGGGTAAAGAAAAACCCAACAATCCGGCCTCAAAAGTTTTTGCGCTTGTAAAAGCGCTGAAAGGATTGTCGTACACCTCGTACGACAATCAGAGGTGCGGTCTCCATCTCCATGTATCGCGCACGGCATTCTCAACTGATGGCAGCCTCAAAAACAAGCACTATTACTGGTTCTGCCGGCTAATTCACGGTAAGTTATTTGCCTCTCTCAGCCAGAGGGCACAGAGTGATTTGGATTGCTGGGCTAAACAGCTCGAACCGAAATATTTCCTCCGCAAGGGGGGCAACAACTCAAGATATTTCGCAACAACCACAACTCCGGCAACGGTAGAGGTCCGAATTTTCCGGGGAAACATGCGCGAGGATAGAATCAGAAAAGCTATTGAGTCTGTCGTAGCTGCAATCAAATTCAGCAAAACTTTTTCCCCAGCACGCAGCCAAGAAAAACTGGATAAGATTTTTGCCCGCTGGGTAATGAAAAATGAGACTAGCTTCCCAAATCTGGCTAGCTATTTACGAGAAATCAACTACGTAGTGAAATCAGAAGACACCTCGGAGGTATCCTTTCAATGTGCTTGATAATTTACTCCCCTAGTGGATATATCCCCGGAAAACACCTCAGCAAAGGTTTGCAAGCAAACCCTGATGGATGGGGATATATGTTCGCAGATAATGGAAAAATTATAATCCGCAAGGGGATGAAACCCCGCCATTTCTGGGCGCAATGGAGGCAAGATAAACTTGGTGGAGGAATCCCGGTTGTATGGCACGCTCGCATCGGAACTCATGGGCACCGAGCCGAATTCAACTGCCATCCATTCGAGATTCCAAAACATGGATTAGCAATGGCCCACAACGGCATTATAGCTCAACATTCGGAAGCTAATAATCCGCTGTCCGATACCCAGCTATTTTTGCAACAAATTATTTGTAAGCTCCCAAAGGGGTTCCTCAAAGACTTGACCTTAGTAAAGTTAGTTGGCTACTACATCGGCCACAGCAAACTTGCTTTTATGGATGAATTAGGAGAAGTAACCATTATCAATGAACACCTGGGAAATTGGAGCAAATACGGCAGGTGGTATTCCAATGATAGTTGGAAACCTGGAAAGCCAGTCTTTTTGCCGTTCATCAATGCAATTAAGGAGATCAATCACTACCGGCCGCCGGCGCAGTGATAACCATAGTGGTGTAACCTAGGTTTTTGTGTGTCATCCACAGCAGCAATGATAACCACCTCCATCCTGAATTGAATTGTGAACAGTAAACACAAAAGGAGTACGTCTATGACTACTTTAGCCGACGAAATCAGTCATTTGTCTCCCTGCCTCCCTGCCGTAGAATGGTTATCTGGCTACCAATCCAATCAAGAAAAGCTGGCCTGGCAAGAATGTAAACGCGGAGATTGGATGGTGTGGATGATCGGAAAAAAGGTGACTAGCCCACCCTGGTCAGAGGAAAGAAAACCATTTTTTGAATGCACTCTGGCCTGTTCGTCCTTCGCAAGAGAATATTGGCCGGAATCCGTAAAAGCCGCAATCTTAATCCTCCAAGATTGGGTTCACGGCGAAGCAACAACAGAGGAGGCACAAAAGGCCAGAAAGATAATCGCCTCCGCCTCCGCCTATGCCAACTACGCCTCTGTCTACGCCTACACCGCCAACGCCGTCTACACCGCTACCCATGCTGCCGCAGGCGCCGGCAGCGCCGACGCCTACACCGGCGCTGCCGGCGCCTTTGCCGCCGTCGCCTATGCCGCTGCTGGCACCGCCTATGCTGCCGCCACCGCCAACGGCACTAAGGCCAACGACACTGCTGTCTATGCCGCCACCGAAGCGAGAATTCTAGACGAATGTGCCGGTATTGTCAGAAGTTACTACCCAAGACCTCCCTATAGTGTGGAGGAGTCAAACCAGCAAACACAAAAGGAAAATCTATGTCCAAAGTTTCTGCAAAATTCGCCCAAATGCGAAAAGATATGAATCAATCGCTCATTGAGCGCAGCGAGGAAATCGACTTAGCACTTACTGCCCTCATTGCTCAACAACACTTGCTTTTGGTTGGACCTCCTGGAACAGCTAAAAGCCTCGTCGCCGATACTATCCGGGAGTGGATTACAGGAGCTAAGCGCTTTGTAGTTCATTGCTGCAAAGACACGACACGAAATGTAGCATTCGGACCAATCAAATTAAGCGCAATGAGGGAGGACAGGACGGAACGAGCTTTAACCGGAGGGGCAGCGGACTCCCACATTCTAATCTTGGAAGAGGTTTTCAAAGCCGGACCAGCTGTTCTGGACATGTTTTTACTCCTTATGAATGAACGGATTTACCGTGAGGGCTTAGTAACTACTAACTCCCCACTGCGATTTCTTCTAGGAGTTTCCAATGAATGGTCGCCCGAAGGTTGCGAAGCAGCATTAGCCGCATTTTTCGACAGGTTCCTGTTCCGCAAGGGTGTTATACCTATTCGCTCTAAAAAAGGAATCAAGGATTTGGTACAGTTACCGGCAAATGGGAAAATGACAAGAGGGCATACTCCAAAACTCAGCACCCAAATCACTTTGGAAGAACTCGATCAAGCCCATATCGAAGCCAAAGCCCTTAAGTTTTCACCGCACACCGAAGAAGCATTTTTCGCAATCCATAACGGACTGGGAGAGGAAGGGATAGTACCGGGGGATCGCAGATTGTTTTTATCTGTAACGGCAATCCAAGCCTATGCTTATCTTTGCGGAGCTGTTGTAGTAGAGCCGGAACATCTGGAAGTTTTAGCTCATGTCCTTTGGGAAGATCCACTTGAAGGACCAAAGGCAGCAGCAAAGGTAGTTGGCAAAATAGCTAATCCTGTTGGAATTGCAGTTACCGGAATCCGCAGCAAGATCGAAGATATCCTGGAAAAAATGCCACCGGCTGAAGCTGTTCCGAAACTGCAAGCATGCCAAAAAGAGTTAGCATCACTAAAAGCCGATCCGCGCAGAGATTTAGCGCTGGATTATGTTGAAGACTGCATCAAAACTACTTACAACCGTGTCATCAGAGGACATATTGAATAAGGAGAATAGTTTTCATGCTCGACTTTATCATAGAAAAAGCGGAGCAAGAATCCTTTAATGCCCACTGGCTAGCCGTGGAACGATGCACAACTCCCCTAGACCGGGATATGGCCACTAACACAATTGGTGATCTTTATGAAGAAATTGGGGAACAACGTCCAACTATGATGTTTTTTTCGTCGCCAGCCATGTGCATGTTAGCCATATTAGCCTGTAAAGTATCACACAAAGAATTTGGGAACCAGCTCTGGCATCTCAGGAAGCGACTTTGGTATGAACTCAACGAGCAATTCAGAAACCAGCTTAGAGACCAAAGGATACCACAGCTTGAAGACCGGCTTAGGGAGCTTGGGAAGCAGCTTGAGACCCGGATTAGAGAGAAACTCTGGCAACAGCTTACGAATTTACAGCTTAGACAACAGCTTAGAGACCAGCTTAGGGAGCAACTCTGGCAACAGCT
>ERZ1292625.2504-Hain-H41-01um-R1-2504-length-16829-cov-4_pt1 | contig 16829 bp, 14 predicted proteins | sample MGYA00564400_ERZ1292625 | MGnify/ENA primary metagenome ERZ1292625 (study PRJEB36523, sample SAMEA6512639) | groundwater metagenome | collected 2019-01-08 | study: AquaDiva: Metagenomics assemblies of 32 groundwater samples | reverse complement strand
CAATACATCAGTCTTTAGATAATCAGTCAGGCTGGTTCCGGTGCCGCTGGCAAAGTCCGCTGCGCTTTGACCGCTGGCCTCAATCGCAATAGTAGACCAATCGGATTCACCGCCGAGGCCAGTTATTCCACCGTTAGCAGCTTGGTTGTCGGCAAGATATTGTACACCGGCTTGGGCAGCTGTTTGGACATCTTGATTAGTATCCGCAAACACCGGTGCTGGCATGACAATCAATATGCTAGCTACACCTAGTGCCAGTCTTGTTAGTAGTTGTTTTGTTAATACTTTTGGCATGTTTACTCCTTAATTTTTTACGTATTGCCAATTTACTGAATCGCCATCATGAGCGGTCATTACCCCGCAACCGTAAGGTGGAGCCGAACCGTTAACCTTGTACGTCCACCAGATAGTCCCGGCATCACCAATCCCATCGATTACATACACACCCTGCGTTTTGTATTGCGAGCTGTAACGCATATCTAGACTGCTGATAATGTTGGTTGCCAAAGCTTGAGTCAGCACATCGCATTGATTGCTGCCAGCCAATAATTTTACGTTGCCCTTGTAGCCTCCATTAATGCTCAATGTGACATTAATAGCGACAGCTGGTGCAGGAGAATTGTTGGCTTGGCCGTAGTTAAGTGAGGTCTGGGTAGCATTGTTCTGTGTGGTATTCTTGCTCGCTGCTGTATGTGGGCTGTTTGCGGCCGTAGCGTGTGCAACACCGGAAGAGCCTTGTGCAGCTTCAAGTCTATCGGTATCGGCAATGTCTGCTCCAGCTGCTTTGCGGCTATTCACCGACGATATTTTGGCAGTTGATACTTGATGAGCGAGCTCGTAATTATAGTGCCAAAGGCCACTCAATGCCGTTATAAGCGTTAAGACTGTCAGGCCTATACCTAGAAGGACAGCAGGAGACAATTGAACTTTTTTTGGCTTGGTTAACAAAAAACCTCCGTTGAAGATCCTTCAAGCGGAGGTAACGATACGATGATAAAACGTTCGGTACACGCCCTTGCTCGAAGGCTTCGATTAATTGCTACTGGTGGTTTTCTGACTTTACAGTTGCGGCACAGTGAGGGAATTACACCCTGCTTACCCAATATGCTAGTGCTTTAATTATTTCGCACTACGCAATATGTAGCGTTTTGATAGTATGCCTAAATTTTTGCACTGTCAATTGTGGCCTATACAACATTAGGTCGTCTGGTGTTGCTTGAGCTCCGTCAATCGAGGCATAAAACTCTGGGCAGCGCCGTCAAGTCCTAAGACCTTGAGCGCGCCGATTAAGACGTAGAGATGATCGAAGGCGGCTTCTGTCAGCTCAGTGCCGAGATTCTCGACTTGCTGGAAAGCATGTTCGACCTTTTCGACTAGCCATTTTTCTTCGCTGGGAGCAATTTGATTAGTCATGATCTTTGCCGGTTCTAATGAGGCGCTAACTACCTCTAAGGAGCGAGCGGAGTGATCGCGCTTGCGCAAATGGCCTCGCTTGATCAGGCTATTGACGTGTAGTGCCACGGTGGCCACTGAAGTGTAGTTTAGGCCGGCCATGATTTCACGGTAGCTAGGGCTGTAACCGTGCTCGGCAATAAAGGTTTCGATGAAGCCCAGGAGCTCTTTTTGTTTCTTGGTAGGCCTTACGGTTTTTTGAGTCGATGTTTGCTTTTCGTTCATGCTTACATTATGCCATGACGAGGCAAATTATGAATCAAGGACGGTTTTGGATTCGGGAAAGACCCAATACTTATACCAGAGGTAGCTCCAGACCGTGAAGAAGCCGGCAGAAATGAATAATCCAATGTAGGGCGTAATGCCGATGGCATTTAGGCCAGCAACTATTAAGTAGTCGATGATGAAGCCAATCGATTCGATAAAAATATAGCGGCCGACGTGCTGAATCTCACTCAGCCGTAAGTGTTCGCTGGCAAAAGCCCAATAACGTTGGGCCAGATAATTGAGCGTCCAGCCAATGACATCAGCTGCGACCTTAGCCCATAGCCACCACCAACCCAAGACTGAATAACAGAGAGCGAAGATGGCGTAGCCGCTCCAGAAGTACACGCTGCCGCCAATGAGGTATTTGCTGAACTGGATAATTGTCTTATTGGCCATTGTCCCTAAGACTTAGCGGCGCCATAGCAATGCCGGCTAGGCCCCACCAAACATAAGCCAGCGTGTCGTCAGTCCAAGCATGTGACAATAGGTTAATTAGCGTCAATCCAATCAGACTGGCAAACAGGCCAAGTGCCAGCGGATCAGCCCGCCGAGACCATAATAAGTAGCCGACACCAACGTTTATCAACACAAACATGCCAAGCCCCAGCCAGCCGGTTTCTTGACCGATCTGAATAAAATAATTCTCGGCTATGCGCGGACTATGGTTGCTGTAAACGCTGGCCGGTCCAGCAGTACCCGGACCGCTACCCAGCGGATCGTGTCTTAGATCAATCAACCCTTGTTTCAAAGCCGTTACATGACCTTGATTGGAGCTGACAGGTACGGCTGACTTGGTCTGAGTATGGAAGACGAAGTTTTCAAAATGAGTATTATGACGCAACCCGACTACCAGCCCTGCACTGAACAATACCAGGCAAGCAGCTATGATTGCGCTCAGTTGCTTGGCTCTAGTAGTTTGCAGACCCTGGCAGGCAACAACCGCAATACTTATGACGACCCCCAGCCAGGCACTGCGTGAAAAACTGAAGAACAACACGACCAAGGAGGCAACCAAGAAGCCGATTTGGCGCCAATTGCGGCCAGCCCTTAGCAAGGTCACGCTAAGTAGACTGATCGGAATCAACAGATAAGCGCCAAGCGGATTAGCCCCCCTTAGGGTTGATGAAATACGAATGTAGTTAAGATTGTGGTTGATCGTCTCGTAGGCTGGAATTGTATCTAGGCCATAGCCGAAGTGCCTTAAAAAGTCGTGGGGAAAGATAATTATCTGGAGCAAGCCGAAGCCCACAACCAAAGCGGCTGGCCAATAAACTAATCGCTGCCAATTACCCCTCAATCGACCCAGCCTAAGTGCAACTGCCCAAGTAACCAAGAAGAAGGCCAGGAAGCGCAAATTGATGATCAATCCATAGCCCAGCGCCTTGGTGCTGACATCGTGCTGATTGTATGCCAATAGCCCCCAGACTAGGTTGAGCAACGTATAACCTAAGATTAGCCAGACCAAGCGACGAGACAAGGTGTGGCTGCGTATTTTGTGATCAGTTAATACCAGATAGACCACGCCAGTCACGCATATCAGTAGTAAAGCTTCTTTCCAGAGACGCAGTGCCGTATAGTGGCCGATGAGGCTAGAGACCCAAACCGTCAAAAAGGCATGAAATGGCACCAACAGCAAAATGGCCATGGCAAAGCCATTTGCCCACGACAAAACCGTGTACTTAAGCGCCGATGTTTTCATAATGCTACAATTTATTATAGCCTACATCCCCTAGGGCGACCCCATATATGAAAAACAACGCTTCGCTCATCTACAACGTCTGCCTAATAATCGGCGATGCCTTGGCCATTATTGTCGCCTTCAGTATTGCTTATATTCTGCGTGTAACCCTCAATCATCAGCCACTAAGTGCCGACGTTCACGCTCATACCTATCTGACAATTCTAGTTAGCCTGTTGCCCTTCTGGATTCTTATCTTTGGACTGCTTGGCCTGTATAACTTACGAATCTATGAAAAGCGCTTCGCTGAGTTAGGCAGATTGTTGGTCGGCTCTTTTATCGGCATTCTGTTCGTGATTAGTTATAGCTACTTCACTGATACGGCGATCTTCCCAGCACGACTGGTGACCATTTATGGTTTTGGCTTAGCCTTTTTCTTCGTGTTGCTGTTTCGAACTATCGCTCGCGGCCTGCGGCGTCAGCTATTCGGATATGGCATTGGCATTAATAACGTCCTGTTGGTCGGTGATACCAAGACCACTCACCGCTTGATCGATGCGCTCAACAATACGGCCGTAACTGGCTACAGGGTGCTCGGCGTAGTTGGCGGTGTTAAACATCCACTGAAGCAAGACACGCCCTATCATCAATACAAAAGCTTCACTGATGCTATTACTCATCGCCATGGGCAAGCGCTCCATATGATTATCCAAACCGAACTCTACGCCGCAGGTGAGAAGAATGACGAAATCTTGACCTACGCTCAAGAAAATCATGCTGCTTACCGGTTTGTGCCCGGTAATAGTGAGTTGTTCGTAGGCAAAATCGAGGTTGATCTATTCCACGCCGTGCCGATTATAGCCGTTCATCAGACAGCGCTTATTGGTTGGGGACGAGTCGTCAAGCGTCTGACTGACTTGGTGCTGGGCAGTTTGTTCTTGGTAATCGCGTCGCCTTTTATGCTGTTGGCGGCTGTGGCGGTCAAATTGACCGACGGCGGGTCAATATTTTTCCGCCAGGAACGCCTTAGTCGATTTAACACCAAAGTACGAATATTCAAGTTTCGTTCACACAGCCTTAAGTACAGCGGACTACCACCAGAAGAGGCTTTTGCTAAGATGGATCGCCCTGAATTGCTAGAGGAATACCGCAAAAGGGGTGACCGGCTTGATAAAGACCCACGCGTTACGGCCGTCGGCAGATTGTTGCGCCGGACATCGCTCGATGAACTACCGCAACTGATCAATGTGGTTAGGGGTGACTTGAGCCTAGTTGGACCGAGAGCTTTGGTGGCTTACGAACTGGATAAATACGATCAAAAGAACTTGATTCTAAGCGTCAAGTCCGGGGTTACGGGTCTGGCTCAAATATCTGGCGTCAGCGACTTGAGTTTCGCCGAACGTCGCAAACTTGACCTGTATTATGTTCAGAATTGGAGCTTCTGGGGAGACATCATCATTCTGGTCAAAACCTTCTGGGTGGTGCTGTTCCACAAGGGTACGCGCGGATGAAAGTCGCCATTGTTTGTGATTGGTTAACCGGCATTGGTGGTGCTGAGCGGGTCGTGCTGGAGCTGCATAGACTTTATCCGGAGGCGCCGATTTATACCTCGCAGTACGATCCGAGCAAGCTAAGTTGGTTTGCTGATGCCGACGTGCGCACCTCTTGGCTCCAGAAGTTGCCAACCGGTCTCAAGAAGTTCCTGCCCATGTTGCGGGCTTGGACATTTAGCCGTCTAGACCTCAGTGAGTACGACTTGGTGCTGTCCTCTAGCGGTGCCGAGGCCAAGGGCGTTAAGACCGGTCCGAACACTACACATATCTGTTATTGCCACTCACCGACTCATTATTATTGGATTCGCCACGATGAATATCTCGATAATCCAGGCTTCCCTCGCGGCCTAAACTGGCTGGCTAGACTTGGGCTCAAACTACTAGTTGGCCCCCTGAAACGCTGGGATCGACATGCTGCCAAGCAGCCAGATTATATAGTCGCTAATTCGACACATACTCAAGCTATGATCAAGCGCTATTACCGTCGTGATTCGGCAGTGATCTTTCCGCCAGTGGAGATCGAGCGGTTTAAGCCCAGGATTAAGGCGCCCCTGCGCCATGGTTTTGTGGTAGCCGGTCGTCAGACGCCTTACAAGCGCTTTGATCTGGCTATCGAGGCCTGTGACGAGCTCAAGGTACCTTTGGTAGTTATCGGTGATGGGCCCGACCATAAACGCCTGGAGAAGCTAGCTGGACGCGGCACAACCTTTCTGACGAACGTTAACGACAGCGAATTAGTTGATCATTTCCAATCTGCTTTGGGCTTTATTATGCCTAATATGGACGACTTCGGTATTGTGGCCATAGAGGCCATGGCGGCTAGTACGCCAGTCATCGCGTATAATAAGGGTGGCGCTCTGGATTATGTTGTTCAGGGCAAAACTGGTTTGTTCTTCGATAAGCAAACTGTCAAGAATCTGGTTGCAGTACTTGAAGTGGCCACGACTAAATCGTTTGATTACGAAGCTATCGCAGAACAATCAAAACAGTTCTCAGTATTGACTTTTAAGAAAAATATGCTAGACTATATAAAAGAATGTACATCAGAAAGGTCTACCAAGTAGCATGTGCGGCATCGTAGGTTATATAGGCAATAAACTCGGTTCTGATATTGTGCTTCAAGGGCTTGAAGCTCTGGAGTATCGCGGCTACGATTCAGCCGGCATCGCTATCTGTCATGACGGCAAGAACGAAATTATCAAACAAGCCGGTCGCGTTAGTGGCCTGGTCACTGCCGTAGAGGCTCAGAAGCTCGATTCTAATCTTGTTATTGGCCACACTCGATGGGCGACTCACGGCTCACCAACTATTGCCAATGCTCACCCGCAGACCAATAAGCAGCAGTCTATATCTGTCGTGCACAATGGCATAATTGAGAACTTCGCCGAGTTGCGCGTCAAGCTAGAGGGCGAAGGCTATGAGTTCGTCTCTGAGACCGACACAGAGGTTATACCTAACTTGATAGATTATTATCTTAAGCAGCTGCCTTCGTTTGAGGCGGCCTTCCAGGCAGCTTTGAATGATGTTCGTGGAGCCTATGCTATCGCTGCGATTCACGCTTCAGAACCCGAGACCCTATATGCCGCTCGCCTGTCTAGCCCTCTAGTAATTGGTGTTGGCGAAAACGAGAATATCCTAGCCTCTGACCCTACCGCCATCATGGAACACACCAAGAAGGTTATTTACCTAGAAGATTACGACGTAGCCGTTATCACCAAGAACAAAGTGACGATACATAACCTGCGAGACGACAAGCGCATCACGCCAGAAGCTGAGCTGCTTGATTATGATAATGAGCAGTCTGTCCTGGGCGATTATCCCAACTTCATGCTCAAAGAAATTTTCGAGGCACCGATTACCATCCGTTCGGCAACATTAGGTCGTGCCTTGCCCGATCAAAACATCGTTAAGCTTGGTGGTTTAGAGAATGTTCTGGGTCAGCTGAAGTACATTGATCGAATCGTTATTGTGGCCTGCGGCACCTCCTACTACGCCGGACTGGTCGGCGAATATCTTATCGAGGAATTGGCTGGCATACCGGTTGAAGTACACCTAGCTAGCGAGTTTAAGTATCGTGATGAGCCGTTTTCGCGCAGTACTGCCCTGATTGCTATCTCACAGTCCGGCGAGACAGCTGACACGATTGCCGCTCTTAAGAAGGTCGAAGATTATGGAGTCCTACGACTTGGTATTGTAAACGCTGTTGGTAGTACGATTGCTCGTATGACCGACGCTGGTGTCTACTGTCATGCCGGTCCTGAGCGGGCTGTGGCCAGTACCAAGGCCTTTATCGCTCAAGTTACAGTTCTGGCCGAGATTGCTCTGCACCTCAACAACGGTCGCAGTAAGCGCTTCAAGCCAATCCTCGAGGAACTGGAGAAGCTACCAGCCAAGGCTCAAGCCGTTCTAGACAGCGCCGAAGATATTAAGAAAATCGCTGAGAAATACGCTGATTACCGTGACTTCCTCTACATTGGCCGGCACAATGCCTTCCCATCGGCTCTAGAGGGTGCTCTGAAGCTCAAAGAAATCTCTTACATGCATGCCGAGGGCTATGCCGCCGGTGAAATGAAGCACGGGCCACTGGCCATGATTGACAAAGATTTTCCGACTTTCGCGATTGCCACTGATTCGCCACTGCTAGAGAAGACTTACTCCAATATTCAAGAGATTCGTGCCCGCAAAGGTCCCGTCGTTGCCATTGCCACCGAGGGCAATAAGGATATCGCTAAGTTTTGTGATGACGTGATTTATGTCCCTGATACTATTCTAGAGACTCAGCCTATTCTGCAAGCCATAGTAACTCAGCTATTTGCCTACTACATTGCCATGAAGCGCGGCTACAACGTCGACCGTCCACGCAATCTGGCCAAGTCAGTTACTGTCGAATAAACTAACCTAGGCTAGGAGAAATTCTCTAATCGGTATAGTGACTATATTGTTTTCTTTATCAAGAACTAACCTATCGTTCGCCAGTAATATACCTATTCTTTTCGAACCAGTACTGGTTGTAGCAATTATCTGTCTGGCCGTCTTCTTTCCTAAGCCCGTTTCTATTACAAAAATGGACTGTCGATGACGTACAACAAAATCAGCCGCACCGGTTTGGGCACTATAGGTTATGGAATTTGTGAGCGAACGCTCACCAAATATGCGCCTTAAGTACAATCCTAGGGTGTCCTCTAGCAAGTGCCCCAGCACTTGTTGGCTCGCTCTTGTACTTCCAGTTAGCGTGAAGTACATTGCCCTAATAGACGGTGTTGTAAATAGATATTTATCTGCCTTGCGCACTTGAGCCGCATGACTACTGTCTGCTTCTAGTCGATATAATACTTCTGCTTGAACTAGAGCATTAAAGATTCTCGTTAGGGTTGGTCTTGGTATACCTAAATCTTTGGATAGGGAATTAATACTAGTAACGTCGCTGTCGGCAAGGCTGTATAGAATCTGCGGTATACGGGCAACCACGTCAGGCGTAAATTGACCAATTTTGGTTACGTCAGACCCGAGTATACGATCAATAGACCGCTCTAACTGATCAAACGCTAAAGCTATATTGCCTGTAGCTGCCATAAAAGGCAGCGTCCCATACTGTAGATAATTGTTAATTTCATGTCGGTCAACTCGACTCCAATATTTATTAATCTTTTCGCGCTGAGCCTGAAAGCCTTCATATATATCGCTAGCATTCTGAGCTGACTTAATGCAATCCCTGAAGAGCTTGCCTAAGCCGCGTTCCTCAAAAATGTTATGACTTATCTTCTGGTATTCACTAAAACTCATAGGTAAAAGCGTTTCTGTGACTACTCTCCGCGCTGTATCCGGATTAGTGTTAAGCTCAAGTGCCGAACTACCTGTAGAGACAATAAAAACATTTGGGCTGCGATCGTAGATTGACTTGAGCGCTACAGCCCAGTTTTGATCATACTGAACTTCGTCTAAAAATAGATATACAGGCTCTTTGAGACTCTCTATTGATACACCTATTATTTCCTCATACGCCTGTAAAACCTTGGTTATTGACGCGTTCAACAATTGTGTGGCGTGGTCAATACTAACAAACAGTTTGCGCTGTTTGGCCACTGGCAGCTCGCAATATAGTTGAGCGAGCAAGGTGGTCTTGCCTGTACCCCTTAGCCCGCTGATAGCTAGCCATCTAGTTTGGCGATTTAATTTCTTACGAAAATCAAAGAGGTATTTGTTTAGCAGTACGTAGGCGTTGCGCTTAGGTCTTTCCGACCCATTTTCGTCCTTAATGTAGGCTGTAGCCCTATTTTCAGCCCTATTAAGCTGATCGGAAACATAGTTAAGAATCTTTGAGTCATTATTCATTGCACATACAGTTTACAAGAATATGTTATGCCTTGTAAAGTCTGTGTGCATACTCACATATTAACAGATGTGGGGTCTTGTCGACCAATTACAAGATTTACCCAAATCCGTTAGCATCACCATTAAATAAACCAAATTTCTTGACTGGTTAGTTGTTGTTTAATAATATGTAGCCAAGGTCTTCGGCGCGCAGTTTATACACTACACATGCGGAGGATCTTTTTTATATCAGCGATCTTGTTTAGGCGATGTGCAGTATAGCTTCGACAGCTATAGCCGTCTCCTGCCATTTTGATATCTGCAAGCTATCGATGCCGTAGGCCTTGACCGGGTAGTCATTGCCGCCTTCTTCCAATCGATCACCAATGAACAAGATGTCGGATTTGCCGATCTCCAACATTTCCATAAGCTTACGCATGCCATAGGCCTTATCAATTCCCTGCTTGGTTACATCAATCGAGGTCACTCCGCCAGCTCGGACTTCGAATTCGGGGATCAACTCAGCTACATAATCTCTAACTTTTAGCTTCTTGGAGTTGTCTGGATCCCAGGCTTCTTTGCGCTTAACACCTTCCTTGCCAAGGACGTCAACGATGTCCTGACCGAGTACAGAATAGGTGATCTGCGAGCCCCTATCCTCTATGAGATCGCCATAGATTTCCTTCTCTTGGATGCCGAAATGCTTGAAGCCTTTGTTGAGTGCGGCAATAATCTGCTTCTTATCGTCTTCGGTTAAGTTCTCGGCGTAGATCTGGTGCCAATCATGCTTGGCAATGTCGTAACGGTAGTACTGCGTGCCGCAAGTCGGCATTAGATGCAGATGCTCGAGCTGGCTAGGACTTGCTTGTAAGCCATTAAGTAGCTGCTTCTTGAACTGCTCGAACTTGCCCCCAGAGATTACGCAGACCTCGAACTTATCAAGCAGCTGGGCGAGTAGTTCAGTCATGCGATCGTGTGGTGGCGATTTGCTGTCGGCCAGAGTTCCGTCTAGGTCAAAGGCTATGAGCTTCTTCATGACTTACCGCCGATCCGTTTGCTGACATCACCAACCTTTTGCGACAAGTCTTTGCGCGCGATCAACAGCCCTTTGGGCGTGTTCACTACAACTACGTTATCTAGACCAATTACCACGACAGGTTTGTCCTCTTGGTTCTGAACCAAAGAATTGCTGACCGATTCGACTTCAACTGTACCTTCAGTGTGATTACCCTGCTCGTCACCACCAACTGCCTTATGAAGATCGCTAAACGAGCCTAGATCCATCCAGTCAAACGATGCTGGCACCACTAAGAGATCGTTGACCTTTTCGATTAGGGCATAGTCGATTGCTTCGCTGGTCAGGCTCAAGTAGGTTTCTTGGTATTTGTCGTCAGCCGCGCCAACAAGCTTCTCATAATTTGCCAGCAGCTCCGGTGCAAAGGCTTCCATCTTTTGCTTAAAAGTATTGACTGAGCCGACAAAGAAACCAGAGTTCCACAAGTAGTTACCACTGGTGAAATATTGTTGGGCGACGTCAAAAGCTGGCTTTTCCTTAAATGACTTAACTTCATAAACCAGGCTGGCCTCGTCGGCCGGCGCACCCTTTTGGATGTAGCCAAAGCCGGTGGCCGGATGATCAGGTTCAATGCCAACAAGTACAATCTTTTTCTCCTGTTCGGAGATCTGAGTAGCCACCTTGAAGCTATGCTTGAAGCCTTCTAGGTCACGGATGTAGTGATCGGCATGGATCGAGGCAATTGCTTCGTCATTATCATGCTTCTTGCTGACGACCGCGAGCGCTGCGACTATGCAATTGGCCGTGCCACGCCTGGCTGGCTCAACGATGAAGGCATCTTCAGGTAGCTCAGATAGCTGCTCCTTAACATGCTCAATGTGGCTGTCGTCAGAAACTACATACACCTTGTCGGTTAAGCTACGTGCGCGATCATAGGTCTGCTGCAACAACGACCGGCTATCGCCATTGATTTTTAGCAAGTGCTTGGGGTAGTCGGGTGTGGACAATGGCCAGAGACGAGTCCCGGACCCGCCGGCAATTATTACGACAATCATTCTGACTATTATATCAAATTCTGAGCCGTACTACCGACAAATTAAGTGGCTAGGCCTGGTTTGTCTCGTCACGGAAGTAAGCAATTGTTGCCTTCAGGCCCTCATCGAGGTTAACTTTGGGCTGCCAGCCTAGCTTGTCGACGGCCAGACTGATGTCTGGTTGACGCTGCTGGGGGTCGTCTTGGGGCAAATCCTTATAGACCAGCTGGCTGGTGCTCTCCGGGATGAGCTTGAGCACGGCTTCGGCTAGCTCCTTGATGGTAAACTCGTCAGGATTGCCAAGGTTGACTGGGCCGACGAAACCGTCTTCGTTGTTCATCATGCGGACAATGCCTTCTATCAGATCATCGACATATTGGAAGCTGCGCGTCTGCGAACCATCGCCGTAGATGGTAATATCCTCGTTCTTAAGCGCTTGAACGATGAAGTTCGATACAACCCGGCCATCGTCTGGATTCATGTTGGAGCCGTAGGTATTGAAGATGCGGATGACTCTAATGTCGAGCTTTTCTTGGCGATGATAGTCGAAGAAGAGCGTTTCGGCACAGCGCTTGCCTTCGTCGTAGCAAGATCTTATGCCAATGGGGTTGACGTGGCCCCAGTAACTTTCGGGTTGGGGGTGTACATCTGGATCACCATAAACTTCACTGGTCGAAGCCTGCAAGATGCGCACCTTGAGACGCTTGGCCAGCTCCAGCATATTGAGGGCACCAAGCACGCTCGTCTTGGTGGTCTGAATCGGGTCGTATTGATAATGCGGCGGCGAGGCTGGGCAGGCTAAGTTGTAGATCTCATCAACTTCAACATCTAGCGGCTCAGTTATGTCGTGCTCGATAAGAGTAAATTTGGCGTCCTTCAGTAAGTCTTCAATATTTTGCTTGCGTCCGGTAAAGAAGTTGTCGACACAAACGACTTCGTTGCCATCTTCTAGCAGACGCTTGCACAAATGCGACCCCAGGAAACCTGCACCGCCAGTTACCAGAATCTTCTTTGCCATCTTCTAGCCCTTCTGTCCGACCGTTGCTCGACCAACGCTTTGATAATAGAAGCCGGTTTTCTTCATAGTATCCAGATTGTACAAGTTGCGCCCGTCAAAAATAACCGGTGCCTTCAAGGCTTGCTTGATCTTGGCGTAGTCAGGAGTACGGAATTCGCTCCACTCAGTAGCGATCAGGAGTGCGTCGGCACCGTCCAGAGCCTTGTACATATCATCGGCAAAACTTAATGCCGATTGGTCAGCATACCGCTTGCGAACATTGTCGGTGGCTTCGGGATCATAGGCCACAACTTCGGCGCCCGCTTTGATCAACTCATCAATTATAGTTAGCGACGGTGCCTCGCGAATATCGTCAGTGTCAGGCTTAAAGGCCAAGCCCCAGAGTGCAAACTTCTTGCCTTTTAACTGGCCATCGTAATAGGCCTTGGTCTTGTTAATTATGGTTTGCTTCTGCCGTTCATTGACATCAGTTACAGCCTTAACGATCTTGAAGTCATAATCGTTCGCTTCGGCTGTGTTACTTAGAGCTGTGACGTCCTTGGGGAAGCAGCTGCCGCCATAGCCAATACCAGCGAACAAGAATCGCTTGCCGATCCGGTCGTCCGAGCCAATACCTAGTCGTACGGCATCGACGTCAGCACCGACTAACTCACAAAGATTAGCTATTTCGTTCATGAAGCTTATCTTAGTAGCTAGGAAGGAATTGGCAGCATACTTGGTCATCTCGGCCGAGCGTTCATCCATGAAGACTATTTGACTGGGGTCGTCGACAAATGAAGTGTATAGTTCGCCCATGATAGCTTGAGCCTTAGTAGAGCTAGAGCCAATAATGACGCGGTCGGGTTTCATGAAGTCACTAACCGCGAAGCCTTCGCGCAGGAACTCCGGATTGGATACTACGTCGACTTGAACTTTGGCGTTTTTGTTAATTGCTTCAGTAACTTTGGCAGCCGTACCTACCGGCACAGTACTTTTGTCGACAACAACACAATAATGATCCAGTAGCTTGTTGAGGTCATCGGCTACACCCATGACGTAAGATAAATCGGCTGAACCATCACCGTTAGGCGGCGTTGGCAAAGCCAAGAATATAACTTCGGCGTCCTTGACGGCAGATGCTAGGTCAGTAGTGAACTCCAGTCTATTCTCGGCAATGTTACGCTCGAAGACCGTGTCTAGACCGGGTTCATAGATCGGCACTTGGCCTTGCTTCATCTTGTCGACTTTGGCTTCGTCAACGTCAACGCAAATCACGTCGTTACCGGCTTCGGCAAGACATGTTCCGGTCACCAGACCCACATAACCGGTTCCTACTACAGCAATTTTCAACTTGGAGTCCTTTCGCTTAAGTACTGGTACTGCCTGGTCAAGACAGCCAAAAGCATCCCTACTATCTTAACAAACTAATGAGTCAGGCGTGTTGTAAACACAACAATGCATTATGGGCGGGCGGAGCTTCCGGCTAGACCATCGCGCCATTTGATCACTAAGCCCTTATATAGACCTGCTGTGTAGAATAGAGCAAACACAGGTAAAATCAGTGCGAATGCAGCAGCGTCATCACGCGGCACGCCTCGCACCAAGGTTAGCAGCCAAGCTAAGACTAGAAGCAAGGGTAATGCCAGTAAGAGTAGTGGCCATAGGAAGAAGACAGCCAAACCAAGCGGCAAACCTATAAGATAAGCTATCAGCCAATAGTAGTACCTGGTACCACGATGCATAAAGCCATCAATGAAGACTACACCGCGATGCGCCGTGTGCCTTGCAAAAGCTTTTAGGCTGCTACGAGAGTGGTACGTAAAAGCAAAGCCAGGCGCTATATAAATATCCGTTTCCTTGGCCATATATCTAATCAACGCTGAGTCATCATTGGCATTACGAAGATCGGAGTAGACTGTCTTGAACTGGGCATAAGCACTTAGCAACAAGTCCCGAGGCGCAAAAAAGCAAGTTGTTCCCTTAGGGTAGTAATCGAACTGATCATATCCATAATGAACAAGTCGCGGGTTAGCCATGTATTTGTGCCATGCCATGAAAGTTACTGCGTGCCAGAAGCGAGCATATGGATTGCCGTCTCGTTCAACTTCGACATGACCATTCCAGATAACTGCTTCGGGATGTTTGTTCATTTGCTGGACTAAATAGTTAAATGACTCGGGTTGGGCAAACACTCGACTATCAATGAAGAATACATAGTCGCCTTTGGCCGCATTAAGGCCAGCCTGGCGCGCCAAGAAACGGCCAGCGTTGGATTGAGTGATAAGTCTTATCTTGGCACCGAGCGTAATAGCCTTAACCGTCTTGGCTGTACCGTCTGTGGAACCATCATCAACAACAATGATCTCAATTGAATGCCACTTGGTCTTGCTTAGAGCTGTCCATAATTTATCCAGGGTTGGTTTCATCCACTGTTCAGCGTTATAAACTGGAATGACAACGCTTAAACTAGCTTTTTGCGGGATTGGGTATGATTTAATACTAGACTTGTTGACACTCAATATTGTCGCCTCTTCAATGCTTCCGAAATGATACCATGCTAAATCGATGTTCGGGTATAATTATACTCAAGTGGTGCAGGAGGCTTTGCCGGAAATTGGTACTTACACTAATGAATAGGACGATTTAATAGCATGAGCAAGAACTTCTGGCTTGGCAAAGTAGACAAATATAGTTCCGGTCAGCACATGATCAAGCTCGTTAAGTCGAGTTTTTATAACGAAACCAAAACCAAGCAAGCCTTGGCCAAATTCATACTAGAGACCGACCGACTAAGCATGGGCGAACAGTGTCTGCAGTTCGAACAAGCTTTTGCAGCTAAGCAAGGTCGGGAGTTCGCCGTCTTCGTCAGCAGCGGCAGCATGGCCAACTTGTTGCTTGTGCAGGCTCTAATCAACCTTGGTCGGCTTAAGCCCGGCGATAAGGTTGGGTTTTCGGCTCTGACCTGGCCAACTAATGTTATGCCGCTGATTCAGCTTGGCCTGGTGCCCGTGCCGCTGGATTGCAATCCGGACACGCTGAACGTATCACCAGAGATATTGGAACAAAAGGCCGATGAGCTGCAAGGCCTATTCCTTACTAACGTTCTTGGGTTTTGCGATGATATCGAGAAGATCAAGTCGATTTGTGACAAAAAGAAGATTGTATTTTTTGAAGATAATTGCGAGTCGCTGGGCTCAAAAGTTGGTGATACGCTGCTCGGCAGCTTTGGTCAGGCTTCTACCTTCAGCTTCTTCGTTGGGCATCACATGTCGACCGTCGAAGGCGGTATGATTTGCACCGACGACAAAGATTTATATGCAGCTCTGACAATGGGACGAGCCCACGGCTGGGATCGCAATCTCAATCCTGAGGATCAGAAGAAGCTCCGCGACAAGCATGGCATTGACGAGTTCTACGCCCGTTATACCTTTTATGATCTAGCCTATAATGCGCGGCCGAGTGAGATTAACGGCTTCTTGGGCAATCAACAGATTCAATACTTCGACGAAATTGTTGAGAAGCGGCACAAGAACTTCTTGTCTTTTTCTAAGGCTTTGGGCAAGAACGATCACTTCTTCACCTACAAACTATCGCACATGGATACCGTATCTAACTTCGCAATGCCAATAATCTGCAAAGACAACGACAAGGCTCAACTGTACAAGCAAAAGTTCATTGATGCTGGGGTTGAAATTCGTCCAGTCATCGCCGGTAACATGACTAAGCAGCCCTTTTACCAGAAATATAGTAGCGACGCTGAGCCCTGTCCGAATTCGGATATTGTGCATGCCAATGGCTTTTACTTCGGCAACAATGCCGAGATGGAGCCTGATGAAATCAACGCTCTCCAGCAGCTTCTGGAGAAGCTGTGAACAAGACAGACAAGATATATGTTGCCGGTCATCGTGGCCTAGTCGGTTCAGCAATTGTTAGTAAGCTTGAGTCCGAAGGCTTCAGTAACTTGGTGCTGCGTACCCACGCCGAGCTTGACCTAACTGATCCTAAGGCCGTTGAGCTATTCTTCGCGCAGGAGAAGCCTGATTATGTAATTCTGGCTGCGGCTCGGGTCGGCGGCATCAAGGCCAACATGACTTACCCGACCGAATTCTTATACGAAAATCTCCAGATCCAGAACAATGTCATGTGGTCAGCCTTGAAGTTCAAGGTCAAGAAGCTACTGTTCCTTGGTAGCTCTTGTATATATCCACTGGGTAGCAAGCAGCCCATGAAAGAAGACTATTTCTTCGAGGGCAAACCTGAGCCGACTAACGAGGCTTACGCGATTGCTAAGATTGCCGGCATGAAGCTCTGCGAGTATATCCATACTGAGCATGGTCTTAAGTTCATTTCTTGCATGCCGACTAACGTATATGGCGAGGGCGATAACTTTGACTTTGAATCGTCACACGTCATTCCAGCTCTGATGCGCCGAATGCACGAAGCCAAGGTCACTAATGCGCCCGAAGTCGTGATTTGGGGCTCAGGTAATAGCCGCCGCGAATTCTTGCACACTAATGATCTG
>ERZ1292625.1989-Hain-H41-01um-R1-1989-length-20738-cov-14_pt1 | contig 16839 bp, 33 predicted proteins | sample MGYA00564400_ERZ1292625 | MGnify/ENA primary metagenome ERZ1292625 (study PRJEB36523, sample SAMEA6512639) | groundwater metagenome | collected 2019-01-08 | study: AquaDiva: Metagenomics assemblies of 32 groundwater samples | reverse complement strand
GGCGGCTGCGGAGACTCGTCTCGAGGAATCCTGTCCTTGGTCCGAGCCGAAGCCTACGTTCAAGCTCGACGTGCCCTCGCTTTAGCCGGGGATGTCTTCCTGCTCGGGCGCCGTGTAGGCGATGTGTTCGCCTTGGGCGAACCACTCGTCTTCATCGAACCCATCAGGCGCCTGAGGCGCGTTGGGGTTTTCGGCTCGTGCCTGAGCGACGGCCAGAGCCTGGGCAGGGTTGTTGGGCGTCGCTGCCTTGGCGACAGCCCAGGTCAGGTTGGTCATGCCTTCTGCTCGGGCCAACAGGAAGCTCACCCAGGGAAGCGACGCTACGTGCGTCTGGATGAATTTCTTGAGTTCACCGATGTCTTCCCAGCCCGTGTCGACTGAGAGGACCACGAGCGAGCCACCGGAGCCACTGACGATGGGGTCTCGTCGTTGCCCGAGAGCGCTGACGGCGAGACCCTTGCGGATGAGGATGTTGAGGAACCGATCTGCGGCGTCTTCGGACTGAAGGGTCGCCATGAGGACGTACTGAGCCATGCCCGTCTATACGATCGGCACATGGCCCAAATGAACCTCATCGGCGTGCAAACGCTTCAAGGGATGTCCGCTGAAGTGGTTCGAGGTCCTTCGGAAGTCCGGCAGGGTAGGCGAAGGAAAGCCAGTCGATGATGTCCTGCCCACGGAGTCGCCGTCGGACGTTGAGCCGAAGCAGAGCCGAGGCCGCTCGCCGAACTGGACCCCGAGGAAGCCAAGGCTCCGAGAAAGGGAAATCAAAGGGAACGGCCGCCAAGTAGTACGCTCCCGATCTCCACGGTTCCTTGGTCAAGTCCGGAATCACGTCAGGTCGTCGAGCGTGAAGAGCGCTCGAAAGTTGGTGTGGGCGTTCTTGAAAGCGTCCTTGGCCACGCCCTCGGACCGGTCGACCACGGAGAAAACAGCCCGAACATCAGCGCCAGCCTTCCGGAGCACTTCCAGAGCTTTGAGCGCCGACCCACCGGTGGTCGAAACATCCTCAAGCAGGGCGACCCGCATGCCTTGCTGGACCTCACCCTCGATGAGCTTCTCGGTCCCGTGGTCTTTGGCTTCCTTGCGGACGTAGAGCACGGAATAGCGTGCTCCTTGGGTGAACCCGAAGTTCGACACCCCAGAAGCGATGGGGCAGCCGCCGAGGACGACGCCAGCGACAGCATCGAACGTGATCTCGTGTTCCACCTCGAATTCGTGGATGAGCTGAAGCATGTGGGTCGAAACGGCAAAAGAGCCGTCTGGCTGGAGCAACGTCTGCTTCACGTCGCAAAAGACCATCGAGGTCCCACCGCTGGCGAGCTTGAACGGCTTGTCCGGCGGGGCGATCTTGATCGAGTACTTCCGCAGGAGCTGGGCGACATGCTGCGAGGTCGGGTCTTCGAGCTTCATGATGCGCTGGCTTTCTGCGCCTTGAGCTTCGTTTCACGGTTGGTGAAGAGCCGCTCGACGCTGTCCTTGAAGTTGTTGATCAGCAGGCCGAAGGCGGGACGGTGCTCGGCCGGAACCTCGATCAGCATCGCCAAAATCGGGGTCAATGCGCCGTTCTTCCCGAGAACCTTGGCCTGTTCGGCCTTCAGCTCGTCCTCATTCGGGGCGGCGGCGAAGGCTTCTTCGACCTGCGTGCCCAACGCCAAGAGGCGGTTGTAGATGAGGGTGGCCGCGGGTTCCTTCAGCCGGCATTCGGCACGGAAGGCCTTGAGGATCGCGACGGCCTTGTCGTTGTCGTTGGTCTTCATCGCGAGGAAGATGGAGGTGGCCACCATCATCAGCGCATCCTCATCGGTCTTGACCGGGACATCGTGCCCGGTGAGGCCGAGGAAGGCTTTGGCGGCGGCGCCCTTGAGCGTGACTGTTTTTGCCATCTCGCCTATTACACCGCGGGCTCGGGATCAGGCTCGAACACGACGTAACCCCGCAGCGTCGCTTGGTCGAGCACCTTGAACACGATGTCGCCCTCCCCAAGCAGCCCACGGTGGTTGTTCCAAATGTGGCTCATGGCCTCTTCGACCGAGAGCCCGTTGATCTGGATGACGACCTCTTCGAGTTCAGGACTCCAGCCCACTTTCCCGAAACAGAGTCCTCCTTCAGGCAGCTCGTAGTTCTCCGGCGCAGCTTCAACTTTCGGCATGGCCCCGATATACACCGGCAAAGTTGCCCCCGAAGTCTTCAACCATCTAGGCAGGTTAGCCGAGTTCTGGTAGTCCTGACAGAATGCGCTACGAGCTTGTAGAGACGTACTGCATCCGCGGTGAGGTCAAGACCTGCGTTTCGATTGTGTCCCGTCGTGAGTACCGGAAACGGCTCGCGAAGCATGGGATCGACATTGACGTGGGCGGCGTCTCTCATTTCGAGGACAGCGGCGTCTCTTTCCACGTCGAACACTGGCCCCAAGAGTGGGTGTGGAGCCCCGGAAAGCAGGCGTTCGTCAGACCCGACGACTCCTTCTGCTAGAAGATCTGCGGTCGGGCCATCTGCTTCATTTGGCGGACCAGCTCGGGGTCGATCGATGGGTCGGGATTGTTGAGGTCGACGAGCTTGGCGGTCGGCGGGCAATCCATGACCGCCACCATTTGGCCGTCCGAGAGCAGTCCGACGGGGTACCAAATGACTCGAAAAAGATCGGTCTGGTCCAACCAGACGTGGTCGGTCGAGACCCCGATGAGGCTGGGCCTTCCCGTGCCTTTGCACGTGGAACACGTGGCGCTCTCACCCGCAGGCTCGCCTGCGGGCGGCGACACCATCAACCAGCCGCAGCCACCACAGGCCTTGCAGAGAATCCCGTCCCGGGACCGGTCTGGTTCGACCGCGAGAGAGATGTCCGTCGCGAGCTTGTCGTGCCCGTTGGATGCCAGCAGCTGGATCATGCTTCGAAAGAGAGCCTTCCTCTGGCGCCGGAGCCGGGCTCGAACCTGCCCATCAGGCTCGCCTTGAAGCGTGGCCGCGATGGACCCCGCACGAACGATGTCGCAAAAGGTTGCCTGAACGTCTGCACGGAGCCCCAGTCGGGGGAGGACATCGTTGAGGATGGGATCGAAGTTCATGGCGTTCCTCAGGAAGATACAGGTTTGGAGGCCCCGTTCAAGGCGCCGTTGGATCCAGGCCGCGTGGGACGGGCTGGCCGGGTCTTGAGGCGGACCTCTTTTTTGGTCTTGGCTTTGACCGCAGGAGTCTCAGCCGCCGCTTCCTTGGCAGCGATCTGAGCAGCCAAGCGGGTCATCACTTCCAAGCTCTGGACGGCGTCCTCGAAGGGCTCCGTCACCACGCGGACGATGACCTCTTTGCAGTGTCCTTGGGACAGGCCCTCTGTGCTCTTCACGAGGCGGGCCAGCTGGTCATCCGTGATCGTCTTCTTGTTCTGGGCGAGGTATGACGTGAAGACGGCTCGGCGATCTTCTGGGTTCGGCAAGCCGAACTCGAGGATGCGGTCCACACGACCCGGGCGAAGGATGGCGGAGTCGAACTTCGTGGCGTCGTTCGCCGTCAAGAGGATGCTGATCCCAAGGTTGCCGAGATAGTCGAGGCTCTCTTTCAGCTTGCTCGGCCAAATACGGTCGGCATCGTCGATCAGCAGGAAGTCCGGCTTGGCCGAGAGAATCATCGCGAACTGCCGGGACTCCACGACCGAATACGAGATGTGCATGAACCGGACCCCGACGGCATGGGCGAGATGCTGAACAAAGGTCGTCTTTCCGGTGCCCGACGGGCCCAAGAGAAGCCAGCAGCGCCGGCTCTTCTTGGTCTGCTGATATTCGTCGGCCATCTTCTTGAGCAGGTCTTCGCGGCCGACATACGCGTCTTGGTTGAAGTGGACGCCCTCGAAGCTCGTGATGTCCGAATATCCGTAGGCCTTCGGGCTGAATTCGTAACGGCTGTCCACGAAGATCTGGTTCTTGTAGCCCTCCCAGAGCGAGTCGAGGAAGCAGTCGAACGTCTCTTGGTCTCGTGCCAGGATGATGCGTCCACACTGATTGTAGAGGGGCGGCAGGTCGTGGGATGCCAGCTTCGCCGGGACGAAGGCTTGGTGGCCTTCGGTGGTGGTGACCTCGAGCAAGAAGTTCCCGAGCCCTGACGTCATGGTGTTGGCCGTCGACTGCCAGGACCCGCGGGGATGAGCGATCACGTTCTCAACGGAGGGGGCGGTCTCCACGAACTCCCACGGCAGGTGGAACATTTGGAGCCCGCGAGCCTCGGCCTCCATGCGGAACCACTCCTTGTCCGAGACGAAGCCGATCTGCCGTTCGGCCTCCATGCCGAGGGCGTAGATCTTCCCGATCGTCGAGAAGATGGTGTCCTGTCGATTGGGGATGAACTTGACGACCTCCTCGATGCGGCGCAGGGATTGGAACGCTCGCGCGAATCGCCAGCGGAAACCCGGGGAGTCAAACCAGGAACGAACGGGGCCCATGTCCCGTGGATCTACACCGGCTCCTTGCCTTCGGTGTAGATAGAGCTGATGGACAAGCGCCCGGCGACGATTCTCCCGCCAAAGCCGACCTCGGTTTGGCCCACGATCTTATGGGTCGTCATCGTGGCTTCGTCCGTCGTCATTCTTTGGTTCTTTTTTCGATCCTGACCTTAGGGGTTGGCCTCCTCGATCCGTTCGTCTCTACATGCACGACGAACGCGAGACAGTCCGCCCGACCTCATGGCCCACCGACGCCGAACTAGTTGGCGTCCCCTGCATCCCTTCCTACCCCATCCCGCCGAACACAGACTCGATTCCGACCTGGCGGCCTCCCCCGAGATAATCCACATGATTGTTGACGACAAGCTCATCGTTCTCGAGAACTTCCGACCTGACTTGGCGCTCCCGAAGTTCCAAGAGAGCGAGGCCCGGAAGTTGATGGACGTCGCGAACACGATGATCAGCCGGGTGAGACTTCGACCGCCCGCGTTCGAGGACGACTGGGACAATTCGTTTGACGGAAGCGCCGCTGTCGAAATGGGCGAGATGCCCTTGATGCGGATGACGCCCAAGCGGTCCTGGTGGTACCGCCTCTGGCATCGGGAGCCCAAGGAGCCCAAGCCGACGATGACCGTCGAGGAGTTCTTCAGCCATGTGAAGCATTCGGCGCACGAGCTGACCCTCGTCAAAGAGCGAGCCGCCGGCTATGAAAGTGCGCTGCGGAAAGCCAAGCAGATGGGTCAGAAGGCGCTCTACGAGCAGCTGAGCGACGGCCTCGAAGCCCACCGCATGGAGGCGCAGCTCGTGGCCATTGGGCTCGTGAAGTACGTCACCGAGGAGTCGATCGTCACGTTCGCCAAGCAGTCGAAGCGAGGTCTCCGGCTCGATTGGATCGCCAACTTCACGCGGCAGATCCCGGAGGACGTCGCCGGCCTCAAGGCCCGGGCGGACGAGCTTGGGGCCTTCGACAACTACGTCGTGCTCCACTACGACCCCAAGAAGAAGGCTGTCGCGGACACGAAGGCCGAGAAGGAAGCCAAGAAGGACCCCATCCTGTTCGGGGTCATGAAGGGTCGGCGATTCCTTTACTTCGTCGGGGATTGGGTGGACGAGTACTGTGACCTCACCCTGGACCAGTTCGCCGACGTGATGGGTGCCGATCGCATCCAGCAGATCGCCGATCTGCCGACGGACTACCACACGTGAGCCACGTCAGCCAGCCAGAGGGGTCGAACCTCTGCGGCCACGCCTGCCTGGCGATGGTCCTTGGCATCGACCTCGAAGCGGCGAAGGCTCGCTTGGGCCACGGACGCAGGACACGCACCCGAGAGCTTGTGGCGGCCCTCGGGGAGCACGCTGAGGACGCCCGGCTGCGGCCCCTGAAGAAGGACACCGAGCTGCCGGACTACGCCATCCTGAAGGTCACATGGGCGCCGAATCAGGGGCACTTCGTGGTCTACGAGGCTCCCCTTGTCTTTGACCCGAACCTTCCTGGGTCGGTCACCTTCAAACCCTACTACCAGTGGTGGGTCGACAGCCACAAGGGCCGGGTGACGTCGTTCCTAGCGCTCAGGAGAGCTTTGCCGGATCCACGTTGAGGTGGAATGTGCAACGTCGGGCGCAGGTCAGCACCTGCCCGGACGTGAGCGTGATCTTGACCATGTTAAAGAACGTCTCGAGGGGGCGAATCTCGATGTGGTCCACCACGCAAAGATCCCCCGTGCAGCTGGTCCACTGGTCCCGGGGCCGAAGATCTTCGGCATCTCGACACGTCAGGTTCATTTTGAGGTCCTCGGTTTCGTATGTCTGAGCATGTCGACCGTTGAAGATCAGGCCCGCGTTGAAGATCAGGCCCGCCTCGGGAACCTCAACCAGGAGCTGTCGGCGCTTCTCCAGAAGCCGTTCAACAGGGCTGGGATGATGGCCGAGCTGGGCAAGCTCGAAGCCGCCTACGGGGCCGAGGACGTGGCCTGGATGCTCCGCGTCCTCGGCGACGACGTCACAGCGTCTTGAACGCTCGCTCGACCTGCGGAGCGATGTCTTCGTTGGGGTTGAACGTGCGGTAGAAGTTCATCTCGATCGCGTGCCAGCGGGCATCCTCATCCGGGGGTGCTGCCTGACGACGCTTCACCATGATGGGGTCGTTGATGAGGCCACGAAGGTCGCCGACGACCGAAAGGAGCGCTCTCGACGAGTACTCCTCGGGGCTCTCGCAGTGTGCCCGAATGACGTCGAAGGTTTCAACGCTGCGAGCCGCAGCCGGGCACCCCTTGGCGAGGGCTGCTTCATCTTTTGCGGAGTACTCCAAACGGAGGCGAAACGGCTGGATGAAGGAAGCGAAGATCTTTCGACGAGCCTCTGCCGTGCGCAGGTACTCCCCGTAGATGGTCATTCGATGGCGAATGCGGTCTTTGGTTTCCATGTGGATTTCCTTCAAGCTGCGGTCTTTTTCGAGGCCTTGAGGAGCCTCAGCGCCGAAACGGGAACCAGAATATCAGGGACAACGAGCAGCCGATCCAAGAACGACAACGTGATGGCGTTGCCGTTGTTGATGATGTGCCACACGCCGTCGTGGTCGCGGTCCACGGCCGTCAGACGCAACGTCAGAGCAACCGGGCCTTCCGGCATCCAACGTTGGGCAGGGCGGCTCTTGAGCGCTGTGACCTTGCCGTATCGGAGGGTCGCGCTCCGGTCCCAAAGGGCGGCGTAACACACGATGGCGCCGACCGTGATGGCCCGCCCTGCGATGTCCTTGTATTCCACGCAGGGTATCTACACCGGCGACTCAGCCGACGAACTTGTAGTCGTACTGGGTTCGGCGTGAGATCTTCTCCTCGCCATCGTCCTCATCGTCTTCCCGTACGACGGGCTCGATCGGGCGAGGTACCTTCTTGATCCACATCTTGTGCTGGTGGGCGAAGCTCTCTCCCTTGGCGACTTCCGAGATGGTTGCCCCGGCGGCCATCATGAACCCGGCGCAGGCGCCGTAGACATCGATGATCGTGCCTCGGTCGCCCTTCTCGCGGACGTAAAGGTCACCGTCTCGACAGAACTCCAGGGCGTCGTTCCGCATGTAGGCCCGGAAGTTGTCGAGGCCCTTCTGAGCGGCCGGCGAAAGGTCCTCGAACGTGACGGGCTCACGCTCGGGCTTGCTGTCTGCCTCGAACTTGCTGTCCTGAAACTCGCCGTCCGTGACCACGAACTGGTTCAGAAGTTCGCCGAAGCTCACGCCGCTGTCCACGGCCAATTTGGCGTGAAGCTCTTCCAGCTGGCTCGTGGGGCTGTGCATCAGCGCCACCGCGATGTCTTCGATTTGATCTGCGGACCCCATCGGATTTTGGGCCGTCGCGATCTCCAGGCAGAGTTTTGCCCGCTTCGCCAAGTCTTCGCTCATTCGTTCCTCCGTTGGCTACCCTACACCAGCGGGAAACGAAAGAAGCTCAAGCCGCTCGGCGGGCGACCTCGACCACGCACCGGGTGAAGTCCCCCGTCATCTTCGGCTCGATGCCGAACTCCCGAAGCCGGGCCATCCAACGCTGGGATGCGTTCCCCAGGGTGACGCCGGACGCAAAGTCCGACACGGTCCCCTGCACCAGGAAGATGGGCCGGGGTGCGCCCCAGGCTTGGCCACGACGGTCCACGAGCATGACGCGAACCGGGGCCTCACCCTTGATCTGGCCGGCGGCCGTGAGACGCGCCAGCGCCTCGGCCACGCTCGAGTCCAAGAATCGACCCGCACGACGCTTCACCGTGAACCGCATCGGAACCCAAGACGTGCTCATGATCCCCACCTCTTCGCTGGGAGGAAAAGCACAGGACGTGCCACCCCTAAGTTCCTGATGTTTCGTTTCCCGATTTGGGATCGTCCAACTTTGGGGTCCCGGTCTGAGAAGGCGTCTCACCCTGAGACGCCTTCCATGCAACGGCTCGTTCAGCCGCTTCCTTCCTCAACTGTTCCAGCGCCTGTTGGTAGCTGAGCCCCGTCTCGGCCGAGAGCTGGCGAATCCTCTTCCGGTCCCTTCCGTTCATCTTTTTGCGCCTTTCGTGCGTCGGCTTCTTTACGGAGCAGGTTCATCGCCGTCCGAAGCGAACACCCCGTTTCGGCCATGACCTTGCGGGCCCGTTGCTTCCTCTTGTCCGCCATGTTCAGACGCCACCGGGCCGGCGCACGGTGGCCCCCACAGCACGGCTTGTGAAGATGACGAGCCCAAGGCCCTCGAAACCAGCCTCTGTGACCATGATACCTGCGTGTCCGCTGACGCCGATGACGAGGGCGTCACCCTTGTCTTTGTTGTCGAAGAACACGCCGGGCTCGATCAGGTGGTGCTGGGCCGGGTGACGGTTCACGGTCATCACGTAGATGGGCTCGGACCGACCCGCAAAACGCTCCTCGAAGTAGGGCTCCACCTGGGCCGGCTCGAGGAGGGGGTGCTTGTTCTCGTCGAAGCCCGAGACAGACGCCGCTTCAAAGAGGGCCCGCATGCGATCCCGGATCCCAGAATCGATCCCTTTTTGATTGATCCCCACGAGATTGCCGTCCTTGTCCCGGAATTCCGCCCGGATGACGAACATGGGGACGATGACCGAGGGGGCCCTTTGGATTGCGAGAATGCAGTCCCCGTCCTCGGTGAGAATGTAGGCTATCTCATCGGGAGACTTCACAAACGCCCTCAAGTACCTCGGCTCTTGGCGGACGAACCCACCCTCGATTGGCGTGGGGTGGAACATCCCTCTGTCGTGGTCGTTGACGAACAGGCTCTCGATCTTGAAGGGCTCGCGGTGAAAGCGGTCGCTCATGCCCCGCCCTACACCAAGCCGCCGAGCTGGTGTAGAGATAGAGGATGATCCGTCGAAGTCTCTTCCAAGCCGCTATTGCCGGCGTCGTCGCCGCCTTCGTCCCGTCCGTCGCCTTGGCTGCGCCCAAGCCCGCCCTCGAGACAGGGACCCCCATGTTGCTCGACAGCCTTCGTATCCAGCTCCGTGACCACAAGGCGCAGCTGTGGTCGGACGCCGAGCTTCAGGAGTGCCTCCAAATAGCGTCGGATGTCATCGTGGTGACCATCAGGGATACTTTCGTGTCTGCCGAAGATCTCGTAGCCAAGTACCCGACGGTACGGGCCGTCGTTCTGAGTGGCTCCATGCTCATGGCGCTCCAAATGCTCAGGCTGTTCCAAGGGGTGCAGATTCCCCTGGAGAAAGCCGAGAGATACGAGGCAATGCGCTCCTTTGTTCGCAAGGAATTCCATCAGTCCCTCGAGCGGTTCGCCGAAACGCGCGAGACAATCCGAAGCCTTCGTGCCGGTGTAGCTTGATCCCCATGCAACGACGCCAAGCAATCCAGGTTCTCGCGGTCGGAGCCGTCATGGCAGCCGTCCCGGGCTTCGCCAAGGCCGCTGACGACTTCGTCCCAGTGCGAGATTCCGAGGGGAACCTCATCGTCTCTGTTCCGGATCCGGAAGCGGCTCTCACTGGCTGGGGTATTCGCCCGGCTGAGGCACACCACAGGCGCACCGGTCGAATGGTCACGAGGGGTGCCGTCTTCGGCTTGCTCCACAGCCGCGTGGACGAGGCTTTCCAAAAGGCTGGTCGCACGTGGTCGGACTACAAGGTCCTGCATGTGGACATTCGGCTCAAAGGCGAGCCTTGGGGGTTCGGCGAGGTCTTCCCCGATCCGTTCCTTCATGTCGCGGTTCTCGAAAAGGGTCGTCGACTGACGGAGCTGGTCTCTCGAGGAATGGAACTCGCCGCGAATCAGGTCGGAGCACAATTCCGACCTGACTACTTGCGCCTCGTCCAGTCGGCCTTTACGAACCCGCCCCGGGGGATGGACATCATGGACCAACAGGCCTACGTGCGTCGAGTTCATCGCCTCGCCATGGTCAAAGCCGGCTACGAAGCCATCCCGTTCCACGACGAGGTCCGTCTCGTCTTCAAGCCGTGATCTACGTCCTGGCCATCATCGCCGGTGGACTGCTGGGCGGCCTCGGGGGCTACCTCATGTTCGTCTACCCGGTGACGCTCCGCCGGGAAGCACGTCTGCGGAAAGAGGCACGTCGTGCTCAAGCTGAGCACCCGTAACGCCGTCGAGACCGCGATCGACCTCCGAAAGCGGGACAAAGTCTCAACCTGGGAAAAGCTGGCCCGAGAGGCACGGCGCAGGCTATCCTCAGAGAAGCGCCATGGGCATCAAAATCAAAGATGAGGCTGGACTCTTCACCGCCGAGAACGTCAAGGCGTTGGAGACCGCCGCAGAGGCCTGGCCGTTCGAGGTCCGCCTCGTCACATCGACCACGACCGCTTCCAAAGACGCGTTCGATGCGGTCGTGGCCAAGGCCGTAGACGGCCCCAACGTCATCGCCATCGGCATCGACCCCACCCACAAGACGACGATCGTCCACTTCGGGAAGGGCGCCGACGTCCCCGCCTCACAGTGGGCCGCCGTCATCTCCGCAGGGGACGGCGAGTTCAAAGAGGCTCGCTGGACGGACGGAGTCGTGAAGATCGGGGACCAGGCCGTGGCGGCTCGCCAAGTGACAACGGTTGTCAGCCAGCCCGAGACCTCGCCCACCCTGTTCCTGCTCATCGGCGCCGTCGGTGCCATTGGCCTTGCTGTCGGAATCGCGATCTACCTCGGGATCCGCAACCACTATCGCCGGGAAGAGGCCATGCGGCGCCTTCGGCTCGACCGTGAGGAAGAGACCCGGTGGTGGGCGGCCCACGAGCGCAAGCACGGGTACAACAAGCCGGGGCAAAGCTCGATGCCGCCTCCCCGATACCGGCCGCCAACCGTCACCAACAACCACGGCGGCGGATCTGAGGGTGTGGCTCTTGGCTTCATCGCTGGGCACGTGTCAGGGAACGTTGGAGCTTCCAGCCACGCCGTGTCGACGCCCTCTCATGATGCTGGCGGAAGCTCGTCCTCGTGGTCGTCGGACTCTGGCGGCGGCAGCTCGGACTCGGGCGGCGGCTCGTCTTCCTGGTGACGCCAACTTTGCGCCGAGACGCATCGATTGCGGTTTCAGCCTGAGAGCGGCCTCGCCCGGCCCGTGACCTTGACCGCGAGCGGGAAGCCTTCCCAGGTCTTCGGCAGCCGGAGTCGGGTGGCGTCCTTCTTCGTCGCGAGGTAGACGAGGATCGACCAGCGCTTCTGGTCGTCCTGCGTTGCCGTCAGCGCCACGATGCCGGGGTCTCGGCTGTAGGTCTTCCCGAGCGTCTGGAGAGCTTCGTCAAGCGTCATACTTGACCGCTCGAAGGGGCATCCCACAGGTCGTGCACTCTGAACGAACCTCGAAGGCGATGTCGACGATGAACTTGCCGCACTCGGCACAAGTGCACCGCAGCACGTCGTCGGTCCTGCGGAACATCACCTGGATGCCAGTTCTTGGATGGCACCTGCTGGCGATCACGACGCCCTCGTCCTCGCAGCTCGGGTCGTCGCCCCCGCAAAGCTGGCACTTGGCAGCAAGCAAATCCTTGTGGGTGATGGTGGCGCCCATGTCTCTCCTCAGAAGAGCAGCACAAGAAGGCCAACGACCGCAAGGCAAGACACGGCCGGCACCACAAGCTCGTTCCAGATCTCGTTCATGTCTTCGTTTTACTCAGGTCGGGCGCCGACTGCCAAATTCCCTGAAGGTCTTCCGCCACCTCTGAGACAGGCGGCACGCGGAGCCCGCATTCCAGGTCCTCGGGGCCGAGCGGCTCGGCGTCCATATCGAGGGAGTGACGATCGACCCGGTAGCCGAGGACCCCTCGAAAGAAGGGTATCTTGACGAGCATGGCGCTGAGGCCGATGTCCTTGACGTCCCGAACGATGGTCGCCTCGACACGCGTCTCGTCTTCCCCTGGTGTGGTCGTGGACCCCAGGTTCACGCGCTCGTGCTTGATGGGCTTCCAGTTCCTGAAGCCGAGCAGACTGGGGAGCGTCCAGGGGTCTCGACTGCCGAGCGCTTGCCCGATGGTGAAGGCCTTCGCACGGACCTTGAGGTAGGTCTTGATCAGGCGCTTCTCGGCTTGGTCCTTGATGAACTGGCGAATCATGCGACCAGCCTACACCGCTTCGTGTAAACGATGTCTTCGCCGGCACCGAGCGCATAGAGATCGGTCGTCACGAGCGGCGCATAGCCGTTCTTGAACAGGAACGACCGGATCCCCAGGTTCCGAACCTTGGCGTCGATGAGGATGCGCTTCGAGGCGAAGTCCTGGCGGCCCTCAAGCTCGGCGTTCCGGAGAAGGAAGCTCGCGACGTAGCGGCCACGCATGTCAGGCCGGACGGTGATGTTCTTGATCTCGAGGGCGTCGGGCTCCGCCTGGTGCCGCTGGTAGAGGACGGCGCCGACAACGTTGTCACCCGAGAGGGCCACGAGGGCTCGCTTCTCCGCGCTCTTCAGCTGCCGGTGAACCTTGTCGAGCCACGCCTCGAAGTCGGGGTAGTCCACGCGGGGGATCCAGAGCCTCGGGCCCTGAAGGTAGGCCACGATCTCGTCCGCCCGCTTGTGGGTCTCGTCACTCGTGAAGGTGAAGTTCACGCCTCACACTCGCAGGGGCGAATCGCTTCCTTGAGCGACGTGTTCAGGTCTCGGACCATCTGCAAGTTGCGCTCCCAAGCGGCGTTGACCTGCTCCCAGATCTCTTGGGTCTGACGTGCCTCTTCCAGGGTGGCGAGGAAGCGTGCCCGTTCTTGGTCGAGCGTCACTTCAGGCCTTCGACGATCTCGATGGCGTATTCCAGGCCTTCGATGAAGCTCGCGTCGTTGTTGGACTCCAGCTGCTCGGTGACCTCATCGCGGATCGCCGTGGCACAGCGCTCTCGCTCTTTCTTCTGCGTCTCGCGGTCGTGTCCCTTCCGAGCCTTGGCGAGACGTCGAGCCGCCTGGTCAGCGCTGCTTCCTTTGCCGGTCCGCTTGGCGCTCATGTTTTGGGTCTCATGAGGTCGGCCGAGAAGAAGCCAACCAAGAAGCAGGTAAATCCCGCGAGAACATGCGGGGTGAACTGCGGCCACAAGGTGACGGTTCCCACAGCAATAGCCGCGGGGATGACGTAAAACGCCACGACCCTGTACGCGCTCACCACTTCTGGGCCCGCCACTTCTTGGCGAGCTTGATCGCCTTGGTCAGTGCCCGTTGCCGAGCGATGGCCGTCGCGACCGACTGGTCCCCCTCGAAGAAGGTGACGTCGAGCTTGGGCTTCTCGTTCGGACGTTGGGAAACGGTGACGTAGGATCCGTCTTCGGTCTCGATGTGCTCACGGCGCATGATGTTCATGTGGGGTCCTTCTTCTCGGGGATGTCCTCGACCAACAGAGTCCTTCGAGCAGAGGCCACGTAGTCCCGGTTGGGACGAAGCGGCGGCGACCGGGCCTCACCACGAAACACTTCCTCGGCGTGATTTTGGCAGAGCACAAGCTCGCCCCTCTCAGGGTGTTGCCATCGGGGCCCGCCGCAGGCCCAGCGCATGCAGATGCCAGGCTCATACACGCAAGGCTGCCCTGCATAGGGATCTGGCGGCATCTGGACACGCTTCGGAGCGGGTATGATGCAGCGTGCGATGAGGGCTGCGCGATCGTCTTCGGCGCTCATGTTATTTCCCGTTCACCGTGACTTGACGTGCGCCTTCCGAGGGATCTTGTCCAAGGTGGCAACGAGAGCTTCGTTGGCCGCCCGAACCTCAGGTGTGAGGTTCTTCGACGTCTCCAAGTAGCGGGGGTGCTTGAGCCACTCCTCGTAGGAGAGGTTGCCTCGGACCTTGTTGCACTTGCGATCCGCGGCCACAAGGTTCTCTTCGGTCATGGGGCCACCTTCCTCGTGCGTCACGAGATGGTCGACCGTGAGGGGCAGGTCGTCCTTGCCGCAATACCGGCACCGGTACCCGTCACGCTTGTACACGCGCCATTGCACTCCGGCATCGATCTGTCGCTCGCTCTTGCGCAAAATGATCTTGGCCAACGTCCCGTCGGAGGCCTTCGCCAAGACCTCGGTCTCGAGCAAGTCCGTCTGGCGCAAGAACTTCTGCCAGTCGTCGGCGTTCATTTCGAGCGTCTTGACCCATGACGCTTGCCCGCCATTTGCGAACGTGTGGAAAATCGGAACGTGGGTCTCATTCGGCAGTGGCCGATCATCCGGCTCCACCTCCATCGCAGAGATACGGCCGGTGTCCTCGGGGAACATGCAGAGGAACATCTTCCCTTCGCCGACGAACACAGCGCCGGCCAGGTTGATGGTGTTGCCGATCTTGAGGAGGTCGATGTCGGAGAGCTTCATGGTGTCTTCTCGGGCTCCTTGGCCCCGTGTTCCTTGAGCAGGGCATCGACGAACTGGAAGAACTGTTCCTGAACCTCGTTCGGCTTGCTGAAGGCGTAGCCAGAACGCCATTCGAGGGTGTGGTACAGCTCAGGGTAGGCTTCCTTCATCCGAGGAAACCTGAGGGCGATGTGCATGGGGTTCTCGATCGGAGCTTCCATGTCCCCAATTACACCGGTGGCCGGGGTGGGGTGTTCCAAAGCTCCGTGAACTTCTGGGTCGCGAGGATCTTCTGGACGATCCAAAGCGCATCGGCGGCCTGAGCCTTGGCCTCGACGAGCGTCTCCTTGCGCTCCAATGTGACGACCGTGTCGCCGACCACGAGGCTGTTCACCATGCGATCCTCCGAGGACCGCAAGAACATCCGAGCCTCTGCCACGAGCTTTGCGGCGACGGCGTCAGTGTTGGGGGTCGAGGGCAGCTTCAGCTCCCAATGGGATTTCCCCTCGGAATTCGTATCTCCCACGGCCTTGTCGATGTTGTAGGCCGACGGCTCCCCATCCTCATCGCGAAGAACCCAGAAGGATGCGACGGCGCTGCACATGTTGAAGGCGACGCCACGAAGCTCGGGGTCTTCCTTCATGAGCGCCTCGATGACCTCGACCGAATCCTTGATCGTGGGCATATAGTTGTTCGGGACGATGTACCGCTCGTGGAAAGCCAGCATGGCCTCGAGCAGTTCGGGGATGACGGCGCGTGGGACCCACACCCGATCGAACGTCGCCCCGAGGATCAGCTCGTCCTTGCGTTCGAGCTTGCCCTTGGCGAACAAGGCCCAGAGGGGCTCGTAGTGCCAGGCGGGTTTGAGTTCGTACGGCTTGCCCGTGGGGTGTAAACCGTACTGGACCGTCAGGTACTCCCAGACCAGGGGCGCGAAGTGGTGGTTGTTGCTGGCGCTATCGTAGGACGTGACGTCGCCCTCGGCATCGACCCTATAGATCTCGACGTAGCTCACACCCTCTATTTACACCGACGGGCTCGACCGGATCACGGGCTCACGAAATAGACGCTCTGAAAGAAGCGGACGAGCAGGATCGATGCGAGAGTGGCAACAAGCAGCCACTGGAGCCGTCGTGCTTCTGCCGCACGGTTCATCGAGCGCCCGCGACCCAGGCGAGCACGAGAAAAAGGCCCACCAAAAGTCCGGACACACAACACGCGATGAGCGCTGTGTAAGGACGCCACCCCTCACGACGTGGGGCTGGGGGCGAACCTCGTTTGACCTGGGGGCTCGTCCGATAGCTGACGGGGCCGTCCACGTACGTGATCGTGGGAGTCGGCATCGGCACGTCAACGGTCAGGCCGAACCGCCGTTGCATGTCCTCTTCGAAGTCTGCGGGAAGATCGTCGGGCACCCAGACTTCTACACCGGCCAGCAGTCGCCGATACCCCTTGGGCCTGGGGCCAAAGCGAGCCTGGGCCCAAATAGACGACCGCACCTCAGTACTCGTTCGTGCCCAGGATCGTGGGCCTGGTGGGCAGGTTGTAGACCTCTCCCTCGAAGGCATCGAGACCCTGTGCCTTCCAGTCTGAGACGGCGCTGTTCCGCTCGGACTCCCCCACGAAGTAGAACACGAGGACGTCCCCGACCTGCCGGGTCTTCGTGCAGCCAACCGGGGGCTCAGGCGTGGCCCCGCGGACGTACGCTGTCGGAATGGAATCCATAGGGCCCCCTACACCAGCGAGCATCGCCGCTTCTTCGTCCGTCAGACCCCCGCCTCGAACGGGCAAAAACATCGGCACGTCTTCTCTTCTCATGCGCCAGCTCGTGTAGGCAGGTGGCACAATGGGATTCTTCAAGCGAGTTCTGGCCTGGTTCAAACCGAAGCCCAAGGGCCCGTTCGTTCTCTCGGACGAGATGCTCACCCTCGTCCCGAACGACGTCCTGATGCAGGCGGTCCTTCACCGCACCATGGTGACGGGCCAGCCCGTCTCGATCCGGCGGCCCCATCTCGAGCCTCTGCGTGGGGAGAGCCCTGAGCAGACCCACGAACGGACCGAACGCGAGCTGAACGCGATGGCTGATCTACTCGGCGTCCAACGTCAGAAGGTGTCGACCGGGAACTGAGTCCAGTGAAAGCCCGGGCCCACCATGGGCACGATGCCCGTCTCCGGAA
>ERZ1292625.2496-Hain-H41-01um-R1-2496-length-16854-cov-7_pt1 | contig 16854 bp, 14 predicted proteins | sample MGYA00564400_ERZ1292625 | MGnify/ENA primary metagenome ERZ1292625 (study PRJEB36523, sample SAMEA6512639) | groundwater metagenome | collected 2019-01-08 | study: AquaDiva: Metagenomics assemblies of 32 groundwater samples | reverse complement strand
CGAGATATATTCTTGATTTTGACCCAAACTTTTCCCTTAACTTCTTATAACCTTTGGGATGCATTGAAATAACAATTGCATCTCGCCTAATAGCGCCTTCCAGATCCATGCTTCCCCATAATTTGGAAATTATGGTAAAAAGTATGTTTTGGAAGATCGCCCAAAGCTTGAATTCTTTCTGCTCTTGCCAACTGTTGACCGTATCCTGCTGGCCTTGCTTATCTTTTAGGTACTGGTCAAAGAAATAACAGCTATAAAATACAATTGGCGTATCCTGGATAAATGGGTAAATTAGTGATGGGCAAAATTGCATGTATTGGACAATATCGGGTTTTGATTTTCTAATAACTCTCAGCTCGTCAAAAAACATTCTAAGGCGAAAACTACCATAGCCTCTTCCAAAAGATACATTGCTGTTGGCAAAATGGTGGACGATGCCTTTTTGTTTCAATACATTACCAAATTCTTTCTGAAATCTCTTAACATGAGGATTCTGAATTTTCGCAGTTAAAATCTCAACTTTTTGGCCCAAATCTGTTAGAGCGCAATCAAGCTCGAAAGTGTCTCTCCACGTTCCTGGATAATAGAAGGGGCCGGGCGCAGCACCTGCAACCCATTTATTGACTAGTAGAATTTTCATCTTTCACAATTTTGTTTTTTTCGCAGAAAAGCTTTTGCTTATCCCTTATGAACTTGAACATTTTAATTGAGAAAATAATTGGATATATAAAAGGAGTAATTTTAGGTGACAAGACGGGTGCCGTTTCAATTTTTCGCACTAAGCTTGGAAATGTCACTTTTGGTTTTTTCAGTCCATTTTTGGTTAATATGTAATTAGCATCTTTAACATTAAAGAATTTTCGACGATCCTTGGCTAATTCTTGATTTCTTTGGCTTTCCGGGCCGTGCCACACTTGCTGGTACCCTCCTGCATGTGAATAATCATGCTTTTGATGAAGTGCCCAAATAACATCCGTGGCATCAATAACTGGGATTTTCAGGTATCTTGCTTTATACACCAACCAGTTATCCCAGGCTGTTCTGCCAACAGCAAAGTCTGGCATCTCAAAATCAATTTTTGGAGTAAATACGAAATAATCGTTAGCACCATATCTATCTAATCTTCCTTCTTTTGAAACACGACTTTTAAGTTTCCCTTGCCATCCGTTTTTAAATTCAAGTTTTGATTTAACATCAAGATTCCAACGTCTACCAGTTAAGAAAAATCTGTGAAGTTTAATCTGTTTGATAGAATCTGTAAAATCACTCATTAAAATAACATCGCAATTAACATAGGCAAATTTATTAAAGTTGGCTACCTTATAGGCGTTTTTGAAAATGTCAGGCAAAAGAGGAGTACCGAATTTATTGGTTTTTACAGCTGTCATGTGCGAAATGCCATATTTTTCCGCAATTTGAGCGGTTTTATATTCGTTTCCTATTAGGACAATTTGACATTTCGGTCGCAGTTTACACCAACTTGCAATAGCATTTTCTTGAATTATGGCAAAATGGCCCCTGAATGCTTTAGGTGTTGTAAAGATGGTCAACATGAACGTAAGCTATATTATAGTATGAAGATTCCATGTCTTCTAATTTGGAGGTTTAGTGCAATACAGGAAGATACGCTGATTTAGTTTGTTTGCAAAAATTTGGTAAGTTCTGGCTTTGTCATCTTCCCGTCTGTGTCCTTTTTTCGTTTGCCAACTAACTCTATATTTGGATTTACTCTTTCTGCCAAAATCTTATCAAGGTTCTTGGCAACTTTGCTGTGATCCCTATTTGCAAAATACCATTCAACAGTCTTTGCGAGTCCTTCGGAGAATTTTACTTGCGGTTCCCAGCCAAGAAGCTCTTTGGCCAATCTATTATTGGCTACTCTATTGGCAGGACCGGTTGGCATTTCTGGATGAAGTTCGATTGTAGCCGTATGGCCGGTGTATTCCAAAATCATTTTAGCAGTTTCAAGAACAGTTAATCTTTCCTCCGAACCAAGGTTAACCGATGTGCCGTCATCGATCTTCTCGGCAGCTAAAAGAAAACCAGAAATTATGTCATCCACAAAAGTCCAATTTCGTACCTGTTTGCCATTGCCCCAAATAACAAAAGGGTTTTGCTTGATAAAAGCCCGAGCAATCATAGCCAAAACTGCGTGATCTTCCTTAGATTTTGGGCCATAGACCACAAAAAACCGACACGATGCAGATTTAATCCCAAACTCTCTTGTGTAAGCTTTTAGAGTCATCTCGGCCATTAATTTTGCCCATCCATACATATTGTCGGCATCGTAGGGTGGGCCCACCTGATTTTCTTTGAGATAGAGCTTTTGACTTGGATCAATCTGCAAAAAATTTGGGTACACACAGCCAGAGGAAGCAAAGACAATCTTTTCAACGTTTGCTTTATGTGCCTGCCAAAAAAGGTTACCGTCCAAGGTCATATTCGTAGCTGGGCCGGCTTGATGTAAATCAACATAGCCACGTCCGCCGTGGTCACCTGCCAAGTGGAAGATCAAATCGACATCTCTAACTGCTTTTTTGGCTACACTACTTTCTCTAAGATCGCCTCTTATAAACTCAACAGACTTCTGCTTTAGGTGACCTTGGATGTTCTCCCTTATACCGGAGGAAAGGTCGTCTACAATACGAACATCTAAATTGTGAGAGACCAGCGTGTCTATTAGATGGGATCCAATAAATGATGCACCACCAGTGACTAAAATCTTCTTACTCTTCCAGAAATACTTATTCATTAGCAATCTTGAATCTTTCTAAACCAATAGCTCGATATTGGGCTACATGTTTGTATTTTAGTGGATTTAACATCCTCCAGCAATCTAGCAAAATAGGTTTTGACCCATGCTTTAGATCATTTGTTTTTATTTTTTTAAACTCTTCCCAAGGAGTAGCGATAACTATAACGTCGGCATCAGCAACACAATCTTTCATTGATCTAGCAAAAATGACCCTTTTAGAGATTAAATCGCCAGTTTTGGGCATAGCTTTAGGATCCCACACATAGACTTTTGCACCTCCTTTTGACAAAAGATTACCAATTTTAACACCAGCAGATTCTTCTGCTACATCGGTATCAGGTTTATAAGCTAGTCCCAGGATGGCTATTTTACAATTTTTATTGACGCTAATCTTCTCAAGCTTTTTTACTATATGATCAATAGTATGTTCATTAACTAAATCGTTAGCTTTGGCAAGCGGAGCATCCACCCCCACTTTATTAGCAAAAGAGGAAAAAGCACGATTATCACGCGGGAAACATGGTCCACCATAAGACAAAGCACCCTTAAGGTATTTGCTACCAATTCGGCTGTCTTGTCCGATGGCGCTGGTTACTATATCAACATCCCCGCCAGATACCTTCTCGCATATTTGGGCCAACGTATTAGCAAAAGAAATTTTGGTGGTAATGTAACTGTTAAGAGCTAACTTGCTAATTTCCGCGTTGACAAAATTCATTCGCCTGATTGGAGGTTTATTTGTACAAAACTTCTTGTAAAACTTTTCAAGTATTAGGCCAGATTTTCTGTCTGATTCTCCAATCATGACAAAATCAGGATTTAATAAATTATCGATAACAGACCCTAGAGCAATAAATTCCGGATTGTAACAAATTCCAAAATCTCTGTTGAGTTTTTTGCCCGATGCATTTTCCAGCACCGGAATAATTTCATTGTCCATTGATTCGGGCATAATTGTGGAGATCACAACTACAAGATGAAACTTATCTTTTTCTGCCAGAACTTTGCCGATTTGTCGAACTGCGCTTACTACATATGCATTTGAAAATGTACCTTTTTTAGTGCTTGGTGTTGGCACAATAACGAATGTAATGTCCGAATTATTTACTGCTTCACTATAGTCGGAAGTTGCCTTTAAATTCTTTCGATTCTTTAGAATCAATTGGGTGAGATTTGGCTCATCAACCGGTGCTTTGCCCTGATTTAAAAGACCAACAAAGTAGGAATTTACATCCAAACCAATAACATTAAATCCTCGAGAAGCACATGTAGCCAAAAAAGGGCTACCCAATTTACCAAGACCTACGACCGAAATTGTTTGCATAGCTATTTAAATATGATATTGGTGATCACTTTACCTCTTGAGAAAGTTTTAATCTCAGTACTTTGAAATCTAATTTCAACAACGGATAAAGTACGATTAAAGAGGCGATTATTACCACAATAGAGATTAAATAGATTACTCCCGTTTGCACTACACTCGAGATAAGCAGAGCTAAAAGTATAGCAATGTTTTGAGCCATCCAGAATAAAGCAGTTAACGGTACGAGATTCCTTTCAACTGAAACATCACCTACTAAAGCGAAGCTCATGGGTCTAAAGATGGCGTACGAAAGTGCCAACAAAACGATAGCAACAATTAACGGAATTGAATATTGTGAAAAATATAATGATGTTAAACCTAAGACCCCAAAAATGTATGCTGCAAAAATCATTATTTTCCTACCTTTTACGTCGGAGATTTTCCCCGAAATATAGGAAAATAAAATGGGCATAATCCAAAAGATAAATGTGAGAACACCTACATAAGCGATGGAAAGAGTATTTTTAATTTCAAGCGGAACAAGACCAAGAACCAAACCGAAGATAAAGGAGAAGGAAAAATAAAAAGCCGATAATTTTAAGGCTGTTTTGCTTCTGATAGATTTTATAACAAGTTTTAACTGACTGGTTTTTTGTTGCTCCGTTGGAAAGTCTTTCAGTTGGCTAAGCAGAACTAGTCCCATTAAAGGGAAAGTCGAATAAATCAAGAAAGATAATTTAAAATTAAAGGTGCTAATAAAAAGCCCCAATAACAAAATTCCACAGGCTGAACCCAAAGTCAAAGCAGAATTGAAAAACCCCGAATTTTCCCCATAGGTTTTCTCGACACTTGCTTTCACAAGGTAGCTGTTTTGCCCAGTCCAAAGTAAAGACGCAGCAAAACCGACCAGAATGGAAGTTAAATAAATAAGTAGTACTTCGCCCATCAGTGAAGCGATAAAGAGAAAATAAAATAAGCAGGCGATTATCATAGATTTCTTTGCTCCATATTTCGAGACAACTATTGCGGATATTGGACCGGATACTAAGAAAGATAGAAAAATTAATATTAATGAACGGAATCCGAGATCTTGTAAACCAAGGGTTGAAAAATAAGTAGTTAAGTATTGAGAAGTGGCATTGTAACCAAAGAAGATTAGTAGAAAGCTCAGACTCAATAATTTAATTTCTTTGTTTATCATTTCGAACGCTTGTATCTAACTTTTTAATAAATCGACCGCGAAACTGCAATAGGCATACGCCACCCAGACCCAAAAGCACGGTTTGTAACTTTCAGAGTTGGGGGTGATTGTCGCCTTTTGAATTCGGCGCTAGCTACCATAGATAAAACTCTTGTAACTAGATTTTTATCAAAACCTTTTGAAACTATCTGTTCTAGTCCCTCGTGTTTTTCTATAAATAGTGAAAGAATCTTATCAAGAAGGTCGTAAGGCGGCAAGCTGTCTTGATCTTTTTGATTTGGTCGCAGCTCCGCAGACGGTGCTTTTTCGATGATACTTTTTGGGATAATTTCGCCTTCACGATTAATCCATTTTGCTAATTTGTAAACTTGGGTTTTTGAAACATCACCAATTGGAGCAAGGCCTCCTGCCAGATCTCCATAAAGGGTTGTATAACCAACAGTGAGTTCTGATTTATTACCGGTTGAAAGAACTAAAGCTTTATACTTATTAGAAAGCGCCATTAAAAGATTTCCCCTAATTCTTGCTTGAATGTTTTCTTCGGTTGTATCCGATTTTAATCCTTTAAACGCGTCTTTGAGAGATTTGTTGTAATCTTCCATGAGTTTGGTTATTTTGACGGAAATAGTTTTGATGCCAAGATTTTTAGCTAATCTTTGGGCGTCAGTCGTGCTTTGAGCAGAAGTGTACAGTGAAGGCATCAAAACTCCAAGAACGTTCTTTGCACCAAGAGAATGTCTGGCGATAGCGGCTACTATAGCCGAATCGATTCCACCGGAGATTCCAATTAAGACTTTCTTGAACCCACACTTTTTAAGATAATCACTAAGGCCGAGAGAGAGAGCTTTAAAAACAAGCTCCTCTTTATTTTGTGGATAATCATTTATTGCGTTGGTTTTTGAATAAGCAAAGCTTTTCTTCGAATCAAGATCAATTGCAAGTAAATCTTCCTCAAAGGTTTTTGCCCTTGCTAGTAATTTTCCTTGGCCGTTAAACACCAGACTTGCTCCATCAAATATCAAATCATCGTTTCCCCCGACCTGATTTACATAAACAACAGGTATTTGATATTTTTTGGCAGATTGCGAAATCATTGATTCTCTTAACTTTTGTTTATCAATAGTAAACGGGGACGATGAAAGGTTAATAATAAAATCTACTTTTTTTTGAGCTAATTTTTCGATAGGATCGAGATGATAACGGGGTCTTTGCCAAAAATCTCGGTCATTCCAAAGATCTTCACATATGGACACGCCGATTTTTTTATCTTTAAGAGTTAATATTTGGGGTCTATCAGTTGACTCGAAGTATCGATCCTCGTCAAAAACATCGTACGTTGGCAAGAGGGATTTGAAGAAAATTTTTTCGACTCTCCCCTTATGTAATAGGCAAGCGGCATTACGCAATGGTCTACCAGATCTGTTTTTATTAACCACTGCAGTTCCTATTAAAATAGGGGGCAGTGATTTTGTATCTTTGGCAATTTTTTCAAGAACCAACCAAGATTTTTTTATAAATTCTGAATTCAGTAATAAGTCTCTTGGAGGATAACCCAAAAGGGCAAGTTCTGATGTGACGATTAAATCAACCCCTTTGGCTTTGCTGGCAAATTCTTTAATCCTGGCAGCATTGCCATCGAGATCGCCAACTATTGGATTAATTTGCAACAGCGCAACTTTCATATTTTATTAGATTTTGAGAATTTCTTTTGCCAATCAATTGTTTTTACAAGTCCCTCTTTAAGAGAAGTCTTTGGTCGCCATTTTAGAAGCTTCTTTGCTTTATCTCCTTGAGAATAAAAACGAAACATTTCATTTTCTCGATATGGAAGATTGCCTAATTTCCATTTGAGACGATACTCCGTTAGTTCGACAATCATTTCGATAACCTCTTTTACAGAGTGTTCTTCTCCTGTTCCCAAATCAATTATTTCACCTATTGCCTTTTTGTTTGTTGCTGCAAGAAGGAAACCCTTTACTATATCCGAAATATAGTGAAATTCACGTGTCTGTTGACCCAGAGTTGCTTGGATTGGCAGAGATTTTAGGCAACTGGTGACAACATTGGGGATTAACATTTCTCCTGTTTGGTATGGCCCATATGTTAAAAAAGGGCGGAGGGTAATTATTGGCAAACCGCAAGTTCTGGCCAGCATTTGGCAATAATGGCTTGCAGCTACTTTGGAAGCTGCGTATGGTGAAAGAGGGTTCTCCCGTTGCTTTTCATGAAACGGAACAGGATTATCTCCATACTCGTCACAAGTTCCAGTGTTAACGAAAGACTTAATATTCCATTTGGTCACACAATCAATCAAATTAATTGTTCCCCAAACATTTGTCTCTAGGTTTTCTTTAATTAAGAAGGAAGACGGTCCCCGTTTAACACAGGCTGCAAGGTGAAAAATAACTCTACTGTCTGAATTTTTAAGAGCTAGTTGGAGATGATGCTTATCGCGAAGATCAGCCTCTAGAATCTTAATACGAGTTAAAATGTCTTTTAGTCTCCAGACAGAAGATTTGGGTCTTTTTAAGATTGTCACCTTGGCTCCCTTTTGCAACAAGACTCTCACTAAATTCGCTCCTATAAATCCTGTTGCTCCGGTAACCAACACATTAAGATTGTTAAAATCACTCATGATTTAATACTTTTTAGGCGGTATCTGAATATATTAAAAAGAAACTCAAATATAGTTAAATAACTTACATTCGAAGAACCACCGGCTCTAGGAGTAAAAATAGCCGGTATTTCCTTTATTGATAATTTCTTACTTTTTGCTTTGATTAACAATTCTGCATCTAAAAACCAATCGTTTGACACAAGGCTAATCTTTTCATATGACGATCTCTTAAATAGCTTTGGCGTTCCGTTTACATCTCTTTCATTCATTAAAAAAAGAATAGAAAACAAAGAATTGTATATTTTTGTAACCAAATTTCTCTTTAATCCGTCGTAGCGTTTAACTCTAACAACTTTGCAAAGATCCAAACTTGAATCGTGAGTGAGCTCTTTGGCCACCCGAACTAAATATATAGGTTTTATCTGGCCATCTCCCCACATGTAACCAATATACGGAGAGTCACATATTGAAAGTCCCCTGCGAATTCCATATCCATACCCTTTATTTTTCCCAATAGTGATTGTTTTAATGATCTCAAACTCGTTTTTTAGACGATTTATAATTTCGCCGGTTTTGTCGGAAGAACCATTATTAACTAAGACGAATTTCACACTTAATCCATTCTTTTGACACTGCAAAATTAAAGAACGTACTACCTCCTCAACAACATCTTCCTCGTTGTAAAAAGGTAAAACAATGCTAAATGTTTTGTCGCTTTTAGATTTCTTCATCATAGAAAATTAAATAGAGGTTGGTTGGACCAATGTGTTTTCAAAAAATCCTTTAGCGCAAGGTAAATTAGTGAAACGAAATAGAACCATGTAATAAAAAATGCTGATAGTAAACCCCCTAAATAAAGAAAAGATGGTGCTCCTATAAATCCAGGAATGCTTGAAATTAAAATTGCTACTAATATAAGCCAGAAAATAGCGGTTGCTATTTTATCTTTTCTTGACAATATAAAAATTCCAAAAAGCGAAATATAGAAAAAATAATTCCTCAACATTGGCGGTAAAAATTTACCAGGCGAATTAACTATAAATTCCCCAGTTAACTTGTCAATAGCTCTTGTCTTTGCCAAAATATTGCCAAACCAAAGATTCGGTGATTCAAAAGAGTATTTAAAGTAAAGACCTCGTAGAATACTGTAATATTCATTAGTCATATAACCAACATTAGGATTTACTTGATGCACAAATTTAATAGGGTTATTATCGTCCCATTGGATTCCATAACTATTTGGGATGTATCCTAACCCCATAAAAGCATTGTGCCAGATGCCATGATGGGTAATCATGTCAGACGATTGTCCATCAAAATATTTGAAATTTCGCCAACTTCGTACCCCGTTTAGTAAAAACATTGGTGCTAGATACACTAAAATTAACAAAGATATGATGAGAATATTTTTCTGCAGATTGGAAAAGTAGAGCCTAAAAATAGGTTTTTGTTTATTCGAAGAAAAGCTTTGCTTTCTCGCAGAGAAGCTTTGCTTATATTTTTTAATACCATCTTGGATGGTAATCACAATTACCACAGAAACCAAAAGAAGAATTGCGATAACCCCATATCCTTCTCGCACTATATTGGCAATCCCTGCAACTAGAAAATAAAATGTAAACCATACTGGTTTAAAAGTCCCCCTTTTCTTTAAAAAAAACATTAGAAATGCAACATAGAATGGAATATATGCTCCTAACATCCAATGGTGATCGATGCCACCGTTGTAAAAACCTATTCTTAAGTATGAATAGTAAAAAAAGAGAGAGATAAGTAGGCTGTTGAAACATAAAAATAGCAAGACACTGGTTGCAACCCCTAGAGTGATAAGTAATAAATAGTTGAACTTAATAAATGCCCCGAACGTCATTTCTTGCATTCCCAAAGTTTTGCCAATAACGGACAAGATAAATGGATAACCTTGATCTTCACCTGTAGATAAATCTTCTAATCTATTGTTCTGAAGCATCAGGATTTTTCCAGAGTCAAGATAAAGATTCACAGAGTCTAACCATTGGAATCGCATAATATATGCTTCTTGAGTAGACCACTGAGATTTAATTGGCCTGGTAAAAAAGAACTGTATAGACATTCCAAAAAGCAGAATAAATAAGAAGCACAGCGAGATGCTATTTAAAAAATTTCTTTGCATAGGTATTTAAAATCAAATTGCTAAATGAAAGTATCCCCCTTGGGATCAATTTCCGATATTTTGCGATATTCGGAGGGTAATTTAAAAAGCTAGAAATAACCAGCTTTGCCGTTATCGGAACCGGTCCTCTAAGTTGCATATTGTTAATTGCCCCCCATATCTCAACTCCCGCGTAGGCACGTTTACGAAGTTTTTTGATTCTTTTTGGGGTTTTTTTGTCATTAAAGACTCGATCCATTACCTGCTTTTTGGCTTCGACCATTTTTAAAATCATGGAAGGTTGTTGCCCCTCGGAACCTGTGTGCCAGCGGTATTTGCAGACAAATCCTGGAGAGTACTTCATCGGAAATCTTGCACCAATCCTCACCCACATCTCATAGTCAGGGCAGGTTTCAAGTGATGAGTCGGTGCCTAAACCTACCTGTTCAAAATAGCTCCTTCGAATAAACGCAGTTTGAGCAGCCGGAACGATTTCGACACATAAGAGTTTCTCATAATCGTATCTTGGACCAGTAAATTCGTGGATAATTTTTCCTGTCTCGTCAATGATGTATTCGTCTCCATACACTACTGCAACATTAGGATTCAGTTTAAGGTTGAAGACACCCCATGAACACGCGTATGGCAAAAGTACATCATCTGCGTTTAAAACCAAAATAACGTCTCCAGTAGAAAGCTTGATAGCTTTATCAAGCCCGTCTGATTGTCCTTTATCCGGGCTAGAAACCCATTTCACCCTATCTTTGTATTTGGGCGTAGAATATTTTTTTAGAATTTTCAGAGTATTATCCTTTGATCCGCCATCTTGGATAATATGTTCAACGTATGGGTAGTCTTGATTCAAAACACTTTGGATACATTCCTCAATAAATTTACCGCTATTAAAAGAAGGTGTAACTACAGAAACTAGGGGCATGTCTTCTTGAAAAGCTGAGTATTTTACCTCTTTGTCTTTTTCAAAAGATATTGGAGGTAGGGATTCTAAACCATCTTTTTTTATGGATTGAGGGAAAAAGAGCTTTTTACTTTTAGGTGTGGAGTTTAAGGTGAAATGGTGAAAACTAGATGAGGAGTTGAAAATATTTGGCCCTAGCATTTGTTTTAAGGAGTTTTCTTTGTCTGGATTATTTTTGAAGAATTCGTTTATTTGCTCAGAAACACTGTAAATCGGAAGCTGGTTTCTCGACATGAAATCGTATATTGGAACCAACTCGTCAAATGGTGAAGCCATTTCTCCGAGGATAAGATATGTAGGATTTTTTACATCATCCCCCGGGTAACCCTTCCATAATCCGGAAGAACCATAAGCGCCATTGACCTCTGGCATATAATGAGAAATATCATGAACCATCACCAAATGCTCTTTGCTCTTTAAAGATGGCAATACTTCAGACAGAACGTACTCAGCAACATCCCATCCATGGGCATCCCAAAGAAAGAGAATTTTCTTTTTTTCTTTTTCTCGTGGAGAAGCTTTGCTTATTAAATCCCTAAATTTAATGTCTAGAATGTCGGATATTTGAGCATCTAGTTTATCAAACCAATCTTTGGGTACGATTTTGGCAATTCGGCTTGAAGTTTGATTTTGCCAGTCATTGGAATTACAAATACTGATTACGGAACAATCCTCGAGTTGGTTTGCAGCTTCTGTAAAAACTGCTGTGGAATTGCCTGTGCCTCGTCCGAATTCAACAATTAAATCAGGTTTAAACTCTAACGCTATAGCAAACATTTGGGCATATTGGGCGAGACTGGAATCGGAAATATGTCCAACAGCATCCGCTAACTGCTTCAGTTTCAACTTTGTCTGTTTCAACTTAAATCTTTGATTCCAAATGGAAATTCCAGAATTAAAATTTTTCATAAGATAATTTTTAAGTGCTGCTGCAAAATTTTTTGACGAGATTGCAAACGTATTCAACATCAGAGTCGGTCATTGTAAAAGCGGACGGGAGCCATAGTAATTGCGATGAAACCATTGTGCTGTTTGGGAAGTTTTTATCGTTTTGCCTATACGGTTTTTGGGTATGTACGGGGAACCAAAATCGACGACATTCAATATTATGACTACCCAGATATTGATCCAACTCGTTTCTTCTTTCTGTTCTTAGGATTGTCCACTGAGGAAGCTCACCAGCTTCAAGATCGAATTCGAATACTTTAATGCTTCTAATATTTTTTAAATTATTAACATACAGTTTGTGGTTTTTGGCAAGTCTTTTTAACCTTGATCTAAGATAAGTAAGTTGTCCTAAACCCAAAGCAGCTTGTAAATTAGTAAATTTAAAGTTATAACCAATTGAATTGTGCAGATCGTCACCACCTGTCCCTCTTTCCGACCTGCCCTGGTCTTTGAGTTCTCTAATTCGTTTTTGCAAACTTGAGTTATTTGTAACTATCGCACCACCTTGACCGGTTGTGATTGTTTTGGCAGGGGAAAAAGAAAAACAACCGGCATCTCCAAAGGTCCCTAAGAATCTGCCTTTGTATTTTGATAAAAAAGCTTCAGCTGCATCTTCAATAACAAAAATATTATGAGATCGAGCTATTTTTATAATTGAATCTATATCTGCCCCATATCCACTAATGTGAACAGGGATTATAGCCTTGGTCTTCTTTGTTAAATTTTTTTGCAGGCTGCGTAATTCAATACCTAAAGTATTCGGGTTAATATCAACCAAAACCACTTTGGCTCCGGTTAAATCTACTGCATTTGCGGCCGCAACAAAACTAAGGTCGGGCACTATTACTTCATCACCCTTACCTATACCTAATCCTTTAAGAGCAAGGAATATTGCGGCAGTACCGCTGGTAGCTGTTATTGCAAAACCGGAATTTAGAAGCCCGGCAATTTTCTTTTCAAACAAAAAGGTAAATGCACCTTCATTTGGAAAGTTGCTTGCCAAAACTTTATCAATAAATTTCTTTTCCTTGCTTCCGATTTGAGGTTCCCACCAAAGTATTTTTTTAGTCATTTTTAACTTAATCTTTTTAACACAAATACTTGGATTGGTCCTAAGGCACGACAGCCGCTTATCTGAAAACGGTCACCAAACTTTTTATATATATCCCTGGCTGCTTTGTCGGACAAGTCGAAGAGTGGATCCTTTACCGCGTTTTTCCCGTAACCTGTAAACGACAGAAACATTTGCGCATAAACCCTTGTTAGAAAATAGTAAAGACCAAAATCGTGGAAATTCAATAATTGAAATTTATCTTTTAAAAAGGCTGTGAGTTCGTGATAATCGAAAAATAAATTATGCCAGTGAATAGGTATCGGCTCCAACCCCACCTGATGCCGCATTTTGTTAAGAGCTAAATAAGCGTCGTTGGTATTTTCAATCATGATGTACAAACCACCCGGTTTTAGCATATTGTAAATATTTTCGATTGCCATCTTTTGTTCGTTCCAATTGGCTAAATTTATCAATAATCTCTGTGTAATTACCACATCCGGTTTTTCGGTAATTTTTTTCATATTCAAAATATCACCTGATTTGACTTTTACATTTTTTGAATTCGCTTTTTTTATGTTTTCAGTAGCTTTTTTCCTCAAATAGTCGGAAAGTTCATAGGCAGTGCATTTTTTTACTTTTTGGGCATATGCAGCTGTTGCAACTCCGTCACCACAACCAATATCGACTAATTCATCTGTGGATTTCAGATAGCGACTGGCGGTTTCAATTTCAAGTTGATGCAGATTTTTATCAATAATTGAGACGGTAGAAGGATCTTCCCAATATTTACGAACGGCTTTTTTAAATTTTAACCCTCCAGCCTCTCTGTTTTTTACCATTTATCAAACAACTTAGTATGAAATTATAACTTATTTTAACTCTGTATAAACACTGCCGCGAAAATTCTTTAAGCACATTCTATTTTTGATTCTTTAGGTGCTCATAATCTTTGACTGCCTGTTTCCAGAACGAAACATATTCTTTAAATCTTTCCTTACTAGGATCAAATAGTAGTGCCCTTGCTAAATTTTTTACTGCCCTATATTTGGCTCCATATGATATCTGCATTGTAGCTGCCCAAAAATATAAACCTATATACGCACGTCTTTTTAAACTTTTTATTCTCTTCGGGCTGGAGGACGACAGAAAAAACCTATCCATAACTCGTTTTTTCTCTCGAACAAAATTATTGAGCAAATTCGGAGATCTGCTTTGCGATTGGGTATGCCAGCGATATCTGGTCACAAATCCACCAACATGCCTCATTGGGAATTTTGAACCGATTCGGAGCCAGAGTTCATAATCCGGCGCATTTTTTAAAGATTTATCTAAATGGAATCCCACCTTTTCAAAAACGGAGCGACGAATAAAAGACGCTTCGGTAGGAATTACAAGCTCCAGACAAAGTAACTTAGTAAAACTATAAGACCTCGGGGTAAATGTTTTTAGAATGCGACTTTTTTCATCGATGATATACTCGTCCCCATAGATTACTGCCGCCTCGGGAAATTTTGCCATATTCCCAACACCCAGGGAGACGGCGCTAGGGATAAGAATATCGTCTGCGCCCAGAAATAATATGATCTCACCTCTAGATCTTAGTAAAGCCTGGTTATAAGCATCCACCGGCCCATTATCCTTTTTAGAAATCCATCTAATTTTATCCCTATACTTTGGGCTGGAGTACTTCTTGAGAATCTTAACAGAATTATCCGTAGAGGCTCCGTCTTGGATGATGTGTTCTATATTTGGATAATCTTGTACTAAAATACTTTGAACACACTCTTCAATAAAAAGCCCGCTGTTATAAGAAGGTGTAATAATGGATACTAATGGTTTTGGCCTTAATTTGTTAACCTTGAACATGCTTTAAATAGTAATCTACAACAGAATTTGCTTTCCCGTTCTTTTTAATTTGGCCATTTTCGAGAAACAAAACCTCATTGCATAGTTTTCTGACAATATCAAAATTATGGCTGACTAATATTAAGCTCTTTTCAGAGCCTAAAGATTTTTCAATTTTCAAAAGACATTTTTTTTGAAATTCAATATCCCCAACAGCTAATACTTCATCCACCAATAGAATGTCCCACTCAAGATGAATTGCAACAGAAAATGCCAGTCTTATGTACATTCCAGAAGAATAATATTTAACGGGGGTGTCCAGGAATTTTCTAATCCCGGAAAATCTAACTATTTCATCAAATCTTTGCTTTATTTCATTTAAATTCATTCCCAGTATAGTCCCGTACAAATAGATATTTTCCCTGCCGGTGAAATCTGGATGAAATCCTGTCCCCACTTCTAAAAGTGCAGCAACCTTACCATTTGTTGTAAAATTCCCCGATGACGGAGACGTCACACCTGAGATTATTTTTAAGAGAGTGGACTTCCCTGAACCATTAGGGCCAATTATGCCTAATCTTTCCCCTTTTTCAACGGATAAATTAATATTTTTAAGTGCCCAGAATTCTTTAAGTTTCTGCCTAAACAGGAACAAGGGCAATGCATCGCCTAGTTTCTTAGGTTGACCTATTTTGTATTTTTTCCAAAGGTTATTGATGACAACGGCTTTTTCCATCTACTTAAATAACGTCAGAAAAACCTTTCTCTAATTTTTTAAACAATAAATAACTAAAGATGACAAAAATCAAGGTAATTGAGATCGAGAAGAGCATTGAGATCCTCTCCGGAGGAGTTCCTGTAATCACCGCGCTGCGCAAACCCTCCAAAATACCAGTCATGGGATTTAATTTAGCGTACAGTTGATACTGCGTGGGTATAGACTCGAGCGGGTATATAACTGGGGTGAGGAAAAGCCAGGCCATTAAAAGTATCGGGACAACTGCAGTGATGTCTCTAAAATAAACGTTGATCGCAGCGAGGAACATACCGATAGCCAAGGCCATAATCATTTCAATTATCAGAATGGGGATTACCCATAAAATATGAACTGATAGGCTTATGTGATAAAAGGCAAGAATAGCAATAAGCACGGCAAGTGAAGTAATAAGGTCTGGAATCCGTCCTAGTATGGAAGAAAAGATCAAAATTTCTTTTGGAAAGGCAATTTTTGTCACCAAGTTAGAATTACCTGTAATGGATAAAGTAGCACTGGATACTGATTGAGAAAAGAAGTTCCAAAAAATAAAACCGGAAAAAACCAAAGGTAAGTATGGAACCTTTCCTGTTGGGATTTTGAATAATATGCCAAAGACAAGCCAAAATACTAAAGCTTGAAATGTGGGTGTTAACATAGCCCAAGCAAAACCGAAAAATGCTTGTTTATATCGACTTTTGACATCGCGCCAAACTAACAAAAGAAGCAGATACCGGAAACGCCAAATGTTGCTTGTCTTTATCATCTTCATAAATCTGATTCAGAGTATAACAAAGTTTAAAGGGCGATTTGCCATCAGATTGTAATTAAACGTAAGAGATAAGGGAGAATTCTGGGTGTTGGCAGTTTGTATATGTAAGCAATATAGGAACGTATAAAAAGATTGAATCTAGTTTTGTGGAAGGTGTTATGTTCCTTTTTTCCTGCCGTGTTCATTATAGTAAAGGCAGTAGTGTTAATATATCAAACTATATCAGAGTGTGTTTAGAGTTTATGGGACAAATTATATGGGAAATGAGACACCCCTTTTTATAATCGCAGATTACATCTGCTCTTGTGTCGCAAGAGCGATATAGTGTCTCATTTGTCTCATTTAGCCTTGTATTTGAGACACTACGTCCTGGAGATTTGATCCAATGCCCCTGGAAGGAACAGGCGGGACTATAGGAGCGTTGGGTTCCAGACCCACATGCTCGGTACATTCGCAGTGGAATCCCACCAGTCTCGTTAGGATAATGCCCTAATCATT
>ERZ1292625.2495-Hain-H41-01um-R1-2495-length-16861-cov-8_pt1 | contig 16861 bp, 12 predicted proteins | sample MGYA00564400_ERZ1292625 | MGnify/ENA primary metagenome ERZ1292625 (study PRJEB36523, sample SAMEA6512639) | groundwater metagenome | collected 2019-01-08 | study: AquaDiva: Metagenomics assemblies of 32 groundwater samples | reverse complement strand
GCACGCGGCGTCGCTCGATCAGGCTTTCGCCCATTGTCGAATATTCTCGACTGCAGCCACCCGTAGGTGTATGACCCGTGTCTCAGTGTCATCGTTGAGGGTCGTGCTCTCACACCCCCTACCCGTCATAGCCTTGGTGGGCCGTTACCCCGCCAACAAGCTGATAGGACCTAGGTTCCTCCCGAAGCGTCTTGCGACTTTACCCCGCCTTCGCTCTGCGTTCCACTTGAGCTTCAAAGGGCACAGTCTTGCGACTGCGCCCTTTGAAGCTTTTCGTGAAGCGAAAAGCGAAAGAGGGGACCATCGAGAATTAGCGGATCTTTCGACCCGTTATGCTCGACTTCGGGGGAGATACCAAGGTGTTACTAACTCGTTCGCCACTAAACAATTATGTCTGTTGTCTTGATGTAATCGCAACTACTTCTATAAAAGTTCCGTTCGACTTGCATGCATTATCCACGCCGCCAGCGTTCATCCTGAGCCAGAATCAAACTCTCTTAATAGGAATGCTGGTTGACTGAAAAAAATTGGTAAAGGTCTGGTCGGGCCATCCGGGTAGGCTCCCCAGGGATAACACAACCACGATTAGCGCCATAAGCACCAATCGTGGTTGCGCTACAAGCTATGCGCTGTAAGGATTACTATTACATAGCATACCCATTATAGTCATCCGGGGACCGATGTCAACCCTGTGCTTTGCGCCAGTCGACTATCTTTTTATGGTTGCCGGACAACAGCACTTTCGGCACCCGCCATCCATTGTCGCTTGTTGCTTGTCGCTTGTTGCTCGGATAGAATACTTCCGGTTTGGTATATTGTGCGTGGTCATCTTTTACCGAAGACTCTTCTTTGTGCATGAAGCCGGGCAAGAGTCGAGAAACAGCTTCAATTGCCACCATGGCGGCCACTTCTCCCCCGTTCAAAACATAATCGCCGATAGACACGACTTCATCGGCCACATACTCTGCAATTCGTTCATCCACTCCCTCATAGCGCCCGCAGATAAAAATAATCTGATCCATTTTTGACCAGCGCTTGGCGGTGGCTTGATCAAACTTCTTTCCCCTTGGCGAAAACAAAACCACCCTAGTTTTCTTGCCTTGTCGCCTGTTGCTTGTCGCCTGTTGCTTCTTTAAAGCTGTTACCGCTTTATAAACCGGCTCAACCTTAAAAACCAATCCCGGCCCGCCGCCATACGGCTTGCCGTCCACGGTTTGATGACGATCGCTCGTCCACTTCCGTAAATAGTGGGTTTTTACAGAAACAATCTTTTTATTTTGCGCTTTTGCAAGCAAAGACTCGGATAAAAATCCTTCAAAAATATTGGGGAAAATGGTTATGATATCAAATTTCATTTTTATAAAAGCTGGGTTCGCCGATCAGAGACCGACGAACCCACTGCTTCAGTTGGCGGTTGCCGCACTGGGGCGGGGCACACCAAACACGAATTCGAGACGGTCGTTCTCCAGCCTGGAGCAGACGTCCCAACCGATCCTCTCGAAGAACGCGATGACCTCTCCCGCAACAGCCTCCGCGTCGGACATCAGGCACGGATAAGGCCCCCGGACACGACGCCGCGCGAGTCACATGCGCCACGATGTCCAACACGATTACCTTGGCACTGTACGACATGTTTCTCTGACCCGACTTTTCGATCACCCTTTGCGCCTCGTTCAAGTTCAGCATGACTCCTCCTCAGATTTGAATATTATACAATAACTTCAACAAAAATCAACCGGAGACAATGAAGCCCCGGTTGATTTTAAGTTTCTTTCAAAATTATATTTTTTATAATAAATTAGGGGGGCGGGCAAACTTCTGCCCCGCCCCCCTACTTGTCGTTAGTGTGCCTTGAACGATGCACGGAGACATTCCGCGAGTCGCCTAGAAAGTTGCCGCCGGATGAAGCGACGCCGGACAAGGCACCTTACCCCGAACACACTCACCACGACATGCGACTCTCCGTCGATTATGCGCAGACGCATGTCCACACGAGTTCCAGAGCACGCGTTCGCCAGGTGATCCATCGTTCCCAAGGTCAGACCTGGCATCTTGACCTTGGTCGTCCCAACGCTGTCAAAATCACGAGCACCGTTGCCTGTGAGGGCAACCAGTACTTCTATTCCGACTTCCCGAGCTCCCACCAAGTCCATCTCTGTCATTGATCCTCCTAGGATTGTAATATTATACCACAAAAAGACTAAAACACAAACAGAGGCTCGTGGCCTCTGTTTTACGTCATCCCGCTCCAAGCTGATCCGCTGACTACCATCCGCCTGCTGGCGGAGAGGGGCGGGCTTGGGGCGGGATAAATTCCAACTGCCGTACTCGTCCTCAACAAGGTTCGGACTGTGTTCGGGTTGTCATTTACATCCCGATTTCACTCACCACATCATCCACGCTCTTATCTTTCTGTTGGACAGCATACATTTTGCCGCCTACCGGTTCTTCAATCTTGAGGTTTACGCGAGCGTTGTTGCGCATGCCGATAATTCTCGCAAGAGTGCGGATCGCCTTGGCGGTTGAACCGCTTCGCCCAATAAGCAATCCCATGTCGGTTGCGTCCACCTTTACCGTCAAAAGCACACCAAGCTCATCTACCGAACGAGCTATCTCAACTTTATCCGGAACATTTACGATTGACTTAATGATGTACTCAACAAACGCTTTGTCGTCTATCATGGTCTGTTTCCTGCGCGACGATCATTACGCGTGCCCAGCAATTTTGTTTAGGGCTGATAATTCCGCGATACTTTCGTACGGGCAGGCATAAGCGTTCTACTTGTCATTAGTATACTCGCCAAACACGAAGCGTCAATCGCTGGCGACTACTATATTAATAAGCTTTTTCGGCACAACTATAATCTTAACGATTTTTTTGCCAGAGATATTGATTTTGATCTTTTCGCTTTCCTGAGCCACCTTTTTAAGCTCTTCCTCTTTAATACCTGCGGGAACAGTGATCACATCTCTCACCTTTCCGTTTACCTGAACTGGGATTTGGAGGTTGTCCTGCACAAGCAGGGCCTCGTCGTATTCCGGCCAGGATTCAAGATGGACGGATTCTTTTTTGCCAAGAACAGTCATCCATAATTCCTCGGCAATATGTGGAGCAAATGGAGCAAGAAGCAAAACAAGAGTTTCGTATGCTTTTTGATCCAGCCGATTGCCTTCGGGGCAATCTTTTTCAAGAGCGTTCAGAAGTTTCATTAACTCGCTGATACACGTATTAAATTGAAGCGGCTCCAAATCCTCGCTGATATTTTTGTTGGCAAGGCTAAGCGCATACCAAATTTCTTTGGAATCAACGGCCGGCAGTTTATCTTCCGAAGATCGGGAAACAAAGTGCCATATCCGATGCAAAAACCGATGCACGCCTAAAATTCCTTTCGGATCCCACGGCCCGCCCTGTTCATACGGTGCCATGAACGCCAGATACATTCTCACAGTATCCGCACCATACAGCGTTACTTGTTCATCGGGATCAACAACATTCCCCTTGGACTTGGACATCTTTTGCCCGTTCGGGCCGAGGATAATTCCATGATTGCGCCGACCGACAAAAGGTTCATTAAACGGTACATAGCCTAATTCATGCAACGCCTTGGTGAAAAAGCGAGAATACAAAAGGTGCATGGTGTTGTGCTCCGCTCCGCCAATATACATTGGCACCGGCAACCAGGATTTCATATTATCTTGGCCCGCAAACTCATTTTTATTTTTCGGGTCAGTATAGCGAAGGAAGTACCACGAAGAATCCACAAAAGTATCCATAGTATCTGTCTCCCGTTCTGCATCGGTGCCACATTTCGGACATTTTGTATTTACCCATTTAGTTGCCTTGGCCAATGGCGAGCGTCCATCATCGGTCGGCTTGAAATCTTTCAGCTTTGGCAATACAACCGGCAATTCCTCATCCGAAACCGGAACATAACCGCACGAAGCACATTTAACCATTGGGATCGGCACGCCCCAGTACCTTTGGCGCGACAAAACCCAATCCCGTAGACGATAGTTTTTCTTAAAATCTCCAGCACCCAATTTTTCCAATTCTTTAATAATTTCTAACCTAGCAGTTAGTGACGACATACCATTAAACTTTCCAGAATCAAATAAATATCCTTCTCCATCATAGACGCCTTGTTGTTCTAAATCCTCAAGTGCCTGTTCTTTTAAGGCCAGCAGGAATGCCTCGTTAACCTTGTTTGGATCCACATTTCTTTCACTAAGACGAGTCCTTGTGCTCCCAAGCCTAATACCTTCTTTATTTGTTTTCTCGTCCCACACATCAATATGAGAATAAAGAATCAGTCTAATCTGTAGATCAAATTTATCAGCAAATTCTTTATCCCGCCTATCGTGTGCTGGAACAGCCATGATTGCACCGGTACCATAGGAACCAAGCACATAGTCTGCCACCCAGACCGGAATTTTTTCTTCACTCATTGGATTGATCGCGTTCACGCCGGAAAAGACTCCCGTTTTTTCTTTTTCTTCCATGCGTTCAAGGTCGCGCTTGGATAACGACTTTTTGACGTAGTCCTGCACCTCGTCGCTCACCTTCCATCCAACATCAATCCATTTTTGGGCAAGCTCTGGGGAAATAACCACGAACGTTGCTCCAAAAATTGTGTCGGCGCGGGTGGTAAAAACTTCTACGAAGTGTTTTTTATCGGGCTGGCCGGGCACATCAACAAGAGGAAACTTTATAATCGCGCCTTCGGACCGGCCGATCCAGTTTCTCTGCGCAACCTTGGTCGTTTCCGGCCAGTCTAAATTTTCAAGGTCATCCACCAGAGAATCCGCATATTTTGTTGTGCGGAACATCCACTGTTCAATTTCTTTTTGTTCTACTTCCGATTCACAGCGGTCACAGCGTCCATTGACGACCTGTTCGTTCGCGAGCACCGTTTTATCTTTTGGACACCAGTTGACCTTAGTTGTAGCGCGGTATGCCAATCCTTTTTCGTACATCTTCAAAAACATCCACTGCGTCCAGCGGTAATATTCCGGATCGGTCGTCCGTACTTCGCGCGACCAGTCAAACATCGCGCCCATGCTCTGGAGCTGTTTCGTCATATAGGCAATGTTCTTGTCAGTCCAGGAAGCAGGGTCGGTATCGTTTTTAATGGCTGCGTTTTCGGCCGGCAAACCGAATGCATCAAAACCAATTGGATATAAGACATTTTTCCCATTCATGCGCAGATACCGCGCGCGCATGTCCGGCAAAGCAAAGGCATACCAGTGTCCAATATGAAGATTGCCAGAAGGGTACGGAAACTCTGTTAGGAGCATGTAGTTTTCTTTTCCAGCGACAGAATCCAAAACAGTATGGAGTTTGTTTGACTCCCAATATTTTTGCCACTTAGGTTCTATTTGTGATGGATTATATTTTTTCATATTTTCAAAGCCGACGATTCTGTCGGCTCCCCGACCAAAGCGTCGGGGTTTTGCCTGGATTATAGGTCACCATCGTGTTGGGTATGATATCGCAACCACTCCCTAAAATCAAAGTGTTATGTGGTCGGTAATCCAGCCGGTCTTTGTAGAAACCTTAACCGAGGCGGAGCGTGGATTTTCTATGCCCGTAGGCGTAATGGCCTTGACGGTATACAAGCCTTTTTGAACCCTCAAAAAATACCTGCCATAAGTATCTGCGACGCTTCCGTCCGCTTTTTTACCAAAAACATCATATGCCGCCAGTATCACGAATGGAATGGAGACATTTTTAATATCTTTAGTTATACCAAACGGACGCGGTTTCAAACCGAATATTCGCACAATAGCCATGCCGATAAATATTATGAGAATAAATAAGTTAAGAAGATGTGGAGAGGCAAGATATTGCAAGGGCGCGCCGACACAGGCAACCCAGAAACCTTTACTCGCAAGTTTTGAAAGCCAGCCGTTAAAAGTAAGCCACATCGCTCTCCTGGGCTCTGGAACAACCGGCGCGTCAGATATCATCGGAACATCGTAGGTAATCGCTTCTGGTTTTGAAATTTTTATTACGTCACCGGTATAAATATTGTCGTACAAGACTGCATCGTTTGGGTCCGGAGTTTTATTAGCCACAAACCTGTAACCTCTTTTTGCAACATTCAACTTTACTTCTATTCCCTCCCCGGCGCGAGTAGCGGGAGGAAAAACCAAAAACCCATAGCGTCCGTCCTGGTCGGTAATTTGAGTGTCCAATACTTCAAAATTTATATCCAAAAGCTCAACCCGCGCGAAGGGCACCGGGCGCTTGTTGACAGAATCATATACCACGCCCCACGACTTTGCCCGTTTGCGGGCGGTCAGCAGGCCAACAAAAGAGAAAGATAAAAATCCTAAATAGTCTCCTAGGGTCGCAAGGGACTGAAAAATCCACGCGTTACTCAAAAATAAATTAAGCAACGTAGTAGCTGTTCCAACGTTTGTAGCGATTAAAACTGTTTCTGATTTTCCGGGGACAAATTGAACAATTTTTTGAGCGGCTTTTTGAACCGGGACTGGAATAGGTATCGGTTGGATTATGGATAATTGTGTACCAATAGCCGCGGCGACTTTTACAATGGATTGAATTGCCTGTTGAACCGGGACTGGAATTATTGTAACGCCACCGCCTCCACTAGTGGGAGGGCTTGAGGGCTGTGTTGACGGCGGAGAACTAACCGGAGGACTTACGGACGGCGGAGGCAAAATGGTCGGTGTAGGCTCAACGGTTGGTGATATTGTGGGTTGAGGAGTAAGGGTGGGCGTGGGGCTAACGGTTGGGGAAATACTTGGCGTTGGGGTCGCGCTTGGAGTTGTTGTTGGAGTAGACGAAGGAGTAGTTGATGGTGTTACCGATATTGTGGGTGTTGGCGGCGGTGCCGTATCGCGTGGCCCTCCTCCTCCGCCGCCCTGGTTATTCGGACGGTAGTCCGTTGAAATAAAATAGCTGACTGAACCGCATGAATTTGTGTTGTTGCAATTGAAAGAAATCCAGCCGGTGTTTTCGCCCCAGGCCCACCCGCTGAAAATTCCGGCAGAATCAACAATAACCCCTCCGCCAGTCGGAGCAAAATTAACCCACCCGATATTTTCGCCCCAGGCATAACCGCTTAAAACTCCGAAGCTGTTGTTGTCTACGCCATAGCTGACCGTTGAGCACGAATTTGTGTTGGAACAATCCAGCGATATCCAGCCGGTGTTTTCGCCCCAGGCATAACCCGTCATGCCAGCTGCCGTAATGTGCACATTTCCCTGGGTGGACCCAAAATTTACCCAGCCGATATTTTCACCCCAGGCATACGCATTTGTAGGATCAATTATACCGTCGGTTGTTGATGCTGATGCAGACAACGGCAGGGCGACAACAGCCGCCACAAGAATAACCGGGATGAAAAGTGAAATTCTCATGGACAGCTCCCTCCCCGCATTTTATTTAATATGCATTTCGTTATCTGGAGAGCATTTCCCGTAGAGCTGGCGGAAACTCCGGAGCTGTCGTAAGAAACGCTGGCAAGAGGATCATACACATTGGTTATGGTTTTAAGCGTGCCGGTTGTGGGACTGGAACCGGGATTCAAACTTCCGGCACGAGCAATACTATAGAGCCATATAATAATCCCGACGCTCAAGATGATGACCGCCGCGTCTCTAAAAATTGTTTTTATTTTATGGTTTTGTTTCACGTGTTATATGACCAGCGGCACATCCGCAGGAGTGGCAACAGGGGTAACTATCGGCGTCTCACTTACAGTCGGTGCTGGTGTCGGAGTCACATCCACGGGGGTTGGTGTTGGATCTGCGGAAACCGGGGTCGGAGTTGGGGTCGGTGTCGGTGTTAGAGAAATTGTCGGGGAAATATCTATCGGAGTTGGCGTTGAAGTTGGTGTGGTAACCGGGGTTGGGGTTGGAGTCACATCCACGGGGGTTGGTGTTGGATCTACATAAGGTATTGGCGCCACTGTTGGTGTCGGAGTTGGTGTCGGTTGAGCGGTCGGCATAGCTTGCGGAACATTTGACCTTTGAAGTAGATCTCTTAACTCATTTTCGGTTATGCAGATGCTTCCCAAACAGAGCCGGTCGGTTTCCACTATTCCGAATACCCCCTTGATTGATTGCACCAAACCATTTTTAAAGACTATTCCTAAAAGTTTCTCAAATCGCGAAATTATAGAATCAAATATGATACCGGCATCAAGCCGAACCCCCCCCGTTTCAATTAATTGGTCGGTTGGTGCGCCGGAAACCATGGCAATATCCGGCACCCAATAATCTAAATTTACAAAAACTAAAATCTTGTCAGAACGGTTTGAAGAACTTGCTGATTCAAGAGCGATGCCCACGGTCATTCCTGGAGTTACCGCCTTTACAGCAAAACCCGGTTTAGATGCCGAAACTGAAAGATGATCTCCCGCCTGTATATCGCCATTTTCTAAAGATATTTTGAGCGGAACACGGCCAGCCAAAGCGATTGGGAAACTGCCCGGCTCGCGGTTCTGTGCGCCAGCACCAGTTTTGAAAGCATTTCCGTCAATAAGCGCGGCGGGGCTAGTGGAAACTATTCCCAATACCGCCGAGGAAGAAGTGGCCCTTACAATGTACGACGGATTATTTAAATCTAAAGATACAACTTCCCCCGCTTCAAGAGTTGGATCACTGCTTGGGAATGATTCGGCATAGTCTATACAGCCAGAAGTTGGAGTATTAACGCCGGTACAGTTTGAAACCGCTCCACGAGAAAGAATTTGGCTCCTCAATGCCAGTTTACCGCCCATGGACCAAGAGGCGATTACCGTGCCGGCAGTATCTTGGGCTAATAAGAGGCCGTGTGCGTTATTGGCAGAAGAAGACGCCGGCAATGTCAAATTAAACACGCTTCCCCCGGAAAGGGCGGTGGCTGAAATGGAAGCAACTGAACCAACTGTATTTGAGGAGCGAATTGCAAAAGAGCCGGACGAAATTGATCCGACATTTGTATCTACAATTGTAAAGCGTGATTTGGGGGTAGTGGTGCCGATACCGACGAAACCGTTATTGCCTATCCTCATTCTCTCCGTTAAACTATTTGAAGCAATACCAGAAGATCCCGCCGCGGAAGTTTCAAAGGTGATAACCCCTCCATTAGCAGAGCCTGTTCCCCTGCCTCCCGCCAAAATTAAGTTGGCGCCGGCGTTATTAGTGCCTGAACCGCCGGAAGAATTAATTCTGAACGCCGCCGGCGAAGCCGCACTCACACCGCTTCCTAAATACGCTTCGGTTACGGGGCCAAGGGAAGATCCCACAACCCATTGATTATCCGCAGTCGCCGAGGCGTAATACCCCATAGTTATTGAATAATCAACATAGTTATCAGATCCCGTAAACGCACCCAAGTAGGTATTGTATGAGCCAGAAGCGCGACCCGAATAATATCCGAGAGATGTGTTTGCTGTCCCGCCCGTCGGAATGGTATTAAGAGCAAACGCACCGACTGCGGTGGTTGCGTTGGGATTTGTTGCTAGCTGAAGTGTATAGTTTCCGATAGATACGTTCTCTCCGCCGGTTAAACTCGAAATCAACGAGTATCTCCCGAGAGCAGAGTTGTTCTGTCCGGTGGTGTTATCGCGCATGCTCCATTTACCAACCGCGGTATTGCTGTCGCCGGTGGTATTGTGCTGTAAGGCTTGAAGACCTACTGCGGTATTTCGCGTTCCATAAGTATTGTCGCCAAGGGCGTTGTAACCGACTCCAACGTTTTGATCTCCAGTCCTGGTGTTGGTTCCAGCGCTTCGGCCGATAAAAGTGTTATTCGTGGAAGATGTTGCGGTAAACCCGGCCAAATAACCCAAAAATGTATTATCAGAACCGGTTGTCAATGAACGGCCGGAATTAGAACCCAGTAGTGTATTATTGCTTCCTTCCGTCAAGCTAAACCCGGCTTGATTTCCAAATATTGAGTTTTGTAAACCAGTAGTCACGCTCAATCCCGCTTGAATCCCCACGGCAATATTTGCTGTTGAATTGCCCGGCAAATGCAAGGTCTTAACGCCGCCATATTTAATGGCACTGCCACAGCATGAGCTTGAAAAATTGAGACTGCCGTCAAACGCGCCGCCGCCGAGATTCAAATCTCCGCGGACATATCCGGTAAGTTCAAAGTTTCCAGCGATTGACGCATTGCCGTCAAAGAAAGCATCTCTATCTACTTCAAGGTCTCCAGAAATAAGAAGGTCATTGGCGGAGGAAAGGATGGATGAGTAGCTAGTGGTGTTGGTGCCAAACCTTGAGTAGCTGGTAGACGAGAAGCCGGCTACCTGCAAAGCGCCATATAAACCATATGAAGCAGAAGAAGTGCCTTGGACTTCAAGCTTGGTGGTTGGAGAGGTAGTGCCGATGCCAAGAAAACCGCCGCCGCTAAGGCGCATCCGTTCCGTGTCGTTTGTTCCAAATACAAGCCCGGTGCTGTTGTTTGTTGCAATCAATGCTGTGGTGGCGCTTACGAATCGCAATACCCCGAGTCTTTGATTGGCAAAGCCCATCGTGGTGCCGGTGCCGTTAGGACCGTAATATTGCAGGAGAGCAGAATTCGGCGTCGTGTCATAATCGGATCCCTCAAGTTCAATCGCAGCTTGGTCGGCCACTGATGCCTTTCCTCGGACGTCAACATTGGCTCCATTTGTCCCGCCAAATATAAATACGCGGGAATTGTTAGCGGGATTGGATGAAGAGCCGATCATGACATTACCGTCATCCTGTATCACCAGGCGCGAAGCGCTGGCGGTTCTATCGTAAATGTCAAAGTTTCGACTCCCGACAGCAAGAGAGCCATTTCTAAATTGCCAGGTCTGGCTGACAAGTGACGTATTCTTAAGCGTGATTATCGGCGTAGATCCCTGGACATGCAACTTTGTTTCCGGAGCCGTCGTACCCAAGCCGACGTTGCCGGAGTTAAGAGCCCAAATATTGTTAGAAGAAGATGCCCAGGCCAAATTGCTATTAATAGATTTAATTCCTTGAATAAGCGAACCTGTGGTAGAAGACGTAATGCTGGAGGAATCGAAAGTTCCGGCTATAGAATTATAAATTTCTTCCAGTGTATGAAATGTTGACGCCGGAGCGGCGGGTGGAGTCAAAGAACCAGCAAATGCAATTGTGACAAGAGAAGCAACAGACAAAAGTACGGTAAAACCGGGCTTTAAAAATCGGCCTGATTTGTGCAACGCTAAAAATTTCCTTCCTCCGGAAATTGAAAAAACCTTCTCAAATTTCGACATACAATTTTGTAACTTTCTCCACTATTAACCTGCTCTAATTTTACCACAATTATCTAGCTAATTTAGGGGTTCTAGGAAGCCATCTTTAGTGCAAGCTTAGATTGTAAAAATCTGCCCAACCAAAGTTAAAAACCAACCGTGCCGTAAGCAGATTTTATAAACTAACTTATCTAACAACTATAAAAGGTTAATAGATTTTAGATATAAAAACCTTAATACTCATCGAATTTCAGCTGCATTACACTTTTTATTAAAAATAACCCTCTTTTTTAGAAGGGTTATTTTATGGATCCCAAACTTGGGTTATCTACAGTTAGACTACTAGATTAGGAATAATCGCTCTGTGTTTTGAGTTGTTTGCGAAATTACTTTTTCTGGAGCTAGCCCGCGCAGGCGCGCAATTTGTTCGGCAACAAAAACAACAAAAGATGATTCGTTACGCTTTCCGCGATGAGGTTCCGGAGTTAAATACGGTGCATCAGTTTCAAGAAGAATTTTTTCTAGTGGAACATTCATCACCGTTTCATCGTACTGACGCGTGAATGTAATGATTCCATTAAGGCCAATATAAAATCCCAGATCAATATATTTTTTCGCATCAGAAAGTTTACCGGTGAAGCTGTGAATCACTCCTCCCGATTTCAATCGTAGCAAATTATTTTTTAAAATTTCCGTCATATCATCATGCGCGTCGCGGCAATGAATTATAAGCGGCTTGCCGGTTTCAACCGCAAGTTCAATTTGTTTTTCAAATCGCTCGCGCTGTTTCTTTTTGTGATGCTCCTCGGTGGTACGATAGTAATCCAGTCCGACTTCTCCGATTGCGACAACCTTGGGATGCGCCGCCATCTCACGGTACATTTCCTGATCGTACTCCTCGGCTAGATTGTCGTTGGGATGAAGTCCGACGGACGCCCACATGTTTTCATTTTGTTCCGCAAGCTCAATTGCCGCCTTAGACATTTCCCAATCCGTGCCCACGCAAATTATTCCGATCTCCTCTTTCCTGGCGCGAGCTAACATAAGATCCCGGTCGGGATCATATTGCGGAAACTGCGGATGCGAATGGGTATCTATGATCTTCATATTTAACTCTCCAACCGAGGAAATAATCCAGTATCATTTTTCTTTACCTTAAAGCGATAATCGTCCTTAATATATTTAGCTCCGGCATCACCGAATATTTCAAAGATTTTCTTGGTCGTATCCGGCATAAATGGCTGAAGCAACCAGACGATGTGGTGAACCATAGCTGTTAGCACCGTCATGGTCTTTAAAAATGTTTCTGGGTTTTCTTTTGCAGACACCCAGGGCTTGTGTTCGTTTACGTACGCATTGGCTGCACCAATTCTTGTCCAAATATGTGCCAGTGCCTGATGCAACTCAAACTGTCCAATAAAAGTATTGAATTCTTGATATTCAAAGAAGCTGTTTTCACCGCTTACTAATGCCGCCTTATACGCCAGACCGTCATTCAAGTTATTTTCAATGAGTGTGGCCACGCGTTGTACTAAATTACCCAATCCATTAGCCAAATCAGCGTTATATTTATCATCAAACTGCTTCCAGCTCACATCCCCATCGTTTCCAAACGGGGTTGCGCTCATCAATAAGTATTTAGTCGCATCAACGCCGTATCGTTTAACCAGTTGGTCCGGCGATATAACATTTCCGATAGATTTACTCATCTTTTGCCCGTCAATTAAGAAAAACCCGTGAACAAAAAGGGTCTTCGGCAAAGGCAATCCAAGTGACAACAACATTGCCGGCCAAATTGTGGCATGGACGCGTAAAATGTCTTTGCTCATCAGTTGAACGTCAGCTGGCCAAAACTCTGGAACCGAGTCGGGGACGCCATTCCAGCCAATGCCGGTAAGATAATTTAGAAATGCGTCCGCCCAAACATAGATAGTGTGGGAACGATCCCAGGGAACAGGAATTCCCCAAGCGACATTTTTTCGCGAGAAAGAAATATCTTTCAGTCCTTCGTTTTTATAGAAACTCAAGATCTCATTCTTACGCGAGGCAGGAAGGATCCTTATTTCATCCCGCTCAATCAAATCCTGAAGTTTGTCTGCATAAGCAGAGAGTTTAAACATATAACTCTCCTCTTCCATTATTTCCGGTTTGGTTTTGTGGTCGGCGCAAAGACCATCAACAAGATCATTTTCGCTCTTAAACTGCTCACAGCCTTTGCAGTACAGGCCTTCATAGCTTCCTTTATATATATCCCCTTTTTCATACATATATTGAAGGGCCTTTGAAACGGCTGACATGTGCGGTTCTTCGGTTGTGCGAATGAAGCGGTCGTTAGAAATATGTAAATCCTGCCACGCCTCTTTGAATTGTCCGGCAATGCCGTCTGTAAATTCTTTAGGCGGAAGTCCGGCTTTTTCTGCTATTTCTTGGATTTTGGCACCGTGCTCGTCGGTCCCAGTCAGAAAAAAAGTTTTGTCGCCCAAAAGACGGTGCGCCCTCGCTAAAACATCCGCGGCAACAGTGGTATAGGTATGGCCCAAATGCGGACCGGCATTTACATAATAAATCGGGGTTGTGATGTAAAACTTATTCGACATGGTGTTTTTGTATGGGTCCTAGAATAATCACAAACTCTCCCAAAACTTTATCCGCGGAAAGATCGGCAATAACCTGATCTATCGTGCCGCGATAAAGTGTCTCAAATTGCTTCGTAAGTTCCCTGCAGACAATCAAGGGGCGATCTCCAGTCATGGTAACGTCTCGAAGCGCTTCAAGAGCTTTTTGTATTCTATGCTTTGATTCATAAAAAACAACGGTATTCTTAATATCGGCGATCTCTTTAAAGAATGTTTGCCTCCCCTTTTTGTGGGGCGGAAAACCAAGATACACATAATGGTCTGCTGGAAATCCGCTAGCCGACAAGGCAGTAACCGCCGCATTGGGACCCGGAATGGGAACGATCTTCGTCTCTGGAGACGCAAGCAGTATTTCGGCCACCAACTTCCCGCCCGGATCATTAATGCCGGGCGTACCCGCATCCGACACAAGCGCCAAGTCTTTGCCGGCTTTTAATAACTGAATAATTTTTTCAACGCGGGCTAGGCCACTATGCTGGTGGTACGCCAATACTGGAACCAAAATATCGTGACGCTCTAAAAGCCTCTTTGTTACCCTGGTATCTTCGGCAAGAATCGTATGCACCGAACGAAGCGTTTCAATCGCTCGCAGAGTTATATCTTCAAGGTTGCCTATCGGAGTGGCAACTACATAGAGCGTCGCCATAGGAGATTAGGAACTCGCGCGGCGAAGTTCTTTACTGCGCGCCATATCATCAATAACCTCCACAATTATAGTTGCGATTGGTACCGCTAGGATTGCGCCGACAATTCCGGCAAGTTGCGCACCGATTAATAGAGCCATGATAACGACCACCGGATTAAGACCGGTGGTTTTGCCCAACACCAGCGGCAAAATTACATGGCTTTCAACTTGCTGGATAACGGTGTATAGGACGATAACCCAAATGCCAAGACTTGGACTTTGAAGGAAGGCTAGCCCGATCGCCGGCAGAGCGGCCAATATCGGTCCTGCAACGGGCACGATTTCTAGGAGCATGGCCAGAATGCCAAGAACAAGAGCAAATTTAACACCCATTGCTGACAAGCCAACATATACCAGAAGGCCCACCAAAAGCGAGATAAGTAGTTGCCCTTGTAGCCAGCGACCAACCTGAACTTCTGAACGCTTCCAAAGCCCGATTGCATAACTCTCGTATTTTTCGGGTAGAACGGACGATAACAAATTCTCAATTCCCTTCTTCATCACCGATAAATAAAATGAAATGACTATAATCGCGAGGAATGATAGAACGCCGCCGAAAATTCCGACAACCAACCCGACGGCGGATTGAGAGAATTGCTGAAGATACGTGCTTAGAGCATCTAGAATGTTCTGGATCTCGCCCAAGAAATCAAAATAACGGGAACCGGTCTGAACCTCATCTATAGACGATGATACCCGCTCAACCACCTTTGGGAACACGGCGGTAAGCTGGGCGAAGTCCTGCGACAAGAACGGAACAATCAGTGAGAGTACAAATATCGCAAGGCCAAAAACCACCAAATATAAAAGAAGAACGCCAAGCAACCTTGGGATGCCTTTTGACTCAAGCCAGTTGGCAAATGGCGCAATACCCGAAGCGAGAATAATCGCCAAAAGGAAAATAACCAAAATCTCCTTCAATAAGTAAAGGAGGACTACTGACAAAATTACCACGATCGCTCTAAGGATCGTGCCCGTTGATATTTCAATGCGTTGCTGGTCAGCCATGGTGTTTTACTAATTGTATACCCGCCGCGAATGGCGGTAAAGGAAGGTTAATCCGTGCCGGCGGCAGGAATCGAACCTGCGACCTAAGCGTTATGAGTGCTTCGCTCTAACCCCTGAGCTACGCCGGCAAGTAATGAAGCCGACGTATAAAGTACGACGGCGAATACTGACACGAGGCATATCATACCCTAAAATAAGCTTCTTTTCAATTCTTATACTTGCGCCTTGTCGTTTTTTCCTGTATTCTTATTGAACAATTATCAAAGATCGCGGGGTGGAGCAGTGGTAGCTCGTCAGGCTCATAACCTGAAGGTCGCGGGTTCGAATCCCGCCCCCGCAACAAGAAAGCACTCATTATTTGAGCTCTAATAAAAATGGTCGCTTACGCAGTGCCCAAACTCAGTGAAGCAATTCTTCTTCAATCCTCAAGAGTCTATTGTATTTTGCAACGCGCTCACTGCGAGAGAGCGAACCGGTTTTAATTTGACCCGCACCGAGACCGACGGCGAGATCGGCAATGGTCGTGTCTTCGGTTTCGCCGGAGCGATGGGAGATGATCGTGGTATAGTCGGCTTCTTGAGCCGATAGAACAACATCAATTGTTTCGGTAAGCGTACCGATCTGGTTTGGTTTTATCAAAATTGAATTTGCGATGCCGCGAGAGATGCCGTCTTTAAGGCGCTTTATATCCGTGACAAATAAATCATCGCCGACAAGTTGAATCTTGGGCTCAAGATCGTTGGTAAGTTTTTGCCAGTTGTCCCAATCGTCCTCCGCCAGGCCATCCTCAATAGAAATAATCGGGTACCTAATAATCCAGTCCTGATACAATGCAATCAGATCATCGGCGGACAATGATTGGTTTTCCGACGTTAATTCGTATTTACCGTCTTTATAAAACTCCGAGGCTGCGACATCTAGTGCGATCGCGATGTCTTTACCCGGCCGGTATCCGGCTTTTTGAATTGCCTCAACAATTAGAGCCACGGCCGATTCATTTGAATCCAAATGCGGAGCGAAGCCGCCCTCGTCCCCCACAGTAGTGACCAGGCCACGATCCTTCAATATCTTTTTAAGAGCATGGAAAGTTTCCGCGCCCCAACGCAATTTTTCTTTAAATGACGGCGCTCCGCGCGGAACAATCATGAACTCCTGAAAATCGGTTGATCCATCCGCATGCTTGCCGCCATTTAAAACGTTCATCATAGGTGTCGGGAGAACCACCTCTTGGCTGGTCCTGCTCACTCGATGAAAATACTTATACAGCGGTTCTCCGGCGCTTGAGGCACTAGCGTGCGCAAAAGCCAAAGAAACCCCAAGGATGG
>ERZ1292625.2493-Hain-H41-01um-R1-2493-length-16873-cov-9_pt1 | contig 16873 bp, 30 predicted proteins | sample MGYA00564400_ERZ1292625 | MGnify/ENA primary metagenome ERZ1292625 (study PRJEB36523, sample SAMEA6512639) | groundwater metagenome | collected 2019-01-08 | study: AquaDiva: Metagenomics assemblies of 32 groundwater samples | reverse complement strand
CTTCATTTTTATATAAATATTTGATTAATTAATTTTTTTTCATAATATATTTGTTTTTCTTATTTATTATACTTACCTTTGTCAAAATTAATCAAATTTATTAACTAACAATTAAAAATTATGAAAACAGCAGAACAAATTAGAGCACTAAAAAACGAACCTCTCACAGAAAAAGAAATAGTAATATGTAATGCCGTATTGGATGATATTGAATACGAAATAAAAATCATATCAAAAAGGGGAGGTACATGGTATGAATATGGTTTTAATAATATGAAAGGAAAAAACCTAACATTAATGCAAAAAGAATACATATTTAATGAACTAATAAAACATGGGTTTAAAGTTAAAGTAAAAAAATTAAGACCAGATTTAGGTGATTTTCAGATTGATTGGGAATTAAAAAAGAATATTAAATAACTTTTTTATTTTTTTCTTCATGTTCTAAAAATAATCTAACTGATTCCATTGTTAGTTGTTTACGTGATTCCCAATAGGCATCATCCTTTACAATTTTTGAAATATCAAATCCATCCTCTTTTGATTCTCTTATTTGTTGCTCTGTTTTTTGAACAAATTTCCAATAATATTTTTTCTTATCATGAGATATTCCTTCTTCTTCTATTACATACCCATTTTGTAATATAATGGGAATTATGTTTCTAAATGGAAGTAATTGTTTTTGATCTTTAAAATTTTCATAAGTTTCCATAAAAAATATAAGTGGTTTTTCCATTGTTATTAATTTTTTAAACATTTCTTTTAATTTATTAAAAATTGCAACACCTCCTTTTAATTCTTTTGGAAGATATTTATCTACTACTGTTTTATCATAAATACTTTCTTTTCCTTTTACATATTGATTATTTTTATTTAATAATGAAAATCCAAATACTAATTCTTCATATCCACTTCTATTTGTAAAGGACAATATTAAAACTATTCTATATTCAATATCATTTTCAGGATCAACTCCAACCTCTAATATAGCAGATCTAATTTCTTTTTGTTCAATAAAATTATTATTTTTAAAACTATCAGAAGTTTCCATTTTTTCCGTTATATAACCATAAAAATTATAGTTAATCAAATCTTTCATTCTGGATATTTGATTTTTCATTTTTATAATTAATATTTATCAATACCAGGATCTTTTGTATCCGTCTGCACTATTCTTGAAAATGTAGATGCAGAAATGACATCTCCGGGAATGGTAGTAAACGTTCTATCATTTTTAATACGATACAAAAGCGTTTGACTAGAACCTGATATTTTCGGCATAGTTATCTTAAAACTACTTGTATTGGCAGAATATTTTGCAGTTGCCGAATATCTAATATCTGTAAACCCAGTATCAGTACTTGAAGCAGTCATTTGAACCGTAAAAATCCCATTTGAATCTACCGTGGCAGGTACAAACCAACTTATCTCTGGTGTCCTTGTTTTTAATGAACCTTGAAAAATTGAATTTCCTGTAATTCCACTAAAACTATATCTTGGCTTAATATAATATGCTAAAATAATATCATTTAATTCTAATGTTGTTTTATTTAAAAATATTATTCTTGTTGCCAAAGATGTTGATAATGAATAATCACTTTGTGGTGTTAGTTTGGCTCCGTTTAATATTATAGACATTCCATCTTCACTTTTTGCCTCAATGTCTAAATAATATTCATAGGTACTTTCTGTTGTATTAAAATAAACCTTATTAGTTCCTTGATTTCCTGTTGTTCCACTTGTTATTGCTGCTGTAATCTGATGTTGTTCAATATGGTATGATTGACCTATTCCTGTTCCTCTAACATAAGATGTTGTTATTGTATCTCCAGATTCATCGTAAATTTTATCTACCAAATCAACTATTCTATTGTCTGATAAAGTAGAACTTATACTAGCACCAGTCCATTCGTTACCTGGTTTTAGTGTTAAACCATTAACATTTACCATAACATCTCCTAATGGTGGATGTGTTAGTATAAATCTTGTTTGTCCATTAGTCCCAATACTGAATTTTTCATGAACATAAGTTAAAGTAGATGCCGACGCAAGATCAGCGAAATTAAACACAGGTTCATCTGGATTTTTTAAAGAGACAAAATAAGTATCATATGTTTTATCATATATCCTATAAGGTAAATTAGTATTAATTACTGGTTGTCCTCCAACAGTAACTCCAGTTAATCCAGATAAAATTTTATAATCATAAAAATAATCAACAAAATTTTTATATTGATTTTCATATTTATTTATTGTGAAATCTTCATAAAGATTATAAATTCCTCTATTTTTGAATGTTTCGTTCTTATCTTCAAAACTTAAAGTTTTTCCTGTTAATAAATCAGCAGTAAATCCAAATACTCCCTTTATCAAATATTCTCCTTTATCTTCAAGTTTTGAATTAGGTATAGAATCAATAAGAGTGGGGCTATTACCTGTAAATGCAGAATATTGTAATGTTTTTTCATGTATTAGTGGAACAAATGCTCCTGTATAAATATTTATTTTACCACCCATATTACTATCTACCTCACTGGCATAATAAACCGTATCTGGTGTTGTTATATTTGGAGTAAACTCTAATTTTCCTTTTTCAACAAAATTTCCATTTCCATATTTAATATGTGATACTGAAATACCACTTGTGATCGCACTTAATCCATTTCCAAACATTGATTTTGAAATATAAAATGGATGTTCAATTGCATCTATGTTAAATGTATATTTATTATCTCTGTATAATCTTAATTCTTTACCTTCAATTCCGTCAACAACATATCCTTGGGTATCTGCTGATATTTTAGGAAAACTTGTAGCTGTGGTGGCACTAAATTTAACATTAGTAGTTCCAAACACATAAGGTGGAGTGGTTACTAATCTTTGTGTTGTGTTTCCATATGTGTTACCTTCCTTGACATATATTTCCACACCTTCAATTATATCTGAATCTTCATTCCAATCTGATGCTTTTAATAATTTCGCTGCAGCCGCAACTGGTCCTACCTTATAAATTCCATTTTTAGTAGAGTCTGTTTGAGATCTTACAAGTATTCTATCTCCTTGACTCACAGTTAACCCATCAAATACTTCATTACTAAGAGAAATAGCATCAAAATTAGCAATATTAGATATTGTTGCAACTCTTACATCTTGTTTGATTGATGAATGAAAGGGGTGTAATGATGATTTTGATTTAACTTTAACGTCATATATAGTTTTGGGATCAACATAATTTTTATTATATTTATAAACATTATAACTAAAAATATTTTTAGTTGTTGCTGTTACCCCGTTCCAAGTTAAAAACTGAGTATTCCCAGTAAAAACAAAATTTATACTTTTGCCAGTAAATGAACTCATATTATAAGGATAAAACCCCAAACTTGTTCCTGATATAGAATCAGTAGTACCACTAGCAATTTTTGTTGCACCGGAAGTATTATATCCTTGAGTTAAAACATCAAATTCAACAATATTTGATAATATTTGAAAATCTGGTTTTTTTGTTGTAAGTTTTGGTCCAGATACTGGATTCATTCCTGAACCACCAATACCTCCTCTTACAATAGAAAATTCATCAGTATCTACTGTTTTAGATCCCATTTGTAATTTTTGTACTATTGTTGGCATTATTTTAAAAATATATTTTTAAATTCCTGTTCAGTTAATTTAATAACGGTGTTATTCCCCATAAATTTAGATGTTCTCCCACCAAATTCTGTGCGAGGAAATGACCGGATGCAGGTGTTATTCCCCATAAATTTAGATGTTCTCCCACCAGACCTTGTATTAATTTTCTGACTTCCATATAGTCATGGGAATAATTTTTATAAAAATATGACCATATTTCATCGTAATCAACCCATAACCACTTATTTTTCTGATCGTGCTCCATGTAAACTTTGTTATTTTTATCAACATAAAATATGCTATCTGGATAGTTATCAGATGTTTTTTTCGTTAGTTGGTTCAATAATGGAACAAACCAATCTTCCATTATATGATATTTTTCTCGCAATTTTAAAGAATTATCTTGATCTTCATTAATAATATTATTAATTAATCTTTTAAATTGATTTTCTGTTATTAGTATTTTCATAAGAATTATAATATTTCCAATATTTGAAAATTCAATGGATCTGGTAAAGTAATCTCTGTATTATTAGATTTTAATTTTAACTGTAAGAAATATTCATGTTCTAGCAACCAGCTAGTGTCCAGAGTTAAATAATTATTATTAAAAGTTCTATTAACGTCTGTCCATTCAATAATATCTATCTGGTTTCTTCCTTGATTAATGTATAATCTATATTGTAAACCATCAATAGTTACATCATCTTCTGGATTAAATTCTACTTTGGCAACAACAAATAATTTTCTTATATCTCCTTTTTTAATTTTTTCACCTCTTTTAATGCCATAAAAAGAAAAACCATATTTGGCAGGCTCTTCGGAGTTAGAACCAAAATTATAGTAATTGGTATTTTTCTTTAAAACAAAATTCATTTCTATTGCTGGTAAAGTAATATTATCAATAGTGATACCTGACCAAACGTCTCTATACATAATTAAATCAGATATAGTGTTGGCACTATTAGGAACTAACACACTAACATAATATATTCCTTTAGTTAGTTGATTTACATTTGTTATTGCTGAAAATATATTATCACTATCATCATAAATTGATACCTGGGTAGGTATTGAATCTAAATTAACAGGATCACGACCTTTTTGAGTATATAAAAATAATTTATTTGTTTTATCTATATAAAAGTTTTTACGGTCATCTAAAACAGTTCCAGAATAGCTAGTAATTATTGAGGGCAAAAATATAGAATTCGTTTTTTCTGTGAAATATCCTGTTGCATATTCTGTAATTCCAGTAGATATTTCTGTCACACCACTTAATGAAATTCCCCAACCATTTGGAGAGGTATTTCCTGTAATCATTTTTTGAAATTCTTCAGTAACATCGAATTCTATATCCTCGTTCCCTAATTCAAAATGTTGATCTGCCAGTTTTTCTAATGCTGTATTTGCTGAATATATCCCAGCAATTGGCCATTTTAAATTTGTTTTTCTTTCAAACCAATTTGACGGGGTCAAGGTTTTAATCCCCGTTAATCCAAAATCAACGTTCTTTGAACCATAATCAAAATCATATCCCCTACCCTGATCCCAAGAATTTGTCGATCCTGTTGGTATTCTAAATAAAATTAAATCATAAGACGATCCTCTATCTCTATTTACAAATTTATTACCTGGAAGTAATAATGAATTATCAAAACTACCCGTATTAATTAGTTTAAGTTTATGTGAAGTAACTGAGCCAGACATTATATCTTTTGATTTATATTTGGCAAGTATTTTGGAATAATCTATTTTAAAGATAAATCGATTGTAGTGAGAATTTCCAGAGTTACTAACGCCACCCCATGTAAATTCTGTAATTGGATTCAAACTTGTGTTCGTGTATTTGCCAGATTGTAAGGTGGTACTACCAGTTAAAAATGATTTAAATATCTCCATTTATTATGTTATTTTTATATAAATATTAGATTAAATTAATTTTCTAATTTCATTTTTTGTTAATAATTGTTTCTTACCATTAAAGACCATGAATTCAAATTTCATATTCATTTCTAAACATCTCTGTTGTTTTGATAAGTTTTTTTTCCTCATCTTTTTTATATGTCCACGTACTTTAACCTCAATGATTTTATTTTCAGATATAATATAGATATCTGGTAAATGAGTAAAAGACTTGTTTTTATTAATTATTTTCATCGACCTATTGACAAATTGAAATATAGTCATTATCTTTGTATTTGTAAATTAATATTTTAACTTAAATTATAAAAAAATGACAAAAACAGCAAAAAAAGTTGCGAAAGAAAAAAGACTCGCAAAACTAATTGGTGGAACAATTCCATCTGAAGTTCTAACTTATATGAGAAAAAATCCACGTCAGGTTTTTTCAAATTTCCAAAACAGGAAAAGCATATTTGGTAGTTATTCAAAAGAGTTGACACCACAAACACTAAGTAGGGTGAGCAAGAATTTGAAAACCATTAAAACTGGTTGGAGAACATTGTACACCAACGAACAACTTAAAGATTTTGCATCAACAGTTGCTTAATTTTTTAGTTGTCTAAGAAAAAGACCGAAGAGACAAAATGGTCAGAATTGACTATTTTTGGATAAGATGAATAATAAAGTCATTAATTCAAACTCTTCGGTTTTTTGTATGCTATAATTTCTCTATTATTCAAATAATAAGAGTTTTATTAGGATAATTCATTTATTTTACTTACCTTTGTTTCAATATTTAATAATTAAAAGATATGAATAATTCAATTGAAATAACATCCAAAACACCACTTAATAGGTTATCAGATTATAAAGATGTGTTTATAACCTGGTTGCCATTTGAATCTTTTGATAGTATATTAAATAAAGTAAAAGAAATCAAGAAAAAGGGACATAATCCCATCCCTCATATTGCTGTAAGAAAAATTCACACTAAAGAAGAGTTAATCTATATTAAAAACCAATTAAAACAATACACTAACACTATTTTACTTATTCGTGGTTCTGGAAAACAAGAAGGTACATTTAATAATGTAAATGATGTTATTAGCACCAGAATCTTTAATAACTTCAAAATAGGAGTAGCAGGATTTCCAGAGGGTAATAATAATTTAACATATCAACAATCTTTATCTATTTTAAAAGAAAAAACATATGCAGACTTCGTTGTTACTCAGTGGTCTTTAAATAAACAACATATTAAAAGATTTCTTGATGATTCTTCTTTTCCTATTTATCTTGGTTTACCTAATAAATGTTCTTTAAGTCAATTATTCAATTTTGCTAAAATATGTGGTATTGAAAACTCTATTAAATATAGTATATCTAATTCAAAAACCCTAATAAAATTAATGATTAATGGTTTTGATCCTTCTGATATTGTAAAAGAATTTAAAAATCATAGAAATTTAAAAGGATTTCATTATTATAATTTTGGTCAAATCAAATAATTTACAATATAAATAATACACCTATTGACAATAAAAACAATATAGTTCTCACCAAAGGAGTCATATATTTAGTAAAAACAGAAGTTGAAGTTGTTGATTGAGCAAACCATTTTTTCTTATATAAATTATCATAGTTATATGTTTTTTTATTTAAAATATGTCTTGTCGTATAATATGCCCCGTTGTGAAAAAAACTAAATGATAATATGAGGGGCATTATTAATAATATATTTTGAGAGTATAATATTAAAATTATAGAAACTATTAATCTTTGAATAACAAATATTATATGTTCATTAAATAATCTTTTTATTGAATAGTTGTAAGAATGATAAAAAATACCGTCTCTTATTCCATCAATAATAGAGTAAAAACACCATATCAAAAACGATATTATTATCATTTATTTATTTTTTCTTTTTCTTAATTAAATTTTTAACTCCAAATATTATTCTAATTAAAACTATTATTATTGCAAGACCATTGAATATAGTACCTATTAAAAATAAGTTCATCATCATTAAAGATATTCCTAAAATAACTAAATATATTTCAGGATAATATAATAATATTTGTTTTATAGTGTTCAATTATTTAATTTTTTTATTGTGAATTAATTTATTTTCTTTTATATTTTGATGGAAAAACTTACCTTTACTTTCTGATTTTAAAAAAGAAATATATGCTTGTGGGGTTATAGGAGAATATTGATATATACCACCATGCTTAAACTTTATCTCCATTGTTCTGGATAATTCATCATATCCAATTTCAGTTATGTTTGAAGAATTAACTCTTATTCTTTTAATAGATTTATCCATAATTTTAATTTATTTTTATATAAATACTTGTTTATTTCAAAAATTATACTTATCTTTGTACCATTAAACTTAAATTATTAACCAATACTAAAACTTAAAAAACAATGAAAAAAATAACAAATTACCTAATATTCATTTGTATTTATTTAACAATTTAAACTTAAAATATTATGAAAAAATTAATTATATTATTATCTTTTGTTTTGCTCATCAGTTGTACTCAAAATCAAAGAGCAAAACAATGGGGCGGTACGTCAAGAATAGAATTACAAAAAGGTCAAAAATTAATTAACATTACTTTTAAAGAAAGTAATTTATGGGTTTTAACAAAACCAATGACAGAAAAAGATAGTGCCGAAACATATAATTTCCAAGAAAATAGTAGTTGGGGGATAATGGTAGGAACTGTGATTATTATAGAAACTAAATAATTAATATAAACTATTAACTATAAATTAAAATGATTAAAGAACAAAGAAACTTATCAGGAATTTACTTTCGATTTAAAAACGAAGATACTGGTAAAATGGAAGACAGAGTATTTGAGGATTTACCAATTGAACAACAAGATGTAGTAATGAAGGGTAGAGATATTGAATGGGTAAAATCATTGGCAAAGCAACTGGCAAATACTCTTAGAGATATTGGTGATAGCTTTGACATTATGCGTTGATAATTAATTATTAAAAATGAAAGAATTTTACTATTTATACTCAAAACCAGAAGATAAAAAACAAAGAATTTCTCTTGTTGGTTATATTAACAAAAAAGAAAACTTATTACAAATTGGTTTATCTGAATGTTCTATATCGGATCAATATAATAGAAAATTAGGTAGAAAAATAGCAGAAGGTAGATCAAAAAAGAAACCATACATAAAAATTTCTTTAGATAGTGAGGTTACTGAAAGAAAAGTTCTTGATATTTTATATAAAGAATTAAATAACTTTAAAGACATAAATATAAACAATCTATGAAAAAAAATAATAAAAAATTATCTGAAGATAATCCTTTTTAATGGTGATAATATTATTCCAAAGGGAACACAGAAAATTAAAGGAGATTCTAATAAAGTTGAAGATTATTCCTTACCAGAACAAGGAAAATTAACTCAAAAAGAAATAAACTTATTAAAGAATTAGAAGAAAAACTTAAAAAGATAATGAAAAGAGAAATAAAGCTCATTAGGGGGTTGGTAAAAGTATTAAATACTCTTGCTAATGAAGTTGAAAAAAGAGGACAGTTTGATAAAAAAGATTTAGATTTACTTAAAAATATCGGATCAACTATTTTATTTAAAGGAGTGACACTTGATTATACTAAATTATCACCTGATAAAAAAATAATTAAAAAGAAATGATAAAAAAATAATTATCTTTTTTGTGGTGGGGATAATATTATATCTGTATTTTAATAATAATAATGATGATAATAATTTTTATAATTATTCATCTTAAATAATGATATAAATAATTTAAAAAATAAAAAATTATGCAATATAAAGTTTTTAAAGAAGTTTTGGACCAACTACAAAAAGTCCATGATAAAAGTTCATCTTTATATAAATTAGGAATAGATTTAACTAATTGTATTGAAGATGATTATTCTACTATAATAACCACTATATTAAGTTCACATTACGGAGAAGAAGGCGAAGATATGATTTCATGGTGGATATATGAGGATGTAGAAAAAGTATTATATGATACTAATAGTAAAAAAGTAATTAGACAATTAAAAACCATGAAACAATTATGGGAATATGTAGAAGAATTAAGAAAATCCCCTGATTTCAAAGAATATGAATTACCAAAAAAATTAACTGAGGATGAAAGAATGGATATGTTGAAAGGAATGTTTGAAACAAAAAGAGACTTAACACAATTAAAATCAACACCATTGAGTGCAAAAAACCAGACAAAAATTAAGAGGAAAAATAGACAAAATAATTAATACTATATATCAATTCTATAGATTGGAAATTTAATAATATTAAACTGTTAAAATAATGAATAAAAAATTTGATTTTGATGATATTTTAATTGAATCTGAAGTTGTAACAACAATAAATTCAAGAGATGATGTAAAATTAGAATATAATCCACTATTTACTGCCCCTATGGATACGGTAGTTAATATAGATAATTATGAACTATTTTTAGAACAAGGAATCAATGTTTGTTTACCAAGATATGAATATGTTCAAAAAGATAAAGATGTTAATAACGTATTTCATTCATTTTCTCTTAATGATTTTCAAGAAGATTTTATATTCAAAGGGTTTGAGGCAGAGAAAATATGTATTGATACCGCCAATGGCCATATGAAAAAATTACACGATACAATAAGAAAATTCAGAGAATTAAAGGGAAATGATGTTGAAATAATGACTGGAAATATTGGAAACCCACAAACAATTAAAATATTGGACGAAATCGGTGTTAATTATGTTAGGGTTGGAATCGGCAATGGATCAGGGTGTTTAAGCTCACAAAACGTAGGAATTGGTTATCCTATGGGTTCTTTAATTTATGAATGCTATCAAATAAAAAAAGAAAATAATTTAAAAATTAAAATTGTCGCAGATGGTGGAATGAAAAAATATTCTGATATAATTAAAGCGTTGTGTCTTGGTTCAGATTATTGTATGCTAGGGGGAATTTTTAACAAATCATTAGAATCGTGTGCTGACACTTATATTCAAAATATTAAACATAATGGTTGGACGGAACCTGGTGAAAAAATTGATCCCTCTAATCCAATTTATAAAGAAATGTTTAAAAATGGAACCAAATTTTATAAAAAATTTAGAGGCATGTCATCAAAAGAAGTTCAAGAAAAACATGGAAAAACAAATATAAGAACATCAGAAGGAATAACAAAATTAAATCAGGCTGAATATACCTTGGAAAGTTGGGTTGAAAATTTTAATCATTATCTTAAAAGTGCTATGTCTTATACTAATAGTCATAATTTGGAAGAATTTAAAGGTAGTAAATTCAATTTGATTACGGAAAATTCACTTAATAGATTTCGTAAGTAAAATAAAGGTCAATTTAAGCAAGTGGTTGAGGCGGCAATATCTTTAATGACTAATGATCAAATTGGAAAAATTTAATAAAATGAACATATTTGAACAACAACAAGTTGTAGAGAGATATAAAAGAAAATTTGAAGACACTATCAGACGTTTAATCTATAACCTATTAGTAGATTATCCAGATGACTATATTAAAGAAAAATTCATTCCAAATAGGGTGGAAAAACTCAATGAATTAATTAAGAATTTTGAAATAACTGAAGAATATGAAAAATGTGAGTTTTTATCTAATATAAAGGAAAAAATTAAGAATAAATAAATTATCAAATGAAAAAAATTGAAACATTATATGAGAATAAATGGTTAAGTTTGAAAAAAATAACGGACCCAGATAATGATGTAGATGGTTATATATATTCTCATGAAACAAGAAGTAATGGTAAGATACTATCAATATTACCATATAGAAATAATAAAGATGGAAAGATAGAATACTTATTAAGAAAAGAAGTTACCCCTTCTTGGGGTGATGAAGAAAAAATTTCATCAATTACTGGTGGTGTTGAAGATAATGATCATTTAACCACCGCTCAACATGAGTTAAAAGAAGAAGGTGGTTATTCTGTAGATAAAAATGAATTAAGTTTTTTAGGAACTTGTTTTGGTACTAAATCTACTGATACCGTTTATTATCTTTATACAATAGATTTAACAGATAAGAAACAAGAAAAGGCAACAGGAGATGGAAGTAAGTTAGAATCTAAGGCACATTGTTTTTGGTCAGATACGATAAAGGATGCCGTTGACCCATTTGTTTATGTTTTATATAATAAACTTGATATTAATAAAAATAATAAAATGGAAAAAACAACTATAATAATTAGAGTTAAAAAAATTAATTTATCAGAAAAAGGATCAAAAACTGAATCAATAGATGATAAAAAACATGATAATTCAACATTTGAAATATCTGGAAATTATTTAATAATAACAGAGTATGGCAGCAAAGTATCTGCCAGAATACCATATGAATTAAATAAAGTGGTTTCATGGGGAACTAAAACATCAAAATAAAAAATTATTTAAAGTGGGATTAAATAATTACTCAAAAACTATTCCAAATATCATATATTGGATTGAAAATGAGAAAACAATACTAGATCTACATTCAATTGAAAATGGTAAAATAATTAAAACCGAGACAGGATTCAGAGTTGAGCCAAATGAAATATATAATACAATTGATGAATTAATATCCATACATTTTGGAGATTTTAATAAAGAAAAGTTTATTAAATTCTATTATAGATATATTAAAACCTGGGTAAACATGACAGGACATAAAGATAAAGAATATCCAATTAATATTAATGATATACTTAAATTGAGTCTATTGGATAAAAGAAAATATAATATTGATAAAATTGTTGAGGGACATTTAAACAATATTAATAATGATTTGAATATTATAATTGAAAATAATAAAAATACTGAGGAAGATTTTAATTTTTATATTGATATGGTGTTATCAAATTTTCCAGATAAAGTAGAAGAATATAAGAATGGGAAATTGGGAATATTAAATCTATTTTTTGGAGAAATTATGAAATCCCTTCCAAATAAAAATATAGATAAATCAAAACTTAGAAACAATATAGAGTTAAAATTAATATGAAAAAGTTTTTTGAAGGAATGTGTAGTTTAAATATTTTTTTTCTTCACTATTAAAAGATAATCCAAAAATTAAGAAAATATTGGAACAAACTGATGAAGAAGTAATTGCATCAGATTTGAGAAAGGTAATGGGAGATTTAAATAAAAAAAAAATTAATAACATGGAAAAATTGAAAATAAAAATAAATGCTGGAAAGGTCAATTTGGGAGTAACGCAAGTAACTTTTGTTTTATTGCCAGGTGAAGTTAATAAGATAAAAGAAAGATTCGGTTATACACCAACTAATAGAATTTCAATAGAATATGATGACTATAACCCTACATGGGACGAATACTTAAAACATAATAAGAAAAATATTGAGAATATTTTTTTATTAGGTTATTTTACTGATGTTGAATTTGAGTACGAATTTTCAAATTAAATTTGGTAATATCATAAATTATACTTATCTTTATCCTATAATTAGTGGAGGGTTAAAACCAATCGGACAAGTTGGGGGTATGGGCTTACAGTACCATTATTCTTATAAACCAAAAATTACTAACAATCAAATAACGATAACTAAAATAGTAAAATGAAAAATATTAAAATTTCTGATGAGATACACAAAGAACTCAAAGAATGGTGTGAACATAAAGAAATAATGATAGTTGATATTATTGATAAACTCATTAATACTGGTTTAATGACTGAAAAATATGGTTTATCATTTTTTCAAACCATAATTGAAAAAGAAGGCTATGTATCCAAAGATAAACATATTGAATTAGAAAACGAATTAAAAAAACAGTTTTATGAGAAAGGACTTAAAATGGGTCATGAACTTGGGATAAAAGATGGGATAAAACAATTTCAAAAACAAAAAAACAAAACAGAGGAATTAATGACAGAAAAATCTTTATCTCAGGGATATAATCCCATTATAGACACTACAATGGGGGAAGAAAAAAAAGAACCAGTTAAAATAGAAGAAAAAATCATTGTAAAAGAAATACCTCAATATAATCCAGATGATATTTATTCTGAGGAAAAAAACACTAGATTTATAAGATTAGAAGAAAAAAGAAAGAAACTATAATGGATAAAGATCCATATAAAATATTGGGAGTATCTAAAAATTCTACCCAAGAAGACATAAAAAAAGCATTTAGAAGTGGTGCTATTAAATATCACCCAGATAAGGGTGGAGACGAAGAAAAGTTTAAGGAACTTGGTTCGGCTATGGATCTAATAGGGACTAAAGAAAAAAGAGAACAATATGATCGTTATGGACACGATCAAAAGGGTCAAGGTAGAGAACCAATGAGTATGGATGATATATTTTCTCATTTTGGTGATCGTGGGTTTAATGATATTTTTGGTCATAGGTCACAACATCATAATTTAAATAAAAATAAAGGAACTAATTTAAGAATTAAGGTCAGCGTAACTTTAAAAGATATATTAGTTGGTTGTCAAAAAAAAATAAAATTAAACAAATTTGTTAAATGTAATATTTGTTCTGGAAATGGAGGAACAAATGAAATTACTTGCTTAAATTGTAATGGTAGAGGTCATTTAATTAATATTAAGAACACAATAATGGGTCAAATAAGACAAACTATCACTTGTTTCACTTGTGATGGTATGGGTCAAATAATCAAAAATAAATGTAAAGATTGTTCTGGTGAAGGAATAATAAAAAAAGAAGAGTATTTTTCATTTGAAATTCCAAAAGGCGTTGAAGATGGTATGCAATTAAATATATCAGGTTATGGAAACATTGGGAGAAGAAATGGGTCACCAGGTGATTTATTAATAATAATTGAAGAAATAGAAGATAGTTATTTGATAAGGGATAGGAATAATATATTATATGATCTAAATATAAATATGATTAATGCTTGCTTAGGAACTGAAATTGAGGTGCCAACCATATTAAATAATGTTAAAATTACTATTAAACCAGGAACCCAATCTGGAGAATTGTTAAGACTAAAAGGAAAGGGTTTACCAGATATAAATTATGGGCAATTGGGAGATCAATTAATTAAAATAAATATTATCATTCCAAAAGAACTAACATCAGAAGAAAAAGAATTATTAGAAAAATTAAAATTATCAAAAAACTTTATTAGTTAATTAAAGTATTTATATAATTATATGAAAATATTTTTTAAAAATAAATATAAAACAACATTTTTCATTTCTATAATATTGATAAGTATTATGTTTGTTTTATATTTAGCTAAATATTTAACTTTTAAAGAATATATTGCTATTTTATTTGGAATATCTGGGATAACTACTATTTGTTACTTAGTTTTAATGTATGAGAACAACATAAAAAGATATAATGAAGTATTAGAATTAAAAAATCAACTTATTAAAGATTTAAGTGAAGGACTAATAAATGGTTTGACAATAAATAACTATTTAAGTGGGATGTGTCATAAAGCATATGAACTCATTGTTCATGATGGATGGAAAAAAGAATGGATTGAATTTGTGATGTCTATTGAAAAACAAAGAAATAGAGTTATTAAAAATATAAATCCGAAGACAAATATAATAACTGATCATTTAAAAACAAAAATAGATGATAATATCAATAATAATCCTTTAAATTTAGAAAATTTAAAAAAAAATCTTAAACGTTTTGAAATGGAAGAAAATTATGAAAAATGTCAAATATTATTAAGAAAAATAAAAGAAATAGAAAAATGATAATATTTATATAATATGAATAAATTATTTTATATATTATATATATCATGCTTTTTATATTCATGTAAAATTATAGATAGTGAAGAAAAATGCCCAATATTAAGATATAACCAAAATGATAAGGTGATATATTTAAAAGATGATTCAACAACAATAAAAGTTATTATTGAGTATTCATTGCATGCCGTGGGGCATGATACAATTAATGGAGGTAAACTATCTTGTAGATATAGGATTTTATGGACTGACACTAATAATACAAATCAGACTGAAATGATTTATGATAGTGTGTTAAAATAAATATTTGGTTTTTAAAGAAATTATACTTACCTTTGTATTAAATTAATAATAAAAATGAAAGAATATTTTATTGAATTCTTAAAATCTTTAACAACAAAACTGGATCCAGAATATCCAGATTATATATTTTATTTAAATAATAAGAATAAAATAGTTATTAAATACAATAAAAAATTTAACACTGCTTGGTTAGATTATTATAAAATATGGTTAGTTTTTGAAACCAAATATCATCTTAAATACCAGGAAATCAGAAAGATAACAGGACTTATGTTGGAACAGCATCTCAAATTGAAGGGAGTAACAACAAATAAAACCGGAAAAATAACCTTGTTAATGTTGGAACAGCATCTCAAATTGAAGGGAGTAACAACGATATTTACTGGTTAGTGCACGTGGATGTGGTTGGAACAGCATCTCAAATTGAAGGGAGTAACAACTAATAGTATCACAAAAAAGATTACTATGAAAAATTCAAAAAAAAGACAATTATCACTTTGTTGGTGGATAAATTTGAGTCCTCAAATAAAATATGATTTAATTAAAACATATAAGCCAAACTGGACCATTGAAATGATTAATAAATCATCTTCAACAATAGAACAGATTTGGAATAAAACCATTAATAAAGAATTATGACAGAAGAATGCAAAAAAGAAATAGAAGAATACCTTAAGAAAGAAAACTGGTTTGATGGTTATTTTTTATTTCAATATGATGATATTATAGTAAGATCATCTTTTGTTTGTTCTAAAAAAGGATATAAAAAAGATTTGTTTAACATATATATTAGAACTAATAAATATGATGAAATTGATAGATTGGTATTTAGATAATTAAAGTTAAATGAAAACACTTATATTATTAAGACATGTTCCAGGTGCAGGTTCTTCATTTGTTAGTAAACTATTATCAGAAAATGGAAAATATCCCGTTCTTGCAACAGATGATTATTTTATGGTAAATGGAGAATATAAATTTGATAAAACTAAACTTCATTATTATCACCAACTTTGTTTACAAGATACTGAGAAAGAAATGATAAAAGAAATTGAAAAAATATTTGTAACTAATACATTTACAACTGAAAAAGAATTAAAACCATATATTGATTTGTCAAAAAAATATGATTATAATTTAATAAGTTTAATAGTTGAAAACAGACATGGAAATAAAAATATTCATAATTGTCCAGAAGAATCATTGATAAAAATGAATAACAGATTATTAAATTCAATAAAACTAAAATGAAAACAAAATTTATATCTCAAGAAGGGAAAATCTTTTT
>ERZ1292625.2492-Hain-H41-01um-R1-2492-length-16874-cov-5_pt1 | contig 16874 bp, 20 predicted proteins | sample MGYA00564400_ERZ1292625 | MGnify/ENA primary metagenome ERZ1292625 (study PRJEB36523, sample SAMEA6512639) | groundwater metagenome | collected 2019-01-08 | study: AquaDiva: Metagenomics assemblies of 32 groundwater samples | reverse complement strand
CGAACTCGCGGTCCTTTTAAGGGGACGACAGTTTAGTAAACTGTTGGTTTAAACCGCTCACCCATCTCTCCAAATCTACGGAGAGTATAGCAGAAAACCTGCCCGACATGCTACGCACAGCACTGCAGACGGGAATGGAAAAAAAGCACCGATGTGTTAGAGTATTTAAGTGTAAAAGGAGCCGTGTCTGAGCGGTCTAAGGTACCTCTTTGCTAAAGAGGCAGGGGCTTCAAAACCCCTCGGCGGTTCGAATCCGCCCGGCTCCGCAATGGTTTTATGGTAAAATTAATATAGTGAAAAATTATAAAAAAATATTAATAGGTTGTTTGATAATTTATTTTATCGTAGGCGCAGTTTTTGCTGGAAATTATCTGTCCAGTGAATCAAATACGTTTGAATGCCCTCAGCCAGACGGAAGTGTTGTTACTATCCTACAAGGCTACAATGGCTCTAATGGAAACTGCACCAACAGAATATCAAGCAATCATACTACTCTCACAGCCCTGACATTGTTCTTTTTCTGGCTACCTTTGGTTGTTGGTAAAGTTATGTAAGTTCCAACAGCACCCTAGGACATCTACATTTTTTGGATAAATCATTTCTCTACCACACTATTTTTTTCTCGCCGTTTTTTTCTAAATAATCATTACACTTAGAAAAACATTTACTACCAAAAAATCCAGAATTAGCCGAAAAAGGCGAGGGGTGGGGTGATTCAATTATTAAATGTTTTTTTTCATCGATAAGAGATTTTTTACTGCGGGCGAAATTGCCCCACAGAATAAATACTACATGCTCCTTTTTATCAGAAATAGTTTTAATAATTGCATCAGTAAATTCCTCCCAGCCTTTGCCTTGATGCGAAGCTGGTGAATTTGCAATAACTGTCAGAATCGCGTTTAAGAGAAATACTCCCTGTTTCGCCCAAGGCTCTAAATGTCCATCATTAAAATTCTTTTTTATTCCTAAATCATTTTCTATTTCTTTATAAATATTTTGAAGTGAAGGTGGAAGTTTTACTCCTATTTGCACCGAAAAAGAGAGTCCTTCTGCTTGACCTACTCCATGATAAGGGTCCTGACCCAGTATTACCACTTTGACTTTGTCAAAAGGCGTGAGCCAAAATGCCTTAAAGATGTCTTTGGGTTGGGGATAAACTTTTTTGCTCATATATTCTGCGCGAATAAAATCAGATAAAATACGAAAATTCTCTGACTTGAAATAGTCTTGCATCACCTCCTTCCAACTTTTTTCAATATTAACCCCTTTTTCCATAATAATATCGTATCACATAGAGCCTGTTTTTGATTATAAAAAAGTGTTATTATAGATATATGCAAAACTTTTCACAATTTATGGGTTTTGAGATGTCTCCATCTCGAGTAGGCCTCTTTATTATTATTGTTCTTTGGGTAATTTTTTGGAAAGGCTTAGCTCTTTGGCATGCAGTAAAAAGAAATGAAAAAGGTTGGTTTATTGCTATTTTAGTGCTGAACACTCTTAGTGTATTAGAACTTATTTATCTTTTTTATATTGTAAAAATAAAATCAATTAAACTAGACTAAAATGACTCCAGCAGATAAATTAAAACAAGAAATCTGGGATTTTATATATAAATTTTTTTTGCCATTAAGGAAGGTTCTTATGAAGACTGGTCTTATTTATCACAAGAAGGGTAGACAGAAATATCACATAGGGTGGCTTCCATCTGGGAAAACTCTGGAAAGCTTAAAAAAACATTTGCATGACAAATGGGGTTTTGGTAATCACTTCATTGCTTGGATAGACGAAAAACAAGTTTTAAGTTGGAGGAAATTAACAGATTTTAGTGACCAATATCATTTGCGAGTTTATGAAGATGGAGAAATTTGCGGGCATTATGAATTTACACCAGAAGCACATCCGCTTGAACATATTGAAGAAAGAGGAGAAAGAGAGGCAAGAGCAGACTTCTTAAATTTTTTGGGTGAATTTGTAACGGAGAAAAAATACATTTCCCATCTAGAAATGGACCCAAACGCTTTTGATCCGAAATCAGAAATTTCAATGGAAACTTTCCAAAAGAAATAATTTATATTTTAATTTGTATTTTAGATTCTGGTAATACCAGATCCCAGAGAGCGCCTGCCACATTGACTGGTTTTCCGAACATTACATAATGGTGCAGATCAATAAAAGGAAGACTATTACATTCAATGATTCCACAATGTTGTTCCCCGCCTGCATCGCTAGGCGAAGCATTGCGGGCAGGTTCTTTCCAAGATTTAGTAACATCTTCTAAAATAAAATCTACCCCGATCAATGGATCATTTAAAAATTTTGCCACATGTTCGAGCATTTTTTTATTTTCTGGATGAATGATATTTGTTACTTCAGTGGTTGTGCCTCCGCAACCACGACTAGTTTTTTGTGAAAAAGTAATAACTCTGTCTTTTTCTATAATACTATCCATATCTACCTCTTGTCTTTTTAATTCTTCCAGAGCTTCTTTGTCGATAGGTATTTTATGAAAAATTGGGCCACCTCTTTCTGGTCTTAAATTTTCTTTTTCCCAAAGTGCTCGCAATGTACTCTCGCCATCACCGAGTACTTCTGGTTGATCACGTTTTACTACGCCGACTAATTTCCCTCCAACTAGAGTACCCCTAAATAAATAACCACGTAATTCTTCTTCTATTACAACCAGTGGAGAGAGTTTTTTTGCTTTTTTGAAGCCCATTATTAAATCTTTTGGTGTATTTAAATGAATCATTGTATGTCTACTTCGTGAGCCCAAATTTGGCTTGGTGATGACGGGCTTAATTAAACGACTGAAAATTTTAAGTGCACCCCATTTGGTAAAAGCTGTCCCTCCGTCGGCCACTGGAATTCCTTCTTTTTTAAATTTCTTTTTCATAATACCCTTATTATCCATCCATTTGAGGGATTCTGATTCATTTAATCCAGGCCTAGGTAAACCATCAAAAATAATTTTTTTACTCTTTCCATTAATCTGATACTCTGCGATAAAAGCGTCGCCAATTGGTCCTAGATGAAATTCTTTCATTTTGATACCTCTGCGATTGGCTTCCTCCCAGAAACACTTTGTGCGCCAACTATCTTTTTCATCTATTTTATCAGCAAAATATCCGAGACGGAGAAATACCATTAAATTAAAAAAGGGTAATGAAATTTTATTTGATATTTTATCAGCCGTACTTTGAAAAATTTTTTCCATTAAGCCCAAAAAGGGTTCATCGATTAAACCCAAGACAACTGAAGTATATGCCACGAAGTGATTTTCTTGGGCTGGTTCACAATCTTTGCAATGTTTCATATTGGTAGTATATCAAATTTTTTAATGTGCGATAGTGAAAGCAATTACTTTTCGCGCTCCGAAAGATTTGAGAATTTTTTTTGCTTCATTCAAGGTTGCACCAGTAGTAGTGACATCATCTATCAGAATAATGTTTTTTCTTTTTATTACTTCACCATTTTTTACAGCAAATGATCCAGATAAATTTTTTAGTCGGTGGCGTCTGTCTCCGATACGTGCCTGATGTTCTGTTTCTTTAATTTTAATGAGAATATTTTTCTCTAATTTTAGATATTTATTTTGATCTATTTCAATTAATTTTTGACAAAGTATTTCCGATTGATTAAAGCCCCTTTCTCTATATCTTTTTTTTGATAGGGGAATGGGTATTAAAATTGGCTCATTGAAATTTTCCATTATTCTTAATTCTGAAAGCTCTTCAACAATTCGGCCATAAAGCAATTCTCCAAAAGTATTTATTAATCTTTTTTTACCATTGTATTTAATAAGCCAGACTGCTTTTTTTATGGGTGGATGTCGATAATCAAATAATGGGAAAATCCAGTCTTGGCTTTCTCTCTCTGCAGAGGGGCAGAGAGATAGGCATTTTTCGCATAAATCCGATCCTGGGGTACCACAGGATATACAGTAGACTGGAAAAACTATGTCTAATATAGTGTTTAAAAAATGCATATATGATATAATTAGATAGTATTTTATCATATATATTCGGCTATGTTTAATCCATTTGCAAAAATTTTTTCCCATGTAAATGTTTTTGGGGGTGACGGAGGAGACTCTGCCGTTGGTATTGATATTGGTTCTTCTTCCATTAAGGTTGTTGAATTAAAAAAGAAAGAAGGTAAGGCGATACTAGAGACTTATGGTTCGATTTCGCTTGGCCCCTATTCGGATCTTGATATTGGACGTGTTACTAATCTTACTGTCGAGAAAATCACTGAGGCTTTAAAAGAAGTACTAAAACAGTCTGGAGTAACAAGTAGTATTGCAGCTTTGTCGATACCGATACAATCAAGCTTGATTTTTACCATTGAACTTCCAGCTCAAATAACGGAAAAAGAAATGCCGTCAGTTATTCCAGTTGAAGCTCGTAAATATATTCCTGTTCCTATCACTGAGGTATCTCTTGATTATTTTTTATTACCTGAAAAAGAACCTTCTTTTGAAGAGATGCATAATTCTGAAATTCCTTCAAAAATAGACAAGAAGAATGTATTGGTTGTGGCCACTCAAAATGATGCAGTTTCTAAATATAGATCTATCGTTTCACAATGCAATTTATCTTCTTCCTTTTTTGAAATCGAAGTTTTTTCTTCTGTTAGATCAAATTTTGAGCACGAGCTTTCATTGGTGCTTTTGATGGATTTTGGTGCCTCGCGTACGAAACTCTCATTAGTAGAATTTGGTATGGTAAAAAGTTATCACACTATTGATCGAGGCGGAGAAGATATAACCAATGCAATTTCTACATCTTTAAATATTCCTTTTATTGAAGCAGAGAAGATGAAAAAAGAATTTGGACTTTTTAATAATCCAACTACAAAGAATTTATCCGAAATTATTAAGGTTCATACTGATTATATATTTTCTGAAGCCAATAGTGTGGTTTTGAATTATGAAAAAAAATATAATAAAACTATAAGCAAAGTTATACTCTCTGGGGGTGGAGCCCTTCTAAAAGGACTCAAAGAAGTAGCTGCTGATAATTTTCGAGCTGAAATAGAATTAGGTCATCCATTTTCTAAAGTTGAAGCTCCGGCATTTCTCGACAAGGTGTTTCTTGCCATGGGTCCAGAATTTGCAGTTTCTATAGGTTTGGCTTTACGAAAATTACAATAAGTGCGATAATAGGGATAGAATATATAAATAAATGGAGCAAAATTTTCAAACATCTTTTATACCAAAAAAACCGATGATTGAGGAACGGGTAGCAATGGCACGGCCGGTGTCTTCTTTGCTTGTGTTGTCGATTTTTATTTTGTGCACCATGACTATTGCTTCTGGTGGATTGTATTTTTATAAAGGTATCATGACAAAAGATATTACCAAAATGAAGGGAGATTTAAATTTAGCAAAAAATCGCTTTGAGCCTTCAAAAATAAATCAACTTCAAGTTTTGGACAAACGTCTTCGTGCTTCAACTGAAATTTTGTCTAAACATGTAGCTATTTCTCCAATTTTTGAATCTTTGCAAGCCATTACTATGAAGACTGTGCGTTTTACAAAATTTGATTATGGTTTTAGTGATGATAAGAATACAAAAATTTTAGTAAAAATGAGTGGATTAGCTGTCGGGTATCGATCAATCGCCTTGCAATCAGATCTTTTTGTTAAAAATAAATATTTTATTGATCCCGTTTTTTCAAACCTTTCCTTAGATAACAGCGGTAATGTGCTTTTTGATTTAGAGTTTTCAGTTGATCTAACTTTTATTGATTATAAAAATATGTTACTTCGAGCAGACGATGCATCTTTTAATAATGTTCCTCTAGATGTTCCAAATTAAAATATATGCTTAGATTTATAGTGCCAATCATTTTAATAGGAGTTTCCATCGCCACTTTTTTTACCTTTACTAATCCTCTTTTTAAAGATATTAATTTATTGCGCGCGGAAGTAGCGGCCTATGATCAGGCTTTAAATAATTCGAAAACGCTTGAGAATGAAAGAGATAAGTTAACTCAAAAATATAATTCTATCGGAGGTGAAAATTTAAATAAATTACAAAAGTTTTTACCAGAAAGTGTGGACAATATTCGTTTAATATTGGAAATTGAAAAATTGGCCATACCCTATGGCATGGCCCTCAAAGACGTGAAATATGACGCAATCCAGAAAGAATCTTCCAAGAATAGCCCGGGAATAATTTCAGGTGGAATCGCGACAGCAGAAACACGCAAAGATTATGGAATTTGGAATTTGGAATTTTCTACTGAAGGCTCTTACAATAATTTTATACATTTTATAAAAGACATTGAAAACAATTTAAGAATTGTCGATATTGCTTCTTTATCTTTTACCAGCAGTTCAGGCTCAAATTTTTCATCTGATGTTTATAAATTCAATCTTAAGATTAAAACTTATTGGTTAAAAAATTAAAATGTTATCAAAAATAAAAAATGCAATAATTTTTCTATCAATCGCTATTCTTTTAATTTTAGTTTATGTTTTTTTTATTAAAAAGTCTCCCGAAGGGGCAAGTTTAGTTTCTTCTGTTAATAATCCAATAAGTACTACTAATTCAACTTCCTCTCTTCCAGCCCTTGATAAAGATTTTCCTCCTCTTCTTCTCAATGTGAAGAATATAAAACTTGATGATTCTATCTTTTCTGACAAGGCCTTTCAAACTTTAACTGATTCCAGTATTACACTTATAGGAGACGGAAATGAAGGTAGAGCCAATCCTTTTGCTCCACTTGGTGCTGATCAGTCGATCACATCCCCCTTGTCTCCCTCTAAATCCAATTAATTAAACTATGAGTTTTTTAGAAGAATTAGTGAAAAGGGGTATTATTAAACAGAGCCAAATAGGTGAAGTTAAAAGTCGTGCCAAAGAAAAATATAATGGAGATATTGATGAGGCCCTGCTTGAGTCTGGTATTAATGAAGAAACTATTCTCGAAACCAAGGGGGAATATTTACAAATACCAGTAAAAAAAGTAGATGTTCAGTCTATGTCTTTTGATGCCTTGAAATATATTTCTGAAGATTCAGCAACTCATTATGGTTTTGTTCCAATTGAATTCAAAGATGGTGCTCTTGAAGTTGGTATTGTTAATCCAGAAAATACTCAAGCGATGGATGCGCTTCAATTTATTTCTAATAAATTAGGTTTTCCATTTAAGCTTTTTTTAATTTCTAAAAGTGATTATAAAAAAATTGTAGAAACCTACAAGGGCTTAGGTAGTCAAGTAAAAGAAGCGCTTGAAGAGCTGAATCAAGATGAAATCGATGCTAAGGGCTTGAATGAGGAAAATTTAAGTAAGGAAATAGGTAGTATAAAATCTGGAGAAGAGGCTAAGATAGTCGAAGATGCACCTGTAATAAAAATTGTCGCAGTTATCTTAAAAAACGCGATTGAGGGTGGAGCTTCGGATATACATATTGAGCATACTGGAGAAAAGATAAAAATTCGTTTTCGTGTAGATGGTACATTGCATACTACAATAGTTTTGCCACCTAATGTTTATAATGGAATAGTGGCGCGTATAAAAATTTTAGCCAAATTACGTTTAGATGAAAAAAGAAAACCGCAAGACGGCGCCTTTAGCGCGATTATTGATAGTCAAAAGATTGATTTTCGTGTTTCTACTATGCCATCTTATTATGGTGAAAAAGTGGTTATAAGAATTTTAGATTCGGAGAAAGGGGTCAAACCACTTGATCAGCTTGGTTTATCTAAGAGAAATTTGAGTTTAATTCAAGAAGCAATAAAAAAACCCTTTGGTTTAATTTTAATTACTGGACCTACGGGGTCTGGTAAATCTACTACACTTTACTCAATGATGAATCAACTTGATAAAGAAAGGACAAATATTGTGTCTCTGGAAGATCCAATTGAATATCATATGCCAGATATAAATCAATCTCAAATGATGCCAGAAATTGGTTATACTTTCGCTTCTGGACTCCGTTCTATTTTGCGTCAAGACCCAGATGTGATTATGGTTGGAGAAATTCGCGACAAAGAAACAGCTCAGTTGGCTATTCAAGCAGCCTTAACTGGGCATTTAGTTCTCTCTACTCTCCATACCAACAATGCAGTGGGTGCTATACCCAGATTGATTGACATGGGAGTTGATCCTTATTTAATTGCCCCGACTTTAATACTTTCCATGGCCCAGAGACTTGCTCGTACTACTTGCCCATCATCTAGAAAAAAAGTACCTATGGATCCAAGTGTCAAAATGCAATTTGAAGAACAATTTAAAGATTTACCCGATGAATTTAAAAAAGAAATAGTAATTGGAGAAGATATGTATGATACGGTGCCATCTCCTGATTGTCCTTCGGGAACTCGAGGACGTATTGCTATTTGTGAAATGTTTAAGATTGATAAAGAAATGCAGAAGGTAATTCTTAAGAATCCAATTAATTCTGAAATTTACAAAGCAGCGCGCCAAAACGGCATGTTGGTAATGCGAGAAGACGCCATGGCCAAATCATTAGAAGGAATTATCCCTTTTACCGAAGTGTATAATTTTAGCAATGAGTATGAATAGGTTTCTTTATTAAAAGATTTTTTTATAATATAATAAACATATGGAAGGAGCAAAAAAGAAAATTTTAATTGTTGACGATGATAGCTTCCTTTTAGATATGTATGCACTTAAATTTAGCCAAAATAATTTTGAAGTATACACAGCTTCGAGTGGGCTTCAAGTATTAGAAAAATTAAAAGCAGGTCTCAGCCCTGATTTAATTTTAATGGATATTATTATGCCCGAAATGGATGGTTTTGAAATGTTAGCTAAAATGAATGCTGAAAAATTGTCGACTAATTCTATAAAAATAATTTTATCCAATAAAAGTCAACAGTCTGATGTCGAACAAGGCACTTCACTCGGAGTGGCGGGTTATATTGTAAAAGCGAGCTCTACTCCAGCTGAAGTTATAGAACAAGTGATTAAAATTTTAGATAAAAAAAATAATATTAAAAATTAAAAATTATGGATTACAAAAAAGAACTTGAAGATTTAATATTAACTGTTATTCGTGAAGGTGGCTCTGATTTGCATTTGAGTGTTTCTCAAGTGCCCGCCATTAGAGTTTCTGGAGAGCTTATTTTTCTTGTTAAACATGCAGTTCTTACCAAGGAGAATATGTTGGGAATGTTGTCTGTTGTTTTAACTAAAAATAAAATTGATAAATTTTTAGAAGTTCAGGAAGTTGATTTTGCTTATGATTTCCGCGGGGAAACGAGATTGCGTGGCAATGCTTTTTTTCAAAAAGGAATGATTGCTATGGTGCTTCGTCTGGTGCCAAAAGTCCAAACCTTTAAAGATCTTAATTTGCCTCCGATTTTAGGCGATATAGCTCACAAAAAACAGGGATTTTTTCTAGTTGTTGGCCCAGTGGGACAAGGCAAATCTACCACTCTGGCTGCTATGGTAAATGTTATTAATACTGAACAGGCGCGCAATATTGTAACCATTGAAGACCCTATCGAACACATGCATATACCTGATAAATCTATTGTTAGTCAAAGAGAGGTTGGTATTGATACGAGCGATTTTCATATAGCTCTTAAGTCAGTTTTTCGCGAAGACGTGAATGTGATTATGATAGGGGAAATGCGAAATCCCGATACGATTTCCACTGCAGTTACGGCGGCAGAAACAGGGCATCTTGTTCTTTCCACGCTACATACCAATAATGCTTCTCAGACCATTGATAGAATTATTGATTCTTTTCCAGCTAATCAACAAGATCAAATTCGTAATCAACTTGCCGCGAGCTTACTTGGTATTTTTTCTCAAAGGCTTGTTCCAAGAATTACTGGTGGGTTGATTCCTGCTTTTGAACTTCTTTTGAACAATAATGCAGTGGCTAATTTGATTCGTGAAAAAAGAACTCATGAGATAGACGTGGTTATTGAAACTGGATCAGAAGGAGGAATGGTCAATCTAAATCATTCTCTGCTTGAGCTGGTACGCAAAGGAGAAATATCTCTTGAAAATGCTTATCAATATTCTCTTAATCCAAAGGGATTAGAGCGCATGATTTAATTTTATGTTATTTAAATACAAAGCTGTAGATGAAGATGGAGTAAATAAAGAAGGAGAAATTGATGCACCTAATCGTGATTTGGCAATTGGGGGACTTCAGCGTAGAAATTTTGTGGTAATTTCTATCAAAGACCAAACAGATAAAAAATCTTTTTTCTCATCTGCTTTTTTTGAAAAAGTTTCCAATAAAGACATTGTGGTTCTCTCTAGACAAATTGCCACTTTATTTGAGGCGCAGGTCTCTGCGCTGAAGGCTTTTTCGATGCTCGCAGCGAATGCTGAAAACAAATTACTTAGTCGCAAACTTACTGAAGTGGGGGATGACTTACAAGCTGGAGTTTCTATTTCTGGAGCGCTTGCCAAGCATCCTGATATGTTTTCAGATTTTTATATAAATATGGTAAAAGTTGGTGAAGAAACAGGAAAACTTAATCAAATATTTCTTCATTTGGCTGCATATTTGGATCGTCAATATAGTCTTACTTCTAAAACTCGTAATGCTTTGATTTATCCTGTTTTTATTGTTTTTACTTTTTTTGTTGTTATGAGTTTAATGTTCGTTGTTGTAATACCCAAACTTTCTTCTATTATTTTAGACTCTGGACAGGAAGTACCCATTTACACCAAGATTATTATAGGGATGTCTAATTTTTTTGTTCATTATGGATTTTTAGTTATTATTTTTCTTATCTTGCTGGGTATTTGGTTTTGGAGACTTTCTTCTACTGAAAAAGGAAAAATTTATTTAGATCGAACACGTTTATCTATTCCACTTGTTGGAAATTTATATAAAAAACTTTACCTTTCAAGAATTTCAGACAATATGGATACGATGCTTTCTTCGGGAGTGCCAATAGTGCGGTCTATAGATATTACTTCAGATGTTGTTGGTAGTCGGGTGTATCAGGAAATTTTGAAAGATGCCGCTGATTCGGTCAAATCTGGACTTGCTTTATCAGCTGCCTTTGAGCGACATCCCGATCAAATACCGGGAATTATGGTACAAATGGTAAAAGTTGGCGAGGAAACAGGTTCTTTGGGTGCTATTTTAAAAAATCTCACTGAATTTTATAAACGTGAGGTAGACGATGCTGTTGACACCTTGGTGGGCATGATTGAACCAGTTATGATTGTAGTGCTCGGTTTGGGGGTAGGCCTTCTTTTGGTATCCGTCTTAATGCCAATTTATAACCTTGCTGGAAGTATTGGATAGTATTTAAAGGGTTGTGGATAACTTTTCTTTTTATATGGTATAATGGATGTATTAAAAATAAGTCGAGTTATTAACTTTTATCTTCGGCTCTGAGAGTCTTAGATTCGAAGAGTGGAGTAATTATAAATTAATAGTAACTTGCTCCGCTTTATTGTGGAGTGAAAAAAGATTTTTATGAAAAAAATGAATTTTAAGAAAGGTTTTACTTTGATTGAACTTTTGGTCGTAGTGGCTATCATTGGTATTTTGGCTTCGGTTGTGCTTGCTTCACTCAATACCGCTCGCGCAAAGGGCGCTGACGCGGCTATTAAAGCAAACTTGGCGAATACTCGTGGCCAAGCTGAGATTATCTATGATGCTAACATTCCCAATAGTTATTCTGGTTTATGCGCAAACACAATTATTGCAAACCAAAAGAATGCCGCCGCATCTGCATTGGGTGGAACTGTAGTTGACACCCTTGCTACCGCCGGCACTGCCACAACTGTTGTTTGTCACGTTGATGGAACTAACTCAGCTTGGGCAATTAGCTCTGGTACGAAAGTAACTGTGGCTAATTCTTATTGCGTAGATTCTACTGGTGCGTCTATGACAGTTGTGGGTGCTTTCCTTGCAGCGAATGATGTTACTTGTAACTAACACATAAACTGAACTTCAATAAAAACCACCCATAAGGTGGTTTTTATTTTGGTTGTATATGTTATATACTATATACTGTATAAAGCTTGTCTATATTAATTAACTAAATTATTTTTTATGCAAAATATAAAAAACTTCAAAAAGGGCTTCACTTTAATTGAGCTTTTGGTGGTGGTGGCAATCGTTGGACTTTTAGCTATGATGACTTTTGGTTATTTAGGTAGTGCTAGAAAAAAAGGAAATGATACGGCAGTAAAAAGTAATTTAGCTACCGTTAGAACCGCTAGCGAAATTTTCTTTCTTAGTAATGGTAGTTCTTATTTACCAAGCACGGGTTTTACGCTTGGTCTCACTACTCCATGTCCTTCTGATTATGTTGGCGCGAGTGGGAGCAATATGTTTGTTGCCGATCGAGCCATATCTGATGCTTTGACCATAGCCAAAAGTAAAGGTATCGAAAGCTATTGTTATAATTCTGTCAATATTTGGTCTATTGCTATCGGACTTAATATGGATTCGACCACGTCTTGGTGTGTAGATAGTTTACCATCCGCCAAACTTTCTTCTTTCGTCGCTAGTTCTGCCATTGATCCTGCCACTAACTTATGTAAGTAATTGATATTTATGATTTCTTTTTTTACAACTATTTTTTTTATTCTTGGAATAATCATCGGGTCTTTTCTAAATGTTGTAATTTATAGATTTCATACTCGTAAGGTTTTAGGAGGACGAAGTGCTTGTATGTCTTGTCAAAATAAACTCCATTTCTATGAACTCATACCCTTAATTAGCTTTTTTGTTCTTCGTGGCAGGTGTCGTGTTTGTAAAACCAAAATTTCTAAAATGTATCCAATTGTAGAATTTATTACGGGTCTTATTTTTTTAGGGCTCTTTTTGAAATTTCAAGATATTCTTTTTCTTAATCTACCAGTTTTTATTTTTACTTATGTTTATTATGCTATTGTCCTTTCACTCTTAATTGTTATTGCTTTTTATGATTTGAGACATAAAATAATTCCTGATGCCCTCTCTATTGCTTTTGGGCTTTTATCTTTTTTGGGTTTGTTCTTTTTTAATGAATATGGTTTTTCTATTCATATTCCGACCGTATTACAATTTTTTTCGGGATTTATAATTGCTTTGCCCTTTGCTTTATTTTGGCTTGTGTCCAAAGGTACTTGGATGGGGCTTGGAGATGCCAAATTGGCCATCGGTCTAGGGTATTTTGTTGGCCTAGCACGAGCTCTTTCTGGAGTAATTATCGCTTTTTGGTCTGGGGCAATCTTGGGTATTTTGCTCGTTCTTTTTTCTAAAAAATATGGAATGAAAAGTGAAATTCCATTTGCTCCGTTTTTAATTTTTGGTACGATCGTGGCTTTTTTCTTTGAATTATATATATTTCCGACTATTTTCTAATTAAAAAATGATTAAAAAAATTTTTAATTCTAAATTCCCAATCCGCAATTATCAGAAAGGAATGACCTATGTGGAGCTTATTGTCGTGCTTAGTATTTTTTCTGTAATGTCTGCTATCGTTTTATTTAATCATGGAGAATTTCAAGCAAGGGTGGATATAAAAAATTTAGCAAATGATGTTGCACTTAAAATTGTTGAGGCACAGAAATCTTCTATTTTTGGAACATTTCCAAGTCTTGCCCAACAGGCTCTCATTGTTTCTCTTTCTACGTGGAAACCGTCTTATGGAGTTTATTTTAATCCCTTATCGGACAATAAAAGCTTTATTTTTTTTACAGATTTAAATAGTAATAACTTATACGAAGGATCAGACTGCACAGGGGAATGTGTAGAGAAGATTAGTATTACAAAAAATAATTATATATCTCGACTAGATGTATATTATCAAGATTCAACTACCTCCAGTTTAAATGATCTTACTGTATCTTTCCGAAGACCTGACTCAACAGCATTTATACAATCATCACAAATTATTCCCCCACTTCCTTCTCCAATTTCTTATGTGCAAATCACCATTTCTTCACCAAGCTCTGCTCAGTCCACGATTAAATTATATTCATCTGGTAGAGTTCAAGTGAATTAATCCCAGTAGTAGAGCAAAGCTCACTACGGGACAAGTATGAAAATTATAAAAAGAATTAACAAACAAAGAGGATATACCATAATAGAAACAATGATTTCCGTTTCTCTTTTTCTTGTTGTTGTTATGTCTGGCATGGGCGCATTATTGAATGCAAACAGGCTTCATCAAAAGTCGCAGAATATGCGTTCGATTATGGATAGTTTAAGCTTTGTCTTAGAAGATATGTCTAGGAATTTAAGAAATGGTTACAATTATCATTGTTTTGTATCTGGAGACACTATTCCAGCCAGTCCAGCCAGTTCTATTTCTATACCCAAAAGTTGTTCTTCTGGTTGGGCTATCGCTTATGAGGCGGCTGAAGGTGATAAACGCCCCTTGTTTTATAATGATCAAGGAATTTATTATGTAAGTAATGATGGTAAAATTTTTAAATCGACAGACGGTGCGCAGACCTTTATTCAATTAACCCCAAACGAAGTTGTGATTAATACATTGTCCGGTTTTTCAGTATTGGGCGCCGAAGCTCCATCTTTCCCCAATACCCAGCAACCCATTGTATTAATAAAATTAATTGGAACCATTAATGCTAAGGGTGTTATTACTCCTTTTTCTTTACAAACATCCGTGACACAGCGGGTGGTGGATCTTTAATTTTTAGCATGATAATGCTTTATCAAATGAAAAAATATTTTAATAAAATTAAATACAATACTGCATTTACTTTGGTTGAGACTCTTATTGCTATTTCTATTTTTACTTTATCGATTTTGGCTTTAATGTCAGTTTTATCACAGGGAATTTCTGATACTAATTATGCAAAAAAGAAAATTATTGCGGCTTATTTGGCTCAAGAGGGGATAGAATATATCAGAAATATACGTGACACCTATGTACTTTATTCTGCATCTGGCCCTATAGGCTGGACTTCATTTAATTCCAAAATGATAGGAGCTTCTTGTGATCAATTGAATGGTTGCTATTTTGATGACCAGAATTTAAATTATAGTGATCAAACACAACCCATCATTGATACTCCTCTCACGATTTGTGGACCTTCTTGTATTCCCTTGCTTTATGATTCTACATCTGGAAAATATGGTTATGCTTCAGGAACAGATTCTGGTTTTACACGCAAAATTAGAGTCAGTATCATTAGCCCAGATGAAACAAAAGTTTTTTCGACGGTATCTTGGACACAGGGTTCTGGTGCCTATCAGATTACTTTTTCTGAAAGTTTATTTAATTGGGTAGAATAATATAATGATAAAAAAATTTCAAAAAAATAAAGGATTCGTCATACTTTTTGCTGTTACTATATCTAGCATTCTTTTATCAATAGCTCTTGGTGTCGCTAGTGTAGCATTCAGAGAATTAAAATTTGGTACATCAGCTCGCGATAGTAATGATGCTTTTTTTGCTGCTGACACTGGCGTTGAATATGTCCTTGTTCATGATAAATCTGCTTCTAGTTCTTATGTGCCAGCTCCTGGCACAAATCAATCTTGGAGTTTTGTTGTTTCTGGATTGGGTAGTTTGGGATCTAGTTGTGCTAAGGTAACTGTTTCAAAAGACACTACTACTAATCCACCGTATACTTACAGTACAATAATTTCTAAGGGATATAATGTTGGTGACGCCCTTTGTGATTCCTCGAGTTCAAATCGTGTTGAGCGTGAAATTAAATTAAACTATTAATATTCTGCTATGGAAAAAACTGATGCCTTAAAAAGAATAATAAAACTTCGAAAAGAAATTGCACGTTTACGTGAAGAATATCATGTACAAAATATACCAAGTGTTACCGATGATGTATATGATTCTTTAAATCGAGAATTGAAAGATATTTTAAAAGAATATCCTGAATATATTGATTCAAATGCACCAGAAAATAGGGTGGGGGGTAAGGCCTTGGATAAATTTGTAAAAGTAAAGCATAAAAATAGAATGTTGTCTTTAAATGATGTATTTGATGAAGAAGAATTATATGATTGGGAAAAAAGAATTAAAAAACTTCTTGGATTTAAAGAAAGGTCTGACCTTGGAGTGGAGTGGAATTATTTTTGCGAAATAAAGTTTGATGGTTTGGCGATATCTCTAATTTATGAAAATGGAAAATTTATAAAAGGAGCTACCAGAGGAGATGGTTTTGTGGGAGAAGATATTACTCAAAATCTAAAAACTATACATTCTATTCCTTTATCTTTATCAGCACCTTACCCACGATATTTAGAGGTGAGGGGAGAAGCTGTGATGTCTAAGAAGACCTTAGAGGAATTAAATAAAAAAAATAAACGTGAGGATAAGATTTTTTTTGCCAATACTCGAAATGCAGCTGCGGGCAGTTTAAGACAACTTGATCCAAAATTAGCAGCAAAAAGACAGCTTGATTTTTTTGCCTATGATATAGCAGAAATTTCAAGTGAGCGGGAAATATTTAAACATTCTGATAAACATAATTTTTTAAAGAAGCTTGGTTTTCAAGTTGATAATAATGATGCAATTTGTAAAGATTTAAATGAAGTTATTGTTTTTATTAAAAAGTTTGAAAAAATACGACCCAATTTTTCTTACGGAACAGACGGTATTGTAATTTCTGTTGATGAACTTAAATTACAAGATGTTTTAGGAATAATTGGTAAAGCCCCAAGATACGTGGTTGCCTTTAAGTATCCAGCAGAACGAGCAACCACGATAGTAAAAAATGTACTGATAAATGTGGGTCGTACGGGTGTGCTTACTCCACTTGCTCTTTTTGAGCCGACACTTGTGGCTGGTTCTATTGTGGCCAAGGCTACACTTCACAATATGGATCAAATAGAGCGTCTGGATTTACGTATAGGAGACACTGTGGTGATAGAAAAAGCGGGAGATGTGATACCAAAGGTTGTAGAGGTGCTCACTCGTATGCGCACAGGAAAA
>ERZ1292625.1182-Hain-H41-01um-R1-1182-length-33163-cov-8_pt2 | contig 16875 bp, 24 predicted proteins | sample MGYA00564400_ERZ1292625 | MGnify/ENA primary metagenome ERZ1292625 (study PRJEB36523, sample SAMEA6512639) | groundwater metagenome | collected 2019-01-08 | study: AquaDiva: Metagenomics assemblies of 32 groundwater samples | reverse complement strand
GCCACCCGAAGCGCCGCTTCAAGAATGCGCGCTTTCAGTTCTGTGCGCGACATTGCATTTGGGGTGCTGTCGTTGTAAGTGCAACGTAAATTATTAAGCAATTTGGAAAAAAGCTCAAAATTGATGGTGCGTTTCATTTTCATTTTCCTTTTCCGGCATAGCCGGAATGTGTGTAACTATTTAATAATAAAGGCAATAAGTAGGCCCAGCCCGCAACAAATTGGCCATAGTTCAATAGCCCATCTAAATATCCAGCCAGCCAAGCTGACATCGTCGGTATAAAGGAAGCAAAGAGCAACTAACCCAGCCAGGCATAATATATATATATGCATACCGGCTTCATACCAGTTTGTTATCAATAATACAAAGAAGTCCATACCCCTGTCCTTCGACTTAATTAGTTAATTTCTAGCAGTTGTAACAACTGCTCCTCAGTAAACATTTGAGTTAGTGCTCTATTTAGCATCTGCCCGTCTGTATATATTTTTAAAACCTGTTTATACTCCGATAGCGGGCTATTAATATAGCCCGTATCCTGGCAAAACTCGTCAAATGTATATGCGACTGGCATGTACAAATTCGCTAATACATCATAAGCTCCGGGTGTTCGCTTACGTGCAGCGTCTAGTTCTACCTGATTAACCACGCCCTTTTTATTTGGCTTAAAGCCAAGCTTTCTGGCGGTCTCGTAGTCACGACCTGTTAGGCCCATGTTTACTGCAAATACCCGACGTTGGGTATTGCGTAAAGAGTCTCCAAAGCGGAAAGAATGCTCCCCTCTGGGATTAGTCAGTGTTATTTTGTAGACATCCCTCTCCGCGGTGTCGTCCACAAAATGTTTATCCGTTACTATATACTCCACCCGCAGAGTGGTTTTAGTGTCAGCTAAAAATTGTACCGCTTTTAGTTCATACTTGTTTAATTCTGTGTTCATTTCCAGTTCCTTTCCCAACTATGTTGGGGTTGTGTTGTGTGTGTTAAGTTAATCTCTATCTTACGTCAGCGTCGCATATAATCGCGCCGCTTAAATCTGCACCGTTTAAATCTGCGCCACTTAAATTTGCGCGTCGTAGGTCGGCACCGTTTAAATCAGCGCCACTTAAATCTGCGCCGATTAACTTTGCGTAGGTTAAAGTCGCATCACTTAAATCCGCGCCGCTCAAGTCCGCGCCGATTAATTTTGCGAAACTTAGCTCAGCGCCGCTTAAATCTGCGCCGCGTAAATCCGCGCGGCTCAAGTCCGCGCCAATTAATTTTGCGAAACTTAGCTCAGCGCCACTTAAATCTGCGCCACTTAAATTTGCGCAGGTTAAAGTCGCATCACTTAAATCCGCGCAGATTAAAGTCGCATCACTTAAATCCGCGAAGATTAAAGTCGCACCACTTAAATCCTCGCGGCGTAAATCGGCGAAACTTAACTCAGCTCGTACACCACTATGGCCAGCACTCTTAAGCCACTCGTGATGCAAGTCGAGAATATTTTTAATATCGTTATCGTTCATAACGTACCCTTATATTATTAGGATGTGTACCTAGCTAATTTCTTTCCCAGCTATGCCTGGGTTGTCGTACTGTATGTGTTTAGTCGCCACCCACGCCGCATTAAACGCGGCGTCGGCGATCTCGCTCGGGTGCGCATCCCACTTAATCTTGCGGACTGCGGCCAGGACCGCAGTCATGATTGTATTCCGCTCCTCGTCGCTGAGGAGATAGTTCGCTGCGTCATTCATGTTTTATCCTTTCCCGGCGACGCCGGGCAGCTGTAAATTTTTATCATTTAATCGCACCTCTCTGGGCGCTGCCTAAAGCAGCGCCGCTTAAATTCGCGCCACTTAAATTCGCGCCACTTAAGTCCACAAAACTTAGATCAGCGTCGCATATAATCGCGCCGCTTAAATCAGCGCCACTTAAATCAGCGCCACTTAAGTCCACAAAACTTAGATCAGCGCCGCGTAAAATTGCGCCGCTTAAATCTGCACCGTTTAAATCTGCGCCACTTAAATCAGCGTGTTGTAAATTAGCGCCGCTTAAGTATGCGCCGCTTAAATTCGCTCGTACCCCGCTAATGCCATCGCTTTCCAGCCATTCGTGATGCAAGTCGAGGATTTTCTCAATTTCGATAATGTCCATTTTCTGATCCTTCCCGACGACGCCGGGGTTGTTTGTGTATGTTAAGTTAAAGGCTTGCCCTTTGGGCAAGACCCTCGACTATAAGTCGAGGCTATTAATCTCTGTTCCCGTTCTTGGCCTGCCGGGTTGCGGCGCGGCGTAAACACTCAATTTTAGCTAACCTATTTAGCTCAGCCATCTCTCGGCTAGGGCCCCTACCGGCTCCGTGGCGGCGGATGGCCCAGGTTATGAGCTTGCCCTTTGGGCAAGATCCTTGACCCTTGGTCAAGGCTATCAACTGTTTAGACTTGCTCTGTGACTTGTTCATCTTAATGCCTCTTCTTAATAACCTAATAATCGCAAAACCGCTAAAAAGGTGGTAGCTCTGGACCAGCGGAACGTCTTTGGGTTTTCGATATAGACCACCCCAGCACCCTCATTACCGTATTCATTCCATACTGCTCGGATGCCACGTACACGTATCAGTGCTAATGTGCTCGTCTTGATTGTGTTCATGTTGTTGCCTCGGTGCGTTGTTGGTGTTGCATAGGTTAGCGGACAGCATGACACAAAGTCAAGGCCGTTCGTCGGCTTATTACTACCGTTCGTCGGGTAGTGGCCGAGCGTGGTTAGATAGCCTAGCGGGGTGGTAAGCTCTATAATGTAATAGCTGCCAAATTACGCACTGTTTTGGTGCATTATGTGCCCCCATGCAAGCGGCGTGCCAACTTTCGCGACAACGAAAAAAATCGTCGCTAAGAAAGGAACAGGAAGGGGGGTGGGGGGGTAAATGGGGGGGAAGGGAATATACTGGTAGACACTAGCCTATTTTTTCATAAAAATTCCGGGGGACTAACCTAAGGAGAGGGCCTAGGACAGCCGATCCGTACAACCCCACTACCCTACTAGCGGATATATCCTACGGAAAGCCTACAGGACTTCTCCTGAAGCCTAGACAGGATGTCTACCCCCTACCCCTACCCCACGATATCGACTACTATACCACTCTCGAAGAGAGGGGATACTACCGACCTGCCCTCTGGGCAAGACCATTAACCTCGGAACTTATGCATAAGTGCAGAGCAACTGTAACAAACTAGACCGGAAAAGCAGTACTAACTAGTACTACTCAAAGACAGGTTTTTAATAAAAACTACAAGATTTGGGAATAAATTCCCAAACCAGGAAAACTAAAATCTATTACAGAACAGGTACATAAAAAATAATGCTTGACAAGCACTTAAAAGTGTGATACAATACTCTTACAAGTTGATATAGTGAGGGTTACGCGCCAGCTAGTAACCCGAACGCCCGAGATAGCCGCTATCCGCGTAACCCTCAGTAATAGGGGCAGGTTTCAAGACCTGCCCCTTAAGTACTAAGTAATTAGGTGGGGCCATAAAGCCCCACCACTTAACGACTACTTAAGTAAGTACGTAATTGGGGTAGGCCTCAAAGCCTACCCCTGAAGTACTAAGTAATTACTGAATAACTAGGCCGAGCACTAAAGCTCGGCCCTTAGTAGTAATATCGATTAACATATCCCGACTTCAAGGAGGGATATGTAAGAGGCGAGGCTCGGCTAGGGCCTCGCCTCTAATATACGAAATAATTAAGTAGAAGGTATGTAAGTGTCATTCAAGTAATACTGGCAGGACATAAATAAATACCCGATAGTATTAAAATTAAAATATAAACTTTACTGTAGGTACTATGCAATATAGTCGAGTAAAAGTTACTAAGGGCTACTGCAAAGTAGCCCTGTATTTACTACCGGAGTATTACTACTATTTCTGAAGAACAGTTTACTATGGCTGAAGAGGAAGAAGCGAGTAGGCTTGATGCCGACTACGCTAAACCCACTCTTCGTGATAGAGCGGTAATCTACCAGGATATACCTAAAGAGCTATTAGGTCCTGAATCGGATAGATTACTGGAGACTGCAAGGCAGTCTCTAGTTGACTATACGAACAAATACAGCAGTATAGCAACCGAATTTACGGAATCGGTTGACCAGAAACTAGAAATAGCTGTTATGTATTCGATAGGTGGTACTCTTCAGGAGATTAGTACACTTACTGAAGTCCCTATCAGGACTATCCGCGATTGGATGCATGCGCCCTGGTGGGCGCATGCGCTAGAATTAGGCAAGCATTACAAATATGCCCAACTTCATGCGAAGCAGATTAAGACCGGCGAGTTAATCCTTGACCGGCTTATATACCGACTAGAGAGTGGTAAGGTAAGTACTAAAACCCTAATTACTGCCCTAGGAGTAATCGGCAAGGAAAGCCGTGAGATGGAGAAGCAGAAGGCTCAAAGCAAGATGGAGGATAAGACTAAATCTGCCCTAGAGGAGATTAGGCTAAACCTGAAGGAGCTGTCTGAAGCCCATAAGGCTAAAGATGTTACTCCATACGTTGAAAGATTTAATACTGATGAGGTGAATTAATAATGTCCAGACACTATGCTACTGAGCAACAGCAAATGGAGAAACATACCAAAGAGCTTAAGGCGCTCATTAAAGACAGGGCAGATCCACCTCAGAGGGGAGAACTTAAACTGGGTAAAAAGAAACCAACACCTACTAAGCAATTACAACAACTGTATAAAATTGAGGGCACCAAATAATGGCCAGACGACTTAACGGTATTGACGAGGGCCAAGAGGCCTTAGATGCTATGTCTGATACTGTTGTGGATGCGATTAAAATGCGTAAGTTACGCCTAGATAATCCAACTCTTACGGATGAAGAAATCTACGAAAAACTGGGCATTAAGAAAAAAAAGAAAAAGAACCCTACATAAATGAGACTTGACGCCGAAACACTTCATGGTTTTAGTATTCAGTACCTCCAGGCTGGGTTTGATAACTTTGCTCCTAGTAATGACTTCCACCTAGACCTTTGGAGGTGGTGTTGTAGCGATCATAAGAGGGTAGCCATAGCTGCTCCTAGAAATCATAGTAAAAGCACGTCCGTGACGCTTGTATACGCTCTGGGGGCCATTATGTTTCGGGAGCATGATTTTATTATTATCGTCTCCGACACGGAAGAGCAGGCTAAGTTATTCTTAGGGGATATAGCAAAGCAGATTCTTGAGAATGACAAGCTTCAGGCTGCTTTCGGGATTAATCCTGAGAAGCCACTAGCTAAAGAAAGTACTACGGACATAATTATAAAGTTCCTGGATGGCCATGAGGCTCGTGTTATGGCTCGTGGTATGAACCAGAGGGGCCGAGGTGCTAAGTGGGATAATAAACGTCCTAACTTAATTCTGATTGATGACGCTGAGAATGATGAATTAGTAGATAGCCCCGATCGTAGGCAGAAGTTTCGTAGATTATTGCGTAACTCAATTATTCAGTCTATGTCGAAGACTGGTAAGGCTATTATGGTGGGAACGATCTTACATTCTGATAGTGCTTTAGAAAATTATATGCCGGAGAACCAGACCCCTAAACTGTACCGGGAACAACACCTTGTAATTGAGCCATGTAAGATTTCTAGCACCTATACTGGCATAGACAGGATTTGGTATGGGGCTAGATACAGAAGTCATCCGGGTATAGGAGATTACTCTACTTTACTTTGGCCTCAGAACTACTCTGAGAACTGGTATAGAACTAAATACTATGAATTTCTGTCTGATGGTGACTCCGAGGGCTATGCCCAAGAGTATTTAAACCAGCCTACAGATGAGTCCAGAGCGTTCTTTCGCCCGATTGATATGCTACCGATGTACGATGCTGATTGGGGCAAGGAGAAGACCTACTACTGCGGAGTCGATTTTGCTATATCCAAGGAGGCGGACAGGGACTTCTCAGTTTTTGCTACTGTGGGCGTCTCTGAGGGGGGTATTATGTGTGTTGAAGATATTATTCGAGCACGTATGGATACCTACCAGATCGTAGAGACCTTCTTTGAGATCAACAGTCTGCATAAAGGCCTAATATTTTTGGTCGAAAAGGGGTCTATATGGGAAGCTGTAAAGGCTGTTCTGTTTAAGACTATGGCTCTTAAAAATACCTTCTTTCAGATCGTAGAGGTAAGCCCTCTAAATGATAAGAAAGGTAAGGCTAGTCCCCTACAGCAACGTCTAAGAGCTAAGGCGGTTAGGTTTGATAAGGACTCTTTATGGTGGCCTGAATGTGAGGCAGAGTTAAGGCAGTTTCCTTTAGGCCGACATGATGACCAAATTGATGCTATAGGCATGATCCCCAGAAAAATAGACAAACTTTACGAGGGGCAGGACTATCAGGAGCCTGAAGAGTGGGAGATTGAAGAAGAATATGAAGATGATTCCTCTTTTGACTTTGACCTGCAACTTGGCCGCAGTTCCATTACAGGATACTAAGACATGCCAGAGCTAGATCAATTACTAACTGAGGAAGAGCCACAAGGACTAGATCTTGAGAAACTGCTAGAATCGGAGAATGTACTAGATCTTGTTCAGAAAGAAGTAGGTGAGCAAGAGGTTAAGAATATTGGATTTAAATTACGAGAGGGCTTTGATGTTGATGTAGATTCCACTAAGGAATTTTTTAAACAACAAGAAGAATGGACTAAATTAGCCCTCCAACAAAAAACAACTAAGAATACTCCGTGGAAAGATGCTAGTAACTTCAAGCACCCACTGATTACCATAGCGAGCACCCAGTTTGGGGCCAGAGCCTACCCGGCTATTATCCCAGGTCTTAACGTAGTTAAGACTAAAATCTCGGCTTTAATTAAGGATACTCCTGAGCTATACGAAAGGGCGCAGCGTATTACAAACCATATGGATTTCCAACTCCTAGAGGAGATGGAGGGGTGGGAGGAGGGTATGGATAACTTGCTCTCAGCTTCGCTGCCGCTTAAAGGCACAGTATTCAAGAAGACATACTATGATCCTGATGTACGACAGAGTAAATCGGATGCTCTACAACAGGATGAGTTAATAATCAATTTCCATGCCGAGAGTCTGGAAGAGGCATATAGAAAAAGCCATATATTTTATTTGAATAAGAACCAAATTCGGGAGCGTGTTAATTCGGGGTACTATGCTGAGGTTGATTATAATAGTCAAGAGCAAGGTAAAGAGCGTAGAGTACTCCAAGAGACTGTTAGGATTCATCCTGGTACTTCTGATGAATCCACTCCCTATAAATTTGTGGAGATGCACACCTATCTGGATCTCGATGGGGATGGATATGAGGAACCCTGGATAGTTACCTTTCTTTACGAGACAGCGACCATAGTACGCATTGCTGCTGGCTTCTCCCCCGACGGCGTAGACATCGATGATAATGGGGAAATACTTAGAATAAAACAAGAGCAGTATTTCACTAAGTATGGGTTTATTCCTAATCCTGAAAGTAGAATATATGATCTAGGTTTTGGGATGTTACTAGGTCCGATGGTCGAGGTGATGAATACCCTGATCAACATGTTGGTTGATTCCGGTACTCTTAATAACCTTCAGGGAGGTTTTGTAAGTAAGAACTTCCTACATGCTGGCGGTAAGATTCGCTATCGCATGGGAGAGTTCCAGAAGGTTAATATCTTCGGGGAGGATATTTCTAAGAGTATTTATCCGTTACCCACTAAAGAGCCTAGTAATGTGCTGTTTCTGCTCCTTGGCTTTATCCAAGATAATGCTAAAGACGTAGCCAGTGTTAAGGACATACTTCTTGGAGAGAATCCAGGACAGAATCAAAAAGTAGGCACCACCAATGCCGTCTTAGAGCAAGGTCTCAAGACCTATACTGCCATCTATAAACGAGTTCACCGGTCTCTAAAGAGCGAGCTCAAGAAACTATATAGGTTGAATTCTTTGTTTTTAGACGAAAAGAAATATTTCCGAGTCCTGCACACAGAGGAGAGAGAAGAAATTGGTATAGAAGATTATGATGATAACATTACTATTATACCTGTTTCTGATTCTAATATAGCTACGGATGCACAGAGATTTGCCAAGGTAGAGGCTTTGTTTAAGTATATCCAACTGGGTACAGTAAACCCAACTGAGGTGACGAGAAGGGGTCTTGAGGCTGAGAACCAGTCAGATATTAAAACTCTGATGACCGTACAGCCGCCTCAACCATCTTTTGAAGAGCAGATACAATTGCAGGAACTTCAGCTAGAAGCTCAAAAGATAAAGCAAGAAAATGAGTTAAAGCAATTAGAGCTACGAATTCATATGCTATCTGAGTTAGGTAAGTTAGAAAGTGAGGAACGTAAAGCCTCAATCGAGCTGGCTAATTCTATGGCGGAGAGGATTCATGATAGAGTAAAATTAGAACAGGACAAAGAGGCAGCGGAAGCAAAAAGTAAGCAACCCACAACCACTAAGTAAGGTGATTCAATGAGTAATAGAGAGACAGTGACTAGAGTTGGTCTGTATGACTGGTTAGATTGGAAAGAGAATGAAGTTACTAAAGCATTTTTGCAGCGTCTGAGTACCAAACTTGACGCAATTATGACAGCCTGGGCAACCGGCCTTATTGATAAACACCATGAGGTTTGGCAGGCCAGGGCGGTGGTCTACAAGGAATGTTTAGATCTTGCTTTTGCTAAAGACGAATTAGTAGCTACACAGGAGGAAGAAAGTGAATAACCCAACTCCTGCTGAATTAGGCCTTCCAGTTGAGCCTATTATTTTTAGGATTTTAGTAAAGCCTAAAAAGTATCACGTAGAAACGAAGAGCGGAATTATTACAGTATCGAGCCATAAAGCCTACTTGAGTGAGCAATGCTTACAGGACACTGGTAAAGTACTGTGGCAGGCTCCTGCTTCTGGGCGGTTTTTTGAAAAAACCTATGGTACTCCGTGGCCAATTAAGATTGGCGATTATATACAGTGGCAACGCGGTACAGGTTTCTTTTATGAGAACCCGAAATTTCCTGGTGATTATTATGTTGTACTAGGCGATGAAGATATTATTTCTAAACTAGTTAGTGTAGATGAGGCTGATTATGAGTAAAGATGCAACATCACAAGTAGGGGAAGACAAAAAGCCTCAGGAAGGAGAGAAAGAGGAGGTTTCTGCTTTAATGCAAGAAGCCTTGGATATGGGCTATAACCCCGAGTGGGATGGTCCAGAAGATGAGTATAAGACACATGGTGAGTTTGTGCGCACCGCCAAGTTATACAAAGATATAACACAAGCCAAGCAGCATGCTCGCCGGGCGGAAACGAAGTATAAGAGCCTGCAAGATAGTGTTCAGAAGATTGCTAAGATGCAGAGCGAGTTTCTTAAGGCACAGAACGACAAACAAATACAAGCACTAAAAGCCGCCAAGAGTCGTGCTTTACGCGAACAGGATTTTGATGCTGTTGAGCAGTATGAGTCTCAGCTAGATGAAGTGAATAAGCTGAATGTTGAGGAAGTGAAAGTAAAAGATGAGGAGGATAATGCTCCTACTAAAGAGGACTATAGGGAGTATTATGAAGAGGTTTGGATAGACAATAATAAGTGGTATAAAACCGATCTAGCATTACAGGAAGAGGCTAATGACGTTATTAAAAGCTACATGGCTACCCACCCAACCGCCCAACCGGAAGAATTATTTACTCATATAACCACAGCGATGAAGTCTAAAGTTAGACAAAAGTCTCAGGAAGGACCGAAGAAAAAGGGGGGACAGGTGGAAGGAGCAACTAGAACTACAACTGCTAGACGCACCGCATCTCGCACTCTATCCGACTTACCTGAAGATGCACGAGAAATGGCGAAGAATATGATTGACCTTAAAGTGTCTCTAGGTATAAAACGAGACGAAGCAGAAAAGCAAGTGTTTGCTAAGCTAGGAGAGAAATAATGGCACAAGCAGGACCAAAGACACACAGTAAGACAACCCCAGGAAAGGAATTGAAAAGCACCAGAGTTGGATTACATAATGTCAAAAGTAGATATATTGTACGTAACAAATTACCAGGCTGGCATTATTGTCTGATTAATGATTCCAAGGAAGGCTATAATTTACAACGGTATTTGGATGCTGGATACGTGTTTGATAATGACGAGAGTTCGGGTATTATCCAACAAGGGGAGACAGTTCATCCTACACACAGTAAACAAAGCGCCAAGTCCTATGCTACAAAGCAAGATAATATGCGTATGTATTTAATGCGTATTCCCGAAGCACTGCGTAAAGAAGATATATTTGAGAAAAACCAAAAAGATGATGCTCTGATGCAAACTATTTTTGGGGATACTCACTATAATTACATGAAGAACCAAACTAAGATGGAAGAAGATACTCGCCTAGAGTAGCCGAGTACTTGTACCAAATACTAAATCTATTATTAAGGAATATAACAAATGGCTAATTCAGATACCGTTTTTGGATTTCGGGAGATTAAGAAGTCCGATCCTCGGTTTTATCAATCGTTCGCTATTGCTGCCGGTTATGCCACAGCCCTAGCTATTGGGGATGCTGTAGAGCAGGAACTTACCATGTCTACTCCGGCAGGGTATGAGCACGGACTACCTAACATTAAGGTTTTAGCAGCAGGTCAGCTTGATGCTGCTGGGGTTATTGTGGGGTTTGAGGGTCCACCGAATCGGGATAATCGATTTCAAAACTATAGCGCGGCGTCTACCGCGTCCGTTGCAATCGTTAATGTGGACCCTAATGCTCGGTATGTAGTGCAAGAGGATAGTGTGGGTGGGGCGATCACTAATATTACGGTAGGTCAACTTTGTGACTTAATTGATGCTGGTGTTGATACGGCTACTGGCAGCAGCGGCCAAGAACTTGATTCCAGCCTTATTACGACCTCAGGTCAGTTCCGTGTTCGAGAACTTTACCGGGCAGCAGATAATGCTATTGGTACTAATGCCTTATGGGTTGTGAGTTGGTCGGAACATATGGATGTTGGTGCTCCGGTTGCTGTTGAATAACACTTAATTAAAAGATTTTAAAAAGGAAATAAGACATGCCTGTTACAACTGGTCATATACCTGCGTTGCTAGAGGAAGGTTTAAATGACATTTATGGACAAAATCTAGCCCGATACCCGGACGAATGGAAGTCATTGTTTGAGGAAAAAAGTACTAATAAAAACTCTGAGGTTGATCAATTAGTGGTTGATCTTGGTGTGATGACGGTCAAGAGCGAGGGCGGTGGTATAGACTTTGATGAATTCAAGCAAGGTTACAAGTACCGCTATGTAATGATTAGCTATGCTCTTGGTGTGGGTTTTACCGAGGAAGCTATTGACGATAATCTGTATATGTCTCAGTTGGAGACAGCAGGGCAGATGCTAGCAAAGAGCGATAAGGAGACACGAAATATCGTGGCTCATAATATTCTTAATCGTGCTTTCAATTCCTCATACACTTATGCTGATGGTAAAGAGCTGTGTGCTACTAACCACCCCTTTATTTATGGGGGAACCTGGAAGAATGAACTTACCACTGCGGCCAACTTTAATGAGGCCACTGCTGAGCAAGCAATCATTGATATTGGGGGTTGGGTAGATCATCGTGGCAAAAAGGTGGTAGCTCGTCCAGTATCACTCCATGTCCCGATTGATTTAGAGTTTGATTGCGAACGATTCTTAAATTCAACTCTACGGCCCGGTACGTCGGAAAATGATCTGAATGCTCTTAAGAGCTTAAATAAGTTCCCCGGCGGTGTGCATGTTCATCACTACTTGACGGATAGTAATGCTTGGTTCATTAAGACGGACCAAATCAAAGGTTTGAAGTATTTTAACCGCAAGAAATCTAAGATCTCTTCGGATAATGTTTTCACCTCTGGTGATGTGCAGTTTAAATTAACTGCACGATATGCCTTTGGTGCAAGCGATCCGCATCAGATTTTTGGATCTCCCGGTGCGTAGTTTTTTCATAACTGTAGGGGGTGGCGACATAACTGCCCCCTCATTTCTAAAGAGAGGTTAATATGTCACAAGTTTCAAATTACCCTAATGGGTGGAGAAATGGAGTAGTGGTGCGGGGGCTTCCTTTTACGCCTCCCCATCCCGGTCGAGTATTTTGGGTTAACAACTCGGCGGTATTACCGACAAATGGGGCTGCTGGCTCAGATGGTCATGATGGTACCTATCTACGTCCATTTTCGACAATTGATTATGCGGTAGGTAAATGCACAGCTAGTCGTGGTGATGTTATTATGGTTATGCCGGGGCATGTAGAGACTATTGCCACGGCGGCTGCCGTAGCGTTGGATGTAGCAGGGATCTATCTCGTGGGTCTTGGGACAGGAACCCTACGGCCTCGGTTTGACTTTACCGATGCTGCTGGTACTGTTACGGTAAATGCTGATAATATTACGATAGATAACTTTAATTTCCATGCTAATGTAACTAGCGTTACTATTGGGTTGAGTATCTTAACGCTAGCTACTGATACACTAGTTCAAAATTGTTATTTTGATGTTGAGACCACGATTACGGATGAGTTCCTAATTTCTATTAATCTAGGCGTTGGGTGTGACCGTACACTAATTAAAAATAGTATTATTGATATGGGCTTGGGCGGCGCAGCTCATGGTGTTAAGTTGGTAGGGGCAACGGCAGGCTGTACGATTCAAGGTAACAGGATTGTTGGCGACTATTCTACTGCAAATATTGGTGGTATTACTACACTATCTACCGAAGTCTACATTCTTGATAATGATCTTATAAATGGGGCTTCTGGTAATATCAATGCGGTGGCGGCCATTTCGATGTTGACTGGGACCACGGGTATGGTCGCTCGTAACTATATTACGGCGGACTTAGCCACACAAGCAGCCGCTACGGTGGGTGATACTCTAGTCTACTTTGAGAATTTTAGATCTGATGAAGCCGGGGCCGGTATTACTGGTCATACGTCCGCAGCATCTATTGTAATCTCCGCAGACGCCTAATAATCGCTAATAGGGGTAGGGAATGGGCCCTACCCCAAGGAATACTGATGCAATTAGTAAAACTAGACTTAGATCCCGCTAACGTTGATACGGATGGCCTTTGTGCTTCACAGACACCGGCGGCAGGCGGAACACAAACCCTTCTCCTCAACGGAGCTTTGATAACAAGCTCTGTCTTTAATGTGGAGGGCACTAATGCCGGGGAGAGCGTGGGCGTTGCAGGCAGACAGATTGCGGTAACGTCAGCAGGGAATGATTCAGCCCGAACTTTTGCAGTCACCGGCACTAATGAGAATAAAGTAGCCCAAACTGAATCGATTACTGGACCTAATGTTGGGACTACGGAATCTACTAAATATTGGAATACGGTTACTGCTATAACCATCGATGGCAACGCTGCCGGTGCTATTACCGTAGGTACGGTTGATGAGGTGATTACGAAATCTATCCCTCTGAATTGGCTATCCTCGGATGCGGCTACGGTAGCAGTACTAGGATTAACTGGGACTTGTCAATTTGATATTGATGAAACCTTTGATAACATCCTTGCTGATGGTGCCACGACGGCTAATTGGATTGTTAATCAAACCAATAAAACAGCCGACTTAGCCGCAGCACTGACTCGGGGTGCTACCGGAGTTAGGCTTAAGTTTGACAGTTATACCGACGGGGCTGAGTTACAGTTTCATTTAAGTGATCTGTAGAATCACACATGGCTGATAAAGCATATACATTTGAGTTACCTGTTGGTGAATTTGTACCAGATACTAACATAGCTATTATTTCTGGGGGTAGGATTTATCCTGCTTCAAATAATATACCAAATCATGCGACTAAAGTTTTTGTTTATGTCGTAGCTGCTAGTCCAAATAGGGCTAGGGTAAGTGTTGGGGGGATAGTTCAATATAGCGGAAGCCTCAACTTAGAATATCCAATCTTTTTGGATATTAACGGGCAGGTGACACAAACTGCCAATACTACGGGGTTTATTAAGGTTTTAGGGAAAGCAGTAGATACTACTCGGTATCTATTTCAACCCGAAACCTCAATTATACTAATTTAAAAAGGAATATAAAATGGCAAAATTTATTAAAAATAGTTTGGGTAACTTAACAGAAGAGGCTACGGTAGGTACTAGTGCTGGTGCGGCTGATGCAGGTAAGGTAGTTAATCTTAATGCAAGTGGGTTAATTGATACTACTATGTTGTCCCCGGCTGTAGGTGTGGAAACTACCGACTTAGTTGCCTCAGAGGCTCTCGCAGCCGGAGATATTGTTAATATCTGGAATGATGCTGGCGTAGCCAAGGCCCGCAAAGCAGATGCATCAGATGTGTCTACTCAAGCCAGCGGGTTTGTGTTGTCTGCTTATGCTTTGAACGCTACAGCCCAGGTATATTTAGAAGGAACTAATACAGCTCTTACGGGCTTAACCCCCGGCACTAGTTACTTTTTAAGTGAAGTAGCTGGAGCTATTACTGCTACTGCTCCAGCGACTGCTTCAGCTATCGTGCAGAGAGTAGGTAGGTCTCATGGAACAACCAAACTAAGCTTTGAGGCATCACAACCTATTATCTTAGTATAACTACAGTGTATGTAATTGGTTTAGAGAATGATATATTAAGGACTATTTCTGTATATAAGGGATATATTACAGCATCCGGGGGTGGGAATATATTACCCCCCGGCTGGTCTGTAGTTAAAACTCTCCCTAATACCTACGAAATTTTTCATAATCTAAACCTAGTTAATATAACTGATTTACTGGGATCATTTAGTGCCTATAGTACCGATGGAGATGCCTATTTTATTACTCCAATCAGTGCAACTAAAGATAGTATCGTACTTAAAGTGAAGAGCTCTATTAATGGTGATACTATTGTCAGCTTTGGCTTTATTGCATTCAAATATTAAACTAATTTAGCAGGGGTTTGGGTGGCTTCACAAGAGTATATAAAACTAGGTTACTGGAATTTTTATTGCCAAATTTGTGGTGATAAGGTCAAGATGCCGGGTGGGGCTACTAAAGACTTCCGGGGGTTGTGGGTATGTCCAGACTGCTTGGATATTCAGAATCCACAAGAAAAGCCCACGTACCGGCCCAGCAAACCGCGAGCAATCTATCCTGCTAACACTACCCTTATTGCGCGTAATCCGGGGTCTGGTACATACATAGGAAACGGCCATTATATGTTTACCTCTGGAGGAGTGGAGATGGTAGTTGATCCAACTATTTCCTATGGAAGGATTGGGCATGATGGTGATACAACAACTATACCTACAGGGAAGGTAGATCATGATACAACATAAGAGGCTTATAAGAAATGGCCACTAGACCTACTGTAGACCCGGCCTGGGCTACTACTACTTCCACTGATGCTACCAGCGGGCAGCTCACTGTAAAGGAGCCTACGGCTGCACAGAAAGCCACAGGGCATGTTTATAACACTACCTTTAAGGGTAACCTAGATAACTGGTATAAAAATATCCAGTATCAGTGGCAGCAGTATTTTCAAGAACATGTAGACCAGTTTGCAGTTGCTCAACAGTCTACTCCTAATATGACTGTGCAGGTCACGGCTGGATTGATTAATACTGGGACGGCAATCACAAATGTGGCTGCTCAAACTAGTGCTACCCTTGTGGCTCCTGTGACAAATCCTCGAATTGATGTTATTGTTTTAAACAGTTCTAATGTAGTTACTGTTCGAGCAGGGACTGAGGCTGCCTCTCCAGCCATTCCAGCGCACTTAGCGACCGATACGCCGCTGGCTTACATTACTCTAGCCACCACCACCACAACCATAACTAATTCAATTATTACTCCTTATCGAAATAACCCCTGGGCCGGGGTTACAAACCCGCTTACGATTGGAACCCTAACACTAGCCTCGGGGTCCATTACAGACTCTAGTGGTGCTATTACCTTTGATAATGAGAACATATCCACCACTGGTACGTTAGCTAGTGGAGCACACACTGTGACTGGAGCCCTTACTACGTCGGGGGCTATTTCTGTAAATGATGTCACCGATTCTACTAGTGGGCTTACCGGCTCTATACAAACCGACGGCGGATTAGGAGTAGCTAAAGCTGTGTTTGCTGGTACTACGGTTACAGCAAACACTCTCGTATTAGCGACTGGTTCAATAACAGATACCACTGGGAATATCTCATTTGACAATGAAAATTTAACTACTACAGGTAAGATACAGGGCAATGTTTTAAGCGGGTTCGGTCTAACAGCTACGGATGGTACGCTGCACATACATACCGCTACCGCAGGTGTGGTAACTGCAATCTCTAATGCAGATGACCTGGTTGTGGAAAACTCAAACGACGCCGGTATTAGTATTCTAACACCTGATACCAATAGCTCATGGATTATGTTTGGAAGTCCTTCAAACAATATAGGAGCTATATGCAGGTGGGATTATAGTGCTTTAACTTATCGTATTGGAACTAGGACCGCAGGAGCCTCCGTGGTTTTTGAGTCGGGGCCTGGAACCGATGCTGTTACAATATCCTCAACACAAAATGTAGGAATAGGAATTACTGCACCAGATGGGCGATTACATGTCCATACCGCTACCGCAGGCGTGGTAACTGCGGATACTGCCTCGGATGATCTAGTTGTAGAGAATAGTGTGTCTGGAGGTATATCAATATTAACTCCTAATGCCTCGTCTAGCGCTATTTCTTTTGGAACCCCCGCAAATAATGCGGGGGCAAGTCTCGGCTGGGATTACACTACGTTATTAATGGATGTGGGGCCTAATATTGCGGGCGGAATACTATCCCTGTTCAGCGGGGCTGGGGTGGAAGCAATGCGAATTAACTCCGCACAAAATGTGGGCATTGGTACCAATGCTCCCGACGGCCGATTGCATGTTCACACCGCTACCGCAGG
>ERZ1292625.2491-Hain-H41-01um-R1-2491-length-16876-cov-11_pt1 | contig 16876 bp, 14 predicted proteins | sample MGYA00564400_ERZ1292625 | MGnify/ENA primary metagenome ERZ1292625 (study PRJEB36523, sample SAMEA6512639) | groundwater metagenome | collected 2019-01-08 | study: AquaDiva: Metagenomics assemblies of 32 groundwater samples | reverse complement strand
CAAGTTCTTCGGGATAATTAAGCGCCGTGACCTCGGGCAACTTTAGCGCTGTGGTGTTTTTTACCTTGATACTGAAAAATTTACCCGCAAGCTCCCCGGTGATTCGCTCGGGGTCGATAAAAACCGCCGACTCCGCGAACCCGAATACGTTAACCAAAAGCAAGCAATTTGGATCGGCGAGCTTTTCTATCTCATACACCACATTTTCCACGTTTTCGTAAATTTGCATATCGATATCGACTTCCCGCACGATTTTTTCAGATATCTTTATCGGCTTTACCCCCACACTCAAAGTGCCAGAACCAGAGGAAGATGCTGATATCGTTTCTTGAGTATGGGGGTGAACTTTTGCGGTTTCCATCACGTCCACCTCAAGCGCATATCCCTGTCCGATACCGCCTTTGCCTTCCTGATAGGTTACTTCGGGCGACCCTGCATACCACGCGACGGTATTGCCGAAAGAAAAATCCTGCGCGCCGTGCCAATGACCGAGCGCCAGATACTGCACACCCGATTCGGCGATCTCCCGCAAGGTAATAGGCATGTCGTCGGGCGCTGACTTTCCTTCTATTTGTACGGACCCATGCGCCATCGCTATTTTGTAGCGTGTTGTCGCGCTTTTTACCGCAGACGCCAAAAATGCAATCGGGCCTTCAGTTGATTTGCTCTCGGTGCTCGGTTTCGCATATATCGTCGCGTCAATGTCGGGAATCACCTCTGCCGATGCCGCCGCATCATTGAATACGTGCACATGCGGGAAGTTTTGAGAAAAATCTTCCCGTACATACACAGAGCTTTTCGCGAGACAATCATGCGTACCGGGAAGGATCATCGTCCAGATCCGCGCTTCATTGAGCCGCGCGAGTTGGCTTTTCACGAAACTTACGGAATGAGGAGAAGGAAAATTGGAGTCAAAAAGATCGCCGGTAATAAGAACAAGGTTCGCCTTTGACGCAAGCGCGTGATCAACGACCCTCGCGAATGAATCTTTGAGCGCTTGGCGCTGTGCATCCGCCTTGTTTCCGAGCGAAGAGAACTTCGCGCCGAGATGAATATCCGATGTGTGAATAATGCGGAGCATAGGTTGGGACCTATTTGATCTCGTAGCGCAATGTCACGCTCACCGAGACCTCCTGCGAGCCGGGCTCGATGGAGGGCGCACCGCCTCCGCCAGCACCCATAGGTATAGCGCGTTCATACATCGGGTACGGATATGACGGCATGGATGACGATTCTTCTATGGAAAGCAGTTTGCCGAGCTTAAAATCGCCGGCGGCCGCAAGCCCCTCTGCTTTCTGCCGCGCTTTTACGATCGCTTCTGCGCGCGCGTCATTTTGCACCATGGTCGGGTCATCAATGGCAAAGGTCAGCTGAGAAACGGAATTTGCGCCCTTCTCTACCATGCCGGAAAGCAATGTGCCGATCTTTGTAAAATCGCGGATTTTTACCTGCACCGACTGATTAATGGTATATCCGACAATCTCTGCGGGCGGACATGCGCCCCCATTTTGAGGACATGAAAAATACTGATACCGCGGATCGATATTATAATTCTGCGTACGAATATCTTTGTCGACAATACCCTGCTCTTTCGCGAATGAATTGATCGCGTTCACTTTTGCGGTATTTTCCTGCTGGAGTTTACCGATATCTTTGCCGCCCTCCGTGATAACACTAAAAGTAACTTGCGCCACATCGGGCACGCCAACTGATTTTCCATCTCCGGAAACCGAGAAATTACGAAACGACGACGGATCTACCGATTTTGAATATGACGCGACATAGCTTGCGGCCGCATAGGTCGCCATCACCGCAACGACGATCATCACCATGGAAAGCGCATTTTTTATCTGCTCGTTCATATTATGACGTGTGATTATAATAATTCTTTCATTATACCTCCGGCACGCCTGCGTTACCAGCTCATCAATACTGCACCGGCAACCACCAGCAGCGCGCCCGTAGCGGCTTTCAGAGTGAGGTGCTCGCCCAAAAAGAGCACAGCAAGCACGAATACAAACACCACGCTCAAGCGATCAAGCGCCGCCACGCCGGATGCCGGACCTTTCTGCAAAGCGAAAAAATAAAAGAGCCACGACAATGCGCCCGCAACACCCGACAACGCGATGAACACCAGCGCTTTTCCCGAAAGCGTGGAAAGTAGCCCCGCTTTCCCTAATGTAAAAGAAACCGCGATAAGAAACGCCGCCATGATCGATGCGCGCGCGGTAGTCGCGAGCGTCGTATCAATGCCCGCAAGACCGATCTTGCCGAATATCGCCACCAACGCGGCAAATCCCGCAGACACCAGCGCAAAAAATGCCCATGAATACATACAATCAATTATTTATAACCACCGCCTATTACGGAAGAACAGCAATAACCCGATGCCGACAAACAGCATAAACGCCATCACGATCCAAAACGCGAAAGGCCCGTCGCGCAACGGCATCACTTGATGATTCATCCCCCAAACTGACGTTACCAGCGAAAGCGGAAGAATAATCGCGGAAAATATGGTGAGCACCCGCATGATCTGTGAAATATGGTCGGCCATCAGCGATGTTTGCGTTTCATACAACACGTCCATCATCTCCTTTTGATTTTCAACCAAAGTGATGATGCGCTCTTCATTCACGGAAAGGTCCAAAAGATACGGACCGAAATCCTCTCCGTAAAACTTCCCCGCTTTCTCGCGAAATACCGCGAGCGCGGAGAGCTGGGATTTCAACGGTCTCCGAAAATCAACGATATCGCGGCGCACATTTGAAATGTCTTCAATAGTGAGTCGGCCGTGTTTCTCAAAAATCCCATTTTCAATGCGCGTCACTTCCTTCTCAAGGAACTCGAGGTCTTTCATGTGCGCCTGGAAAAGGCGGTCAATGATATAGTATAAAAGAAAACCTGTGTGCACCTTTGCAAACTGCTCCTGCAGATGCGGATCTTCCAAAAGCGAGCGAAATAGTTTATCAAACTGCGGGAAGTCAATATACGTGATGGTTACCAGAGTTTTTTTGGTAATCAAGAAATCAATCTCCGCGATCTTGTTTGCCTGATGTCCCGGATAAATGATGGGAAAATGCAGGATAAGAAAAAGATGCCCCTCAAAATCCTCGATGAACGGATGAAACGTCGGCGTGACGATTGACTCCATCACGAGCGGATGAAACGGAAAGATCTCTTTGATCTGTTCAATATCTTTACCGGATGGTTTGTTGATGTACACCCACTTGATGCCGTTGATATTTAACTCATGTCGCTTCATACGTTCAAAAATACTGATACTGCATACATAATACTCCCGTGCGCATGCATAGACAAGATGGCGTACCTCCAATCAAGGAAGTTCGGTTTCCATAACTGATAAAAACAAAAAACCCCTCAGTATATTGGGGGCTTTTTGCGTCTGTTATTGTATAGATCCTTATGTATTCTTCTTTGCTCTGCGCCGGTCGGCATCCGTAAGAAACTTCTTACGAAGCCGGATATTTTTTGGCGTTACCTCTACAAGCTCATCATCGCCGATATAATCAAGTGCGTCTTCAAGTCCCATGAGATGCGGCACATCCAGGTGCTCTCCGACGCCGACATCTTTCGTTCTGAAGTTCGTCAATTCCTTCAATCTGCAGACATTCACCACAAGGTCTTCCGCCTTCGCGTTCTCCCCCACGATCATGCCTTCATAGATCGCCGTTGCGGGCGCGATGAAGAGCGTACCTCGCCCTTGCACATTCATCATTGAATACGCCGTCGATGTGCCTGATTCGGAAGCAATGAGCGAACCATGCGAACCGGCGTCAAGCGCGCCCGCAAACGGTTCGTATCCTAAAAATATCGTATTAAAGATCCCCGTGCCTTTGGTCGCGGTAAGGAATTGATTGCGAATACCGATGAGACCTCGCGTCGGCACCGCAAAATCCATAAACGAGATATTACGGTCTACTTTCATGTCTTTCATCTGTCCGAGGCGCTTGCCCATCATTTCGATCACCGTTCCTGAAAACTGCTCGGGCACTTCAATGGAGGCAAGCTCCACCGGCTCCACGGTCTTCCCATCCATTTCTTTAAAAATAACTTCGGGTTTTGACACTTCAAGCTCATATCCCTCTCGGCGCATCTTTTCAATGAGAATCGCAAGATGCAGTTCTCCGCGGCCCGCCACCACCCACTTATCCGCAGAATCGGTCGGAGCCACCGAAAGCGCAACATCGGTTTCAAGCTCATGCTCCAGCCGTTCTTTTAAATTGCGCGAGGTGCAATACTGCCCTTCTTTGCCCGCCACCGGCGACGTATTCACGCCGAATGTCATTTTGATCGTCGGCTCATCGATCGCGATGACCGGCAGAGGCACAGGATTTACGATATCGGCGATCGTTTCTCCGATGGAAATATCAGGAATACCCGCGATCGCCACGATCTCGCCCGCGGCCGCTTCGTCTACGTCCACGCGCGCGAGCCCGTCAAACAGCATCACGCTGGTCAGTTGCGCTTTTTTCACGTTCCCCTTTCGGTCAATATGCGCAACCTGCGCGCCTTTGCGCAAAGTCCCCGCGTACAACCGCCCCACGGCGATCTTCCCTTTGTAATTGTCGTATATCAAATTCACCGTGAGCATCTGTAGCGGCTTGCCTGCATCCACCGCCGGCGCGGGGAAATATTTCACGATCGCGTCAAACAGCGGCTGGACATTGGTCATTGCCGAAAGATCCGGCTCCGTCCCCGCCTTGCCTTGCATCGCGGACGCGTAAATGACCGGAAACTCTATCTGCTCGTCGGTCGCGCCGAGCTCGATGAAAAGATCGTACGTGCGCTCAAGCGCCCACGCCGGACGCGCGGCAGGTTTGTCGATCTTATTTATCACGACAATTGCAGGATGCCCCGCCTGGATCGCTTTGCGCAAAACAAACTTCGTTTGGGGCATCGGCCCTTCTTTTGCGTCCACCACAAGCAGTACGCCGTCAACCATGCGCATGATGCGCTCTACCTCTCCGCCAAAATCGGCGTGCCCCGGCGTATCCACGATATTCACTTTCACATCGTGATAGCGGATAGACGCGTTCTTTGAAAAAATAGTAATACCGCGCTCGCGTTCGATCGCATTTGAGTCCATAATAAGATCCTGCGCGGCATCGCTTTTGAGCTTGAAGGCCTCCGATTGTTTCAGCAGAGAATCCACGAGCGTTGTTTTGCCGTGGTCTACGTGAGCGATAATGGCAATGTTGCGAATATTCATAAATAAATAAAAAGCCCTCTCGGGCGTGAGTGAAGCAAAAGTACCATAAAAAACTATATAAATCAAGAGCTTACGATATGAATGCATCAATAACCCTTTGGCTGATTTTGAACAGAACTCTTGATAGACATAACGGAAGAATCTCTGTATGCTTGGATACGATAAGACGTACATTAAAAAAAAGGGGGGTGAGGTATGAACATACCAAGTGAAGTGGTGCTTTGTTTAGGATGGTCTTTCGCGTCTGTGATGGTCCCTTTATCATGCGAGAGACTAGTAAGAAAAAGATGGGTAACGGAAGGAGTCTATAGCTATGAAAAGGATGTCATGCTCGTTTCCACAACCAGCGCACTCATCGTTTTTATTGGTTGCAGTCCGTTTTTTTATTATTTTTTTGCTTAGTACTATCAGCAATAATAGTACGGTATGAGTTTTCTCGCGCCTTCATAATAAAATCACCGCATACGGAAAGCCCGGCTTATATAAGCTGGGCTTTTCTATTTTATCTATTAAAAATGAAGCGGGTGGCTCTGCTTTGCAGAACCACCCTTAATTCAGTGACCCTCGCAACAATGTGCGACGGCTCGGAGCATCCAACGCTTTAACATTTTTGCACCTCCTGTATGGATTTATTATTTCATTATATCACGAGTGTCAAGCACCCGCCGCCACTGCACGCTATAAAATTTCAACAACCTTTTTACGCCCGGTTGCGCCGCGAAGAATCTTCACCCGCGAAGGCGCGACGTCAAAATGCTCGGCGACCGAGCGCACCACCGCGTCATTCGCCTTTCCGTCTTCAGGCACTTCCCGCACCCACACCGTCAGTTCTTTTTCATTTTTCTGTTCAACGCGCGCGGTACTGCTTTTTGGTTTTACCTGTATGAAAAATTTCATAGTAACTTTGAATTACGAAATGTCAGATTCGAGGCGCGCCGAGCATTGAAGCTGAAGCCGTACTATACAGTACAGCGAGGCAAGAAGCGGAGGCGGAACGAAGAAGATGATGTTTCGTAGTTCAAAGTGGTAAACGCGCGGCAAGCGCCTCGCCGAATGCCTGAGCCGCTTTCGGCCCGTTCGCAGTAATAATAGTACCGTCCTCCACTACAGGCGCATCAGTATACAGTGCGCCGTTATTTTCTAAAATCGCAATCGGGCTTTTATCGGTCGAAGAAGTCCACACCGCCGCTTGTTTCCCCCGCAACGCGCCCGCCTTTGCAAGTATCGTCGGCGCAATGCAAATGGCGCCAAGCAGTTTATGTGCGGCAACAGCTTCGCGGATCAATCGATAACTTTCCTCGTTATCGAGATTTTCAACCGCTCCCGGTCCGCCCGCAAATACCACCGCATCAAACTCGGCTGTTTTCACGCCAGCGATATGCTCGTCAATATGCGCTTCTCTTCCGCGGGACCCTGTCGCAACAGCCCCCGCTTCCTTATTACTTGCGGTCACGACCGTGTGTCCCGCCGCCTCTAAAACCTCACGAGGAATAAAATACTCCTCGTCGCGAAACCCCTTTTTTGCGATAACAAATAAAATTGTTGCCATGCATTCAGTATAATACTATCGTAAAAATAAAAAAGGGAGTCGTGTGCTAACGACTCCCTATATGACTGACTTTTTATCGAAATCCCTCCGAGTACTTGCTGTTGTACTGCAAATACTTTTTAAGTTTTCTCATCGCCTTTGCTTCGATCTGGCGGATGCGTTCGCGCGTAACGCCGAAACGCGGACCAATCTCCTCAAGCGTGCACCCTTCGCCGTCGGCACTGCCAATACCATAGCGCAAGCGCAAAACCTCTTTTTCTTTTTCGTTGAGCGGAGAATTTTCAAACATCTCTGTGAATTTCTCCTTGAACTCAGAATGAAGCATGGACGCGTATACTTCCGTCCCATCGCTTCCCGCGATACAATCACCGAGCGTCCTGTCCCCGTCCAGACCCGGCTCATCAAATGAAACATATTTTTTGAAGATTTTCGCCTTTTTGTGTACCCACTCATCGCTTTGTTTCATTTCACCCGCAATCTCAGAAACAGTGGGCGCTCTGCCGAGCTTGTGCGTTAGCTCGCGCACTGCTTTATTATAACACCGCAAAATTTCTCTCACATGCATCGGATTCCGTATCGTCTGCTCACGCCACCCCACCTCACAGAGAAGCGCCTGGTGGATCCAGTGTGTTGCATACGTAGAAAACTTGCCTCCGTGATCGGGATTAAAACGCCGTACCGCCTCAAGGAGCCCCTCGTTTCCCGCTTGGATGAGGTCGCTCATTTTCAGATGCGTTACCCATTGATACCTTCTCGCGATACTGATCACGAGACGAAGGTTTGCGGTAATAAAAGCTTCCCGTGCCTGCATGTCCCCTTTTTTTGCTTTTCGGCTAAGCTCTTTTTCTTCGTCTGCGGTCAACAGCTTGAACTCTCTCACTTCTTGAAAATACATATTCACGACACCGTCTTCCACGCAGACTTTCTTTTTTTCTTTTCTCTCTTCCTTCGCATCTTTCGTGCCAAAAATATCCGTCGTTTTCATACGCTCCCTCCTCGATATATTTTTTAATTTTTAATGGGCAAAATTTTTCATAGACACGTTAAAACAAAAAAGCCGATAAGTCAACATAAAAAAAACCGCTTCTATTCAGTAAGAAAATAACACAGGAATCCGAAGCGCATCCGCGTGTTCCGGCAGACCGGATGGGTTGTCTTTTTTAAGCACAAGCATTCCCTCCGCGGTGGAGGGTTTTGCGAAAGTAAGCGCCACGGAAAACGGCACAAACTCGGTCGTCATCCATTCTCTGCCGGCTGGCGGATCCGCCTGCGCGATTCCTACCGCGATTTCCCTTCCATTGCCGTCAAATAGCTTCACGGGAAACGACGCTTCAAAAAACCAGTACCCTCTCGCCTCCCCCTTCACGACAAATGGGCTTTTGATTTCTTCTCCGGGCCCGGGTATCGCAACGCGAATAAGGTCTGCCTTTGACTGGATATGCTCCATAACGGCATCTTTGTCCGTTTCGCGCGCAATACGGTAAATAACGCCCGCTTTATCATCGGACACGAAAATCACGCCGCCCGGCTGAATAAGGATATCCACCGGCCTCCCAAGCGCCGTGCCGTCTTTTTGTAACCAGCCGGAAATGAAATCCTCTTCGCCAAGATAGTTCCCCTGCGCATCAAGCATATACCGCACGAGCTTATACCCTGTCGGCTCGCTTGTATTCCATGACCCGTGATATGCCACCAGCGCATTATGCCAATATTCTTCCGGCCACCCCTCTTCAGGAAAAAATGCGAGCCCCAGAGGCGCCGAATGCGCGGGGATATCTATAAAACTCGGTTTTGGCTCTACTGCGAAGCTCGGTCGTGAATACGGGCTAAAATTATAATCTTCAATATTTTTTCCGTAAAACCATGGCCAGCCATACCATTCCCCTTCCTCAATGATATTTATCTCATCGGGCGGCAGATCATCGCCCAGCATATCGCGCCCCATTTCCGTCGCCCATATCTTCCCGTTCACCGGATGGATCGCCATAAACACGGAATTACGCAAACCTTTTGCAAACTCTTTCACCTCGCCTGTTGTTATATCAAGCGCAAAGATCTTTGCCCGCCGTTCGTCCTTTTCTACGCACACATCGCATGATGAGCCAACAGAAATAAGCAGTATGTTTTCGTCGGGGTACGGCATAAACATAAGCGTGCGCGTAAAATGCCGCCCGCCGTCGGGGAGATCGACAACTTTCTTTTTGCTTTTAAGCAATACGCCCTGTTCATACTCGTACGCCGCCACCTGATGGGATTCGGCGATATAGATCGTGCACCGCGCTTCGTCGCACCGCGATGCCATCCCGTGCGGCCGATTGAGCCCATCAAGCATCGTGATGACCTCTTCCGCAAAGCCGTCGCCGTTTGCGTCTTTGAGCGCCACCACTTTTCCTTGTGAAGGAATGCTCGTCCATAAGGTGCCGTCAGGCCCCCACATCATCACTCGCGGCGCTTTCAAATCTTTTGCAAAGAGAGAAACGGAGAACCCTTTAGGGAGCACAAGCGGCATATCTGTTTCATTCTTCGCCGCCTCATCCTTTTCTGTTACCGCCTCTCCCGCAAGCGGAATGACCTCGGTTATATCCTGCGAGGGCTTCAGCACTACCGGCTTCAACCCGCGCGCGATGCGTAGCGCATCGATCGCATAAAACACGACCGCCGCAAAAACCGCCATCCCCACGGCGAATAACGCAAGCGATCTGAGAATCTTTTTCCAATGCATAGTGAGAACTTACTTTCCGCAATTTTTTAATCACTTCGTCGTCGTCCTCGGAAACTGCGCCTATTTGCACTCACCTGCGTATACTATATCCTTGTCCGCGCATATTGCTTCGCACGCGTTGCCGTACGTTTTACCGTCCTTCCCGCACACCGGACTATACACTTCTGCGCAGATACAGCCGTCTCTTCTTGTTTCCTCGTTTCCCTCGCTCTCCTCATTTTTCTTTTCATTATCTTCTTCCGACTCATCCGATCCTTCTTGTTCTTCTGTCATCCGTTTTGCGTTTGTCGCCGCCGCTGTCGCCGCACGCGCCTGCCCGTATGCTTCTCCGTATTTTTCTTCATCAAATGCATCCATCGCACGACTCACATGCTCCCGTGCCTGTGCAAGAAGGTGCCCGGACTGCTCTAACCCCAGCCCGCCCTCTGAAACTTGTTGCGCCTGCGCGGGCCCTACGCACACCCATTTCCCGTCACGGCATTCGGAAATTTCAGGTGCAAAGCACCCGATAGCAACATTTCCCAAGCATGCTTGTTCCCACGCCGCGATCTCTTCCTCCACTAAAAGCATCTCAACCTCTTCAATGAGTTCCTGTGCGCGCCTGATCTCCTCTGCCGCTTTTTCAAGCATCTCCTCCGTAGCGCCTTTTACCACTTTCTCCGCCCGCAAAATACTTTCTTGTGCTTTTTCATTATCTTTCATCGTCTCCGCAAGTTCCCGCAAAAATTTACTGTGTTTTTCGCCTTGTTCCTCCGCGCGATCCAATACATCTTTCCGCGACGCGCTTTCTTTGCTATTTTTCACCCTTTCAAGTTCTTTGCTTACTCTTTCCTGCGCCTTTGCATATCCTTCCAATGCGCGTTCTATCACCCTCCCTTCCCACGCGCCCATTTCTTTCACCTTCAGGATCTCCGCCGCCTTTTCGTTCGCAAACTTCATTTCGAGCTTTGCCTCGCTTTCCGCGCCGAACGCAAACGCGCGTTGAATGCTTCGTTGTAATTCCTTAAAGAAATACAAGTTACTCGTTGGCAAAATGCCCGGCCTTGAAATACCAAAATCCGCAGGTGAAAGCGTCATTATCCCGTCTCCGTTTCCCTGCGCCGCAACAAAGGAAGCATGCGCCATGACGGCAATCATCGCCGCGCATGCGACAAAAACAAGTTTTTTCATATATGTTTGTATTAGTATTGCCTTCTTATTATACACCTTTACCGTTGTACTAAAAACAACACTTGCACACATCCTATAAAGTAAAAAAGCGTACAATAAAGACCGCCGCGTTTGACGCGGCGGTCTTTATTTTATGAAAATGTATCATTACACGCCTTCTTCCAGGATCTCTACCGTGGTTTTAAGGACACCGAAATTGATCGCCTCTCCCCGTGTTTCCATCCAAATATCCATCCGGTTATTGAATCGCTTATTCATCCTGTCTTCTACGGTAAACACTTTGTCGCCGTACAACTCGGGAAATCTCACTTTTGCGCCAAACGGCAAAAAGTTTGCCGCCACCGCCCCGTCATGCACCCGTTTCCCATTTGCCATGGTAAATGGCGAATCATCGGTCTGATCGGGCGTACTTGAATACGCGGTCATCGTGATATCCTTCATTGTTCGGGCAACGCGCTCGTTTTTCTCAAGTTCTTCGATCCCTCTCTTCTCTTCCGCTACAGCTATCTCTGTCTGTGCAGGAGCAATAGCAAACACCGGAGTTCCCGGCTGCAAAAACGCCCCCAATAATGCTAAAAATGCGATAATCATACCTGTGTAGTTACTTTTCAACCAAAAACTCCGCGACTACGGGGTTCCCGTTTTGTCTGAATCCGCCAAATGGCGGAGAAGCTACAAAACGCAATCCCGTCTTCCTATAATCATGATAGATGACGGGGCTTCTTCATGATGGGCAACATATTAGCACACCATATAAATCTTGTCAATACCTCGGGGATGATAAAAGAAAAGTTATCCACAGATCGCTTGTTGACGGCATTTTTAAATTTGCTATACTTGAACCATATGAGACATTAGTTTCATATAGTTCTTTGATGGTGTTAACCATCACACAAAACCCTCGGACGATTTCGTTCGGGGGTTTTTCTTTTGCTCACAAAGACAATGATCATATAGAAACCCCTCGCCGCGGCGAGGGGTTTCATTTTGCCTTAAAACACGACGGTCGGCTTTACCTCCCGAGAAACTCCGTCATATCTGCAAGGATCTGGCCCATCTCATTGGTTTTGATGACCACCACTCTCACCGAGAGCTTGCCATCGTCTATAAAGTCGGATGTAGCACCAAGAATAAGATTATTTTTCAGTTCATCAATTTTTACCCCGAAACACTCAAGCCCTTCGCAGACGCGCGCGCGGATAATACTTGACCGCTCGCCGATCGTGGCGGTAAATACGAGCATATCCAACCCGCCGAGTACTGCCGTGTACGCGCCGATATATTTTCTGATGCGATATGTAAATACCGCAAGCGCGAGTTTCGCATTTTCATCGCCCGCCTTTTCAAGCTCAAGGAGTTCTCTGACGCCGCTCTCTTTGCCTCCCGATAACCCAAGCAAACCGCACTGGTGATTTAAGTATTCATCGAGCGCTTCCAAAGACAGCCCGAGCTTTCGGGCAAGATAGATCAATGCGCCGCTATCAATATCCCCTGATCGCGTCGCCATCACGAGTCCTTCCAGCGGCGTGAACCCCATGGAAGTGTCAACGCTCTTTCCATCTTTTACCGCCGTCACGCTTGCGCCACCGCCCAGATGACACACAATAACCCGTGAAGGCACCGCACCCGCTATTTCTTTTATCGTATGAAGCACCGAGCGTATGGATATGCCGTGATACCCGTACCGATACAGTGAAAGCTCTTTTGAGTCTTCTGTCGGCAGTGCATATGTCCGCGCATAGTCGGGAAGCTCCGCATGAAACGCGCTGTCTGACACCGCGACAAGCGGCGTCTCGAGAAACTGCGCATATATTTCCTCTATGCCTTTGGAAATCGCCGCAACGTGCAACGGCGCGATCTCATATTCCTCTGCGAGTTTTGCGCGATACTCGTCATCAATGCGCTTTGTCGCGTTGAAATACTCCCCCGATGCGACAACGCGAAAGCCCACTGCGCTGATATTGTTGAGCGCGGTAATGCACCCGGAGGCGATGAGAAGATCAACGAGTCGTTTCACGCTTGCGTCATAATCCTTCAGCGTGATCACGCTCCTGATCCTCGCGTCGTTCTTCCCTTCGGTGACAACAACATTATTCCCCTCTTTTTCGTAATGCGAAAAAAAGAGCTCATTATCGCCCTCGTAGAGTGCGTACTTTTTTGACGCGCTTCCCAGATTAACAACTAAATATTTCTTTTCCATTCCCAATTTTTTACTTCATCCATATCGGTGCCGTATTTTTTTATATACTCGGTATGATCTTTTAATTTCTGCTCGTATGCCTGTATCACGCTGTCTGCTTTTTCCCGCGCGACCACCCCGCGCCCCGCCAAAATACCCATCGCCTCCATGACAAGGTGCCACCGGCTTGTTTTATTCCACACCTGCATATCGAAGGTCGTCGTGGTCGAGCCGTGTTCAATATACCCGTGCACGAAAAACCGAGCGGTGTTTTCTCTGCCAAACAGCACCTGCTTCAAAGCCTCAGGATACCCGTGGAAATTAAAGATCACCGGCTTATCGGCAGTGAAGTAGTCGTCAAAATCGTGGAGCGGCAACCTGCATTCTTTGTTGCCGATGCCCAGCGCGGTAAGCTCTAAAATATTCACGAATCGCACGTTTACCTCCGGTGCCTCGCGCTTCAGGATATCAACCGCGGCAAGCGTTTCTTTGGTGATATAGTCGCCCGCCGAAGAAAACACGATGTCGGGGTTCTCGTCGCTTGCAAAATCCCACACCATCAGCCCGCGCGTCAGCTCGGTCTTTGCTTTCTCGATCGTCAGCCATCTTGGCTCCACCGTTTTTCCCGCGACAATGATATTGATCTCGTTTTTCGAGCGGAGACATTTATCCATCACCGCAAGCGTACTGTTGGCATCGGGCGGAAAATACACATTGATAAAGCATCCGTGTTTTTCAAGCATGTTGTCGATAAACCCTGGGTTCTGATGCGAAAAACCGTTATGCTCCTGCCGCCACCCCGACGAAGTAAGAATAAAATTCATGGAAGAAACACTGCCCCGCCACGGCGTTTCCCGTGCGACGCGCAAGAATTTCGCATACTGGTCGGCCATACTCGCGATCACCTGCACGAACGCCTCGTATGAAGAAAATATCGCGTGCCTGCCGGTGAGAATATATCCTTGCGTCAGCCCCATGAGCGAATGCTCGCTCAGCATCTCCATCACCCTGCCGTCGCGTGAGATATCTTTGTCCCATACTTTCGTCGGCCACACAAAAGGCCGTGCAGTCGCCCCAAACACATCGTCAAGCTTGTTGGAATATGTTTCATCCGGCGACATGAGACGGAAGTTTTTGGCATCGCTATTCAATTCAAAAAGTTTTTTCAGATACATTCCGGTGGCGCGCATACTGCTTGACCCGACCGTGCCGGGCGCAGATGTGTCTTCGGAAAACGCGTGCATGTCGGGCAACACAAGGTCCTTACGTACGCGGTCTGGGAACGCGTGTTTGCACTCCCCCATGCGCAGGTCGCCCTCGGGCATGAGGTCTTGTATGTCGCTGATAAACCCGTTTTGCTTATCGAACAGTTCGTGGAACGCATACGAACGCATCCATTTTTCCACCGCCTTCAACTGCGCGCGGTCGGTTTTTGCTTCCGTCGCAACGACTTGGTGCGCCAGACAATTACCCTCTATTTTATCGTTGCCGAGTTTTTTAATGCCCGTCCACCCTTTGAGCGTTTTCAAAATGATCATCGGAAAGTGCGGCGCAACAATGATTTCGCCGCCCCGTGCGCGCTGTTGGAGAGAACGAATAAGCTGATACGCCTCTTCAAGCGCGGCGAGCATTTTTTCATACGGGTCTTTGCCTTCCACGATGATAGGATGATACCCGTAGCCGACAAACAGCGCTTTGAGCTCTTTATTGGACATTCTCCCGAATATCGTAGGCCCCGAAATTTTATACCCATTCACGTGCAGGATAGGCAATACCGCGCCGTTGGTTGCCGGGTCGATGAATTTATTCAAATGCCACGCGGTCGCCGTCGCCCCCGTTTCCGCTTCGCCGTCGCCAACCAAACACGCGGCGATCAGGTCGGGGTTATCCAAAATAGCGCCGTACGCGGTCGACAGCGAATACCCAAGCTCCCCGCCTTCCACGATCACGCCCGGCGCGCCCGGGTTGCTATGACTCGGAAACCCATACGGCCAGCTGAAGTTCTTTGCGACATATCCGACGCCCTTTTCGTCGTGCGTCGCTTCGGGGTAATAATTTTTCAATGTGCCTTCCAAAAAAAGATTTGCCTGCAAAGCAGGAAACCCATGCCCGGGCCCGAGCAAAAAAAGCACCGAAGCGTTGTGCTTTTTAATAAGGTAATTCAGATTCGCATAGACGAAGTTAATGCCCGGGCACGTTCCCCAGTGCCCTAAAAGTCGCGGCTTGATATCATCTGACGACAACGGCCGTTCAAGCAAAAAATTATCCTGCAAGTACAACTGCGCGACCGAAAGATAATTCGCTGCCCGCACGTATTTTTTTATTTGTTCACACGGTGTCATGATTGAAAAAACTTTTTTATTTCGCTCTTGGTCAGCGCGCGCGCCTCCCCTGAGCGCAGTCCGCCGATCTGCACATGTCCGATGCGGATCCGCTTAAGCGATGTAATAGTATAATTAAGCTCGGAAAGCATCACACGTATCTGGTGCTTCTTCCCTTCTTTGAGCGCGATATGTATCGCGTTTTTCCCCGCAATATGCGCATCCGCGGGAAGAAGCCTGCCGAACGTTTCGGTATCCATCCCTTTTTTGATGATTGCGGGAATCCCCTGGCGTATCGGCTCCCGCACATGGACCACGTATTCTTTTTCAACGTCCGCTTCGGGGCCGAGTATCTTTGTCGTAAATTTCCGGTCGTTGGTCATCAGCAAAAGGCCTTCCGACTCTTTATCGAGCCGGCCCACCGGAAACATCCCTCTTTTTCTCCAGTCGGTTATCACGCTTCGTTGTCCTTCCAAGGCCTGCGTCGCAAGCCCTTTCGGCTTGTAATACGCATAATACTGATGGTCAGGCGAGGCGTATTCGTCCGCAAACGTCACTTCATCGCCTTCATTGATCATCATGCCCTCGTGTGCCTGCGCTCCGTTTACGAGCACCTTGCCTTTGGCGATAAGCTCATCCGCCTCGCGACGCGACGCAAGCCCAAGGTCACGGACATATTTATTGATGCGTATCCCTTTTTCCATGCTCTCCAATATATCAGCAATTACGGGAATAGGGAAACGCTCCCTTTCCTACCGTCTCGCGGCAACCCGATGACCCGGGGCTTTTTTCAGTATTCGCTTCTGCGCGATCTCCATGGCGATCGCGCGGGGATTTTCCCCTGTTTTTTTCATTATTTTCATGATCTCTTGCGTGCTCGCACTGATCTTTTCTTCAACAAGCGCGAACATGCGTTTTACCGTATATCCTTTATATTCCGCATAGGAAGAAATAACGCCGCCTGCATTTGCAACGATATCCGGCACAATGAGCACGCCGCGCTTGTGGAGCGCGTCTTCGACATCATGCTGCATCGGAATGTTCGCGCCTTCTACGATCACCTTTGCGCGCACGGTATCATGATTTTTTTCATGAATAATATCAGGAAGAGCCGCGGGAATAAGAACATCAACATCAAGCGAAAAAATTTCTTCCTTGCTCATGCGCCGCGCTTCCGGATAATAGATGACGGATCCGTTTTCTTTTTTTGTACGCATAAGCGCTTTATGGGAAAGCCCGCCGGCGCGGTATGCGGTCCCTTTCGAATCGGAGACCGCAACGATCCTTGCGCCCATCTCCTCAAGAAACTTATGCGCAAAGGTGCCGACATTGCCGTATCCCTCAATAGCGACCGTTGCGCCGCGCACGGGAATATCCGCGCATGCAAGCGCGATCTTCGCCGCACACGCAACGCCAAAGCCGGTACTGCCAAGTTCGTGAGGAAGACCCCCGATCGATTCCGGCTTGCCTGTCGCTCCTTTTTTATTTTTGATCGCCTCCACAAACCACTTCATCTCGGTTTCCGTCGTGTTAACATCCGGCCCTGCGATGTATGATGCGGGAACAAACGGCTGTATCGCGCGGGCAAACCACTGCATGATCTCCTTTTTTGTTTTTTTATCCGCTCCTTTCGGATCAAACACGATGCCCGATTTCGCCCCGCCAAACGGAATACCCGCAATGGCATTTTTGAACGTCATGG
>ERZ1292625.2490-Hain-H41-01um-R1-2490-length-16882-cov-20_pt1 | contig 16882 bp, 17 predicted proteins | sample MGYA00564400_ERZ1292625 | MGnify/ENA primary metagenome ERZ1292625 (study PRJEB36523, sample SAMEA6512639) | groundwater metagenome | collected 2019-01-08 | study: AquaDiva: Metagenomics assemblies of 32 groundwater samples | reverse complement strand
GACCATTGACAATATCCAGCTTAATATGCTACCGTGACGGCAAGTTGGAAACGCCGTGTTTCCGATTACAAAAACAAGTTCTTTGAGAATACTTCAGAAAGGAGCCGAGAATGTCTATCAAAGTCATTCTGTCTACCTGTTCTGGTTTGGTTTTCATTATCGCTTTCTTCCCCTACATCAGGGCGATAGTGCGAAGAGAAACCAGCCCCAGAAAGGCAACCTGGTTAGTGTGGGCCGTGGGCGACATCATCATTCTCACGGGCATGATTGCGAAAGGTACAGTAAGCGGTCTGATGATCGGTGCTGTACTGGGAGCCACAAGCACATTCTTGCTGTCACTCAAGTTTGGCGAGCCTGGTTGGTCTGCGCGCGATAAGGTGTGTATTTCCTTGTCTGGAATTGCCATCGTGCTATGGCTGTATTTTGGTGATTCGAACTTCGGGATTTCTTTTAGTCTTTTGGCACTAACCATTGCTGTTTGGCCAACTTATGTGTCGGCCTGGAACAAACCAGAAAACGAGGACAAGCGGGGCTGGATTCTTTTCAACCTCGCGAACGTTTTTGCGGTATTGGCAATCCCCAGATGGACGTTCGCCGATGTCGCCCCGCCGTTCACCTTTATGGCAATAGACATCCCGATGTTGTATCTGCTGTTTGTCCGACCATTGTCGCAGGTAGTGCCAGTAGTAAACTTTGAGACTGGAAAGTAGAATAACAAGGTTACACCTTGTTATGAGCTCACATCAGTAATGGTGTGGGCTTTTTTAATTCAAATAAAAACTCTTTGCACCAAATATTCACGATCGTGAGTTAGTGGTACAATGAAAAATTAATTCAGTGTTTGCCAGCCGGGCGGGACTCGAGACGGGCGACGCGGAGTTCTAGTCGAGCAAAATCTTTGTAATCAACTTTCTGTTTCAGCTCACCTTTGATTTCTTCTAGTTGAACCATGACCCGACCGATCATTTCGGTGTGGGAATCTAAGCGTATCTCGATTTTCTCAAAACGCTTGTTAACTTCTCCGAATTGCCGGTCCATGCTTTCTTGCAAACCATCAATCCTTTCACCAACCGCCTTAAAACCGTCAGTAAAATGCTCAGCGATAGTATCAATATAGCCCTTAACTTCACTGGTCGTGTGGGTAGTTTTCTTAGCCATAACTTGTATTTTATCACGAGCTGATATAATCCCTCAATGCGAATCAATAAATATCTAGCTGGGCAGGGTTATGCCACCCGCCGTGGCGGGGATGAGCTAGTGCGCGCCGGCCGGGTCACCATTAACGGCCGGCGCGCCCAGATTGGCGACCAGATAAACGATGGCGACCAGGTTGTGGTTAAGCCAACCGCCCATCCCGTCAAGTATCTCTACTTTGCCTATCATAAACCGGCCGGCATCATTAGCCATTCGCCGGCCGAGGGCGAAACTGATATCAAAACCGCCGTCGGCCGATCAGACATTTTCCCGGTCGGCCGATTAGATAAAAACTCGCGGGGATTAATTGTTCTCACCAACGATGGTCGGATCACCGAGCGTCTCCTCCATCCGCGCTTTGAACATGAGAAAGAGTATGCCGTGGTCGTGGCAAGCGACTTAGCCGCCAGCTTTCGCCGGCAGATGGAACGAGGCGTAATTTTTGATAAACAGAAAACCAAACCTTGCCGTGTGCAAATTACTGGCGAGCGTACTTTTAATATCATCCTTACCGAGGGACGCAAAAATCAGATCCGGCGCATGGTGGCCACCTTGGGCAATCGAGTTACCGATCTCAAGCGCGTTCGGATCATGAACCTCAAGCTCGATCGCCTCCCCGCCGGCACCACCCGCCCCATCACCGGCCCCGAACTAACTAAATTTTTGAAAGAAATTGGGCTTTAACCCAATAAAAACCGCCCAACGAGTTGCCTCGGGGCGGCGGGAAGAATGATCTTCCTCTTTTGGTTCTTAGACTTACTTGACGACCTCCTTTTCGGGCAGAATACCAAGAGCGTCAAAAATTCGACCCAAGCACTCCCGAGAAGGGGTGACCGTAATTTGACGCTGTTTCATACCAGTCCAGAATTCATGCCCATGAAAGAAAGTGGAAACGGAAAGCTGAACCAGATAAGTGTTGGAGGGTGCTTCAAACACAGCTCTGCTGATCTCGGCAATTTTATGCTCGAAACCTTTTTTGGCGTGGGCATCTCTAGTTGCTGGCTCGGATTCGTCCGCAATCTTGTGAATAGCCAGCAACTCTTCCGGACTCACACCCTCGAACCGAATCGACATGGTGATGCGAGATTCGTCAGTAAACATGGGAAAGAACCCCCTTTTGTCGGGCGATTTTATCGCCGCTATTACGATGTGCTCCGAACATTTCGGATGCACTCTGTCTCCATTATAGCACCCGCAGAACTATATGTCAATGGCGGCAAGGGGTCTTATTTTATGGGTTTTTTGAGCGTCGTAATTTCGTCCCGCAAAATGGCGGCAGTTTCGAAGTCGAGGTCGGCCGCGGCGGCAGCCATTTGTTTTTCTTTATCTTTAATTAGCTGCTTCAGATCATCACCGTAAGCGGCGCGATCGAGCGCGGCCAACGTTTGAGCGGTCCGAGTCCGTTCATCCTCAATTTCCGCCATAATATCTTTGATTTGTTTGATAATCGTCCGCGGCGTAATGCCATGCTTTTTGTTATGAGCAATTTGTTTCGCCCGCCGCCGATTAGTCTCGGCCACCGCCCGCTCGAGCGAGCCGGTTAAGCGGTCAGCGTATAAAATTACCCGACCAGCGATATTGCGCGCCGCGCGACCGATAGTTTGAATCAAGGCCGTCTCCGAGCGCAAAAAGCCTTCTTTGTCAGCATCTAAAATACCAATCAGCGATACCTCCGGCAAATCTAATCCTTCGCGCAATAAGTTAACGCCCACTAAACAATCAAATATCCCCTTACGAAAATCGGTTAAAATTTTTATTCGCTCTAACGTTTTAATCTCACTATGCAAATATTCGGCTTTAAGTTGGCGTTCTTTTAAATAGGTCGCTAGGTCTTCAGCCATTTTTTTGGTCAGCGTCGTCGCTATCACCCGCCAACCAGCCTTAATTTCTTTTTCCGCTTCCACAATAAAGTCCGCCACCTGGCCGCGGTAACTGTCTCGGCCCGTCACCGGCTTAATTTCAATCTTAGGATCGGGCAAACCAGTGGGTCGAATAATTTGTTCCACCACTTGCCCACTCCGCTGTTTTTCGTAATCATCGGGTGTGGCGCTGGTGTAAATCACTTGGCCGATCCGCGCCGTAAATTCGTCAAATTTGAGCGGCCGATTGTCGGCCGCCGACGGCAAACGAAACCCGTGTTCGATTAAATTCTGTTTCCGACTGGCATCGCCGCCATACATGCCGCGAATTTGCGGCAACGTCATATGCGACTCATCGATCACGGTTAAGAAGTCCGGCCGGCCGTCAGCCTGACGGGGAAAATACGACAGCAAGGTGTCGGGCGGCGCGGCGGCCGGCCGGCCGGAAAGATGGCGCGAATAATTTTCGATCCCACTGCAATAGCCAACCTCACGAATCATGGCTAAATCGTAATTGGTGCGGCGCGCCAAGCGCTCGGCGGCTAAAAGCTCGCCGCGCCCTTCAAAATATTTAAGTCGCTCGGCCAGCTCGCGGCGAATCGCTTTGACCGCCCGCCGGCGATCAGCATCGCTAGTAACAAAATGCTTGGCGGGAAAAATAAAAATTGACACTGGCTGTTCAACTATTTCGCGCGTTATAAAATCAAGACGACCAATTTCCAGCAAAGTGTCGGGGCCAAGAGTTAACGCGTAAATTACCTGCTCGCTGGCCGGCATGATCTCCACCACCGACCCAACCGCGCGAAAGGTACCGGGAGTCAGATCAGCCGTCGTCCGAACGTAGTGTCCGGTCACCAGTTGGCGCATCAGTTCAGACCGAGTTAGCGGCTGACCAACCTCTAGTCGTAAGTTTTCTGCCAAATATTCTCCGGGGCTACCTAGTCCATAAATGCAAGAAACGGAAGCCACCACAACCACATCGCGCCGCGTGAGCAAGGCTTGAGTGGAGGCATGGCGCAGGCGATCAATTTCTTTATTGATCTGGGCATCCTTTTCAATATAGGTATCGGTGGCCGAGATATAGGCTTCCGGCTGATAATAGTCGTAGTAAGAAACGAAATAATGCACGGCCGCGGCCGGAAAAAAGTCGCGGTATTCTTGAGCCAACTGCGCGGCCAGGGTTTTGTTATGAGCAATAACCAGGGTCGGCTTGTCGTGCGCGGCGATCACGTTGGCAACGGTAAAGGTTTTACCCGAGCCCGTCACGCCGAGGAGCGTCTGCTCACTCAACCCGCGCCGCAGACCATCGTCCAGCTTTTTAATCGCCGCCGGCTGATCGCCGGCGGGACGGAATGGCGAGTTAATTTTAAATATAGACTTAGCCACGGCCACAATTTACTAAATAAAAAAACCCGTTGCAATATAGTGTTGTGCTATAACTGCAACGGGCGGGGGTTGTCGTTCAAATGCTTCAATACATCTGAACGACAGGGAAAGTCCGATACTAGATCAGATATTCCGCGAGGCGGCTAGAAACTTTCGCGTTCAGATTGAGAGGAGTGAGCCTCTAGCCGCCCCGTATGCCAGTAAACAAGCTCCGATAGTTAGTCGGAGCGAGCCACAAAAAATATGTCAAGCGGTGAACAACTAGCGTTTAGTTCGGCAAAATGCTGATGCGCAATGTGTGTTGCGGCGACCTCCTTGGATCACTAATAGCGCCGCACCGGTCCACAACCGCCAGTGAGGCAGTGTAAACGCCGGGCAAAAAATAAGTGTGGCTCGGCGGAACCTCACCAAACCCCGTGACCAAGGTAGTGCCGTCACCAAAATTCCAGCGATACTCCACCAAGCCATCAATCGGCCCCAGATCGATTTTAGCATCAAGATCACGCGAACCAGTAGCCGTAAAATTGACCGGCTGACCAACTTTCGCAACTGTAAAATCAGCATTCAAAACAGCTTGTGGTAATTTGTTGTTACGACAGGGACGAATAGCGCCCCAACATTGTTTTTGGTTTCCCGCGAACAATTGCTGGAGTGTGTTAACGTCTTGGTCGTCTATCGCGCCGTCACCACTCTCTTGTCCCGGTCGGCAAGGAAAAACATCCGCTGAATCAAAAGCACAATCAGAGAAAAATTCATGGCCTCTGGCACTTAAAACACAGATCATGTCGTCAACATCAACTTCGCCACTATCGTTAGTATCACCAGGTAAATACATAGCTGACTGAGTTAACAATCTGTTGGAACGGATAGCCATCAACCAAGGACTACTGGACCAAAACCAAACAGCGATCAACAAAACAATTAAACCGCCGGCTGTTAAAATAAATTTGATGGGGTTATTCATACCTACCAATTATAGCACGGGCTTATTTCGGGCGTAAAAATCTCGCCACTGACCACTAACAATTGCCCGACGCATAGACTCTAGCCAATGAATCAGGAAATGAACATTGTGAATTGAGGCCAAAATTGGCCCCAATATTTCACCCGACCGAAAAAGGTGGGCCAAATAGGCCCGTGAATAAGCGCCACAGGTAGCGCAAACACAATCGCTCATTGGTGGAGAAAAATCTTCGCGGTAACGAGCGTTTAAGATATTTAACCGGCCGGCCGTGGTAAGCAGAGTGCCATGGCGGGCCAAGCGGGTCGGCAAAACGCAGTCAAAAGTGTCAGCGCCGGCAGCCACCGCATCAAGGAGATCAGCTGGTTCACCAATACCTAACAAGTGCCGCGGTTTACCCGACGGCAGAAGCGCCGTCACCCAGCCAACAGCAGTACTGATATCCTCTTTGGTGAATGAACCCCCAATGCCGTAGCCGGGAAAATTGAGAGCCGCAATTTGCCGCGCGCTCCGCTCGCGTAAGTCACGAAAACGCCCACCCTGAACAATACCAAACAGTGTCGGCGCCACTTCAGCGCCGGCGGCCAAACGCTGATGGGCCAATAGCGAGCGCTCGGCCCAGACGCCAGTCCGCGCCAATGCTTCGACCTGGTAATCGTAACCAGCCGTTGGCGCCGTGCATTCATCAAAAGCGAAAATTATATCGGCACCAAGGTCATGCTGAATGGCCATTGACTTCTCCGGTGTTAACTCATGCGTTGAACCATCGATCGATGAGACAAAGGTCGCGCCAGCAGCTGTAATCTTGGTTAACGGTTTGTTACCGATAACAACTTCATCACCGTCACCGTTACTAATTTTACTTATCCCCTGCCCCCACGCCGCGCCGAGTGAAAAAACTTGGAAACCGCCAGAATCGGTCATTAACGGCCGTGGCCAATTCATAAACCTGTGCAAACCGCCGGCTTTTTTGACAATCTCGGCGCCCGGCGCCAAATAAAGATGATAAGTATTGGCCAAGGCCGCCGGCGCACCGGTGGCCGCCAACTGATCCACCGTCATCGCCTTCATGGCCGCGCGCGTGGCCACCGGAATAAAAGCCGGTGTCAAAATATCACCGTGAGGGGTGGAAATTACCCCGGCGCGCCCCAGCGCGCCGGGGATCTCTTTTTCTATCCTAAAACTGATCGCCATTCGGCTATTAATACACTGGATTGCAAGCTTGGCAAACACCCAACCGCTCGAGCTTTTCCAAATAACGAATAACGGTACGGATAAATTCGGCCTGACTCCACACCAGTGGCGCTACCGAAACCGGCGCGCCCGTAATTTGGTCTAATTGTTCGGGTAAAATACCGGCCGGCGAAGCTGAACGTGCCGCCCACAACAATAACTTCTTCACTGGCTCCAGCTCGGAAACCGAATTAGCTGTTTGCAAATAATATTGTGCCAACCACATGGTCGTTACAATCCACGGGTTGCCAGCGCATAAGTCGGCTGTGCGACAATAGCTATCATTCTCGTGCCGAGCGATGCCACCAGTACCTCGAGCGCAAGACAGCGCCTCCACCGTTTGCTTAACCGCCCGCGTAACGCGCGGATCGGTGACCGGCAAAATCCCAAAATCGTAAACCCCATACACGCTCGACATGTCTATCGTCTGATCATAGACTAACTCACCACGCTCAAAACTAAGCGACTTAACAAAATTGCCAGTGGCCGGGTCAAACAAGTATTTTAAGATCGCCTCCTGAATTTCCAGTGCCGCCTTGTGATAAATTTGTTCACTTTTAACCTTGCCCAAAACTTTGGCAAAGTTGGCCGCACCGAGCAAAGCAGCATAAACAGCACTGGCAGTAAAAGTGTGGACACCGAATTTTTCTTCCCACAAATCATAGCTGGGTTTAGGCAACCCCAAACGTTCGTCTCGATAAATAACCATAAAGTCAGCGGCCTTTTTGATGAGTGGGTTGTAAATCGCTTCCACAAATTCAAGATCTTTGGTGATCTGGTAATACTTCCACAACGCGTAGATTACCAAAGCTGTACTATCTTCCTGTATGGGTAAAGACAAACCGCCATCACGCAACCACGGATGCCAAGAGCTACCCAACGAGCCGTCGGGTGAATATTTATGCATAAAGTAACCATCGTTCGTGATCACTCGCTGGCAAAACTCAAAAAATGACTTGGCCAAACTGTGTCCGCCAGCCTTGGTTAGTGCCACCGCCGTGAGCGCGCCGTCACGCGGCCAAACATAACAATAATTGTCTTTGCCTCGTTGCAAAACGTTGGAATCTCCAGAAGCAATAATGGCACCAGACTTATCCACATGCGCTCGAACAATTAATAGTGATTGATTAAACACTCGTATGACCTCGGCCGGCAGACCCTCGAAACTAAAATTCTGGCGATAAACCCAAGCGCGCCAATAATCACGCGTCGTTTGCAAAAGATGTCCCGCTCCGCTGGATAAAACATAGTCATTCAACTCCATAACTTCCGGCAAGGAACGCCCAACGGCTACCCAATAATAAATAAGTTTCTCCTCGCCCGGAGCGCAATCAAGAGTTAGGCCAATCACCGAATCAACCTGTCCGTGCTCAATGGGATTTTTAGCCAGCTGACCATCTTCAGCATCACGATGTGTACCCTCTCGCCCCTCACTAGCAAACATGCCCGTACTGTAGTCATCAAATGGATGACCGCTGGATTGAGCATTGATCAAAAAAACTCTCTGGTTACGATAATGAATTAGCGCACTGATCCGCGGATCATAGTACGCCGTATGAGCAACATGAGACTCATACAACTCAAACTGATGACTGAAAAAAAATTTGACCGTCCGACGTTCAGAAAAATCATTGCGCACCGTCACACGACGAAGAAAAATGTTTTTTTCATTATAAACCAACTCGCCGCCCGACAGAGTCAAACCCAAACTCGTATTAACCGCCTGCCAACGTGAAGCTAGGGTATCGGTTTCCGCAGACAAGTCAATCAGCCAACCCGGGTCGCTAGTCCAAGACAAACGACCATCCAACCACACCCCCAAACGATGAGCGTAGTGCCCGCCCACATGATTCTCTAGGCCAACTTGTGGAAAATAAAAATCGCGCACCTGCAACGCTTGGTCCAAGTTAACCATTATCGAGCCGTTACCTAAAGTTATGGCCTTGGCCATGACCGCGCGCTAAAAACTATACTTTTTTAAACACTTGGTAACAATCTGGTGAGCCTCGGTCGCCGAGGTAGCCTCAACCAGAGCCTGACCACAGTCATCGTCGCGGAGAACTTGCCGAACCCAACGCGCAAAATCGTTGCCGAGCCGACCAACATGATAATTGTATTGCTCTGGTTTGATCGTTTCGAGACAACGGTGCAAATCAAGTAAGTGACACAAGATCGGCCCATTGTGCACCCAGAAACAAGCGGAGCCACTGGCAATAATTAACGGCTTTTTGATTCGCGTTCGATTACTCACTCGCGCTTTTTTTACGATTATTTTTTTTCCAACTTCTTTCATGCTTTTATTTTACCACTAGTCTTGACCCGACCCAAGGAACTTATCCTCAACTTCAGATCAGTCACGGCATTCATAAATGAGATGAAGGCATCGTAGGGCGAAGAATAGGGATTAAAATACGCATGAACATCGCCATCGGCAAACCACTTGGTGCACATGTAATAAAAATGATCTGAGGTTTGTAGCCGACACCAATCATCACGCAAGCGTTGATCGTCGGAACGGGCAACTTCCCCTTCCAGACCGTAAATGGCCGCCAGCGCCGCAGTTTGCATGTCGTTGCCCATCCAAGCCGAGAGGTCACGTTCCGTATCAGCCCAGGTGACCGTGTGTTGAACGTCAAGTTCCCCCACTGCCTCATAATTGGCCGCCGCCTGACTAACGGTCATAAAATTATTATCCGGGTGTCGAAGCACCTCGGCCGGCAGAGCGCGCAAAAAATCAAATATGCCAGTATCGGCCCACTGATGTTCGCCGAAGGTTTCGTAATCCATAAATAAATTGATTAGTTGACCATTACCATTGTGCGCCGAGATCCAGTTGGCGTAACGATCAGCTAAAAGCGGCCAACCGCTCCAAGTTTTTTCTGAAAAACGAAAGGCTAGATCATCTGACAGACGATAATTTTTGAGTAACAACTTGAGGCCACGCGCACCGGGTGGATGATAAACAAAATTAGGACTGCGCCAGCCCAACACAGGGTCCCAACCCTCGGCCAAAACAGCGTGGTAACCGCGCATGGCCGCCCAATCACCGAGATCATTGCGATACGCTAATTCCGTATTGCGAAAAACTCGTGGCCGAACATTAAACAAGCGCTTCACCAGTCGCGCATGCTGATCAACCTGACGTTCAAATTCCGTCCGTGAGTAAAAAAAGGCCAAGGAGTGATAATAAGTCTCGCCCAAAACTTCTACTCGACCAGTATCAATCAAGCGTTGAAAAGATTTTAAGGTCTCTGGTGAATACCGCTCTAACTGTTCTAACAACAAACCAGAAAAGGAAAAGCTGGCACAAAATTCGGGGTGACGTTCCAACAGTTCGCTAATTAACTGATTGGCAGGCAGATAACACTTGGCGGCAACCTTTTTGATAATCCGCTCGTTATTAAGATTAGTAGCTGTTTGATCGTTGAAATAATCATTATCGCGGCCAATATCGAAAATCCGATACTTTTTCACCCGTAGTGGCTGATGGACTTGAAAATAAAAGCAAACCGAGGGCATAATGGCATTATAGCACCCTAAGACCAGAGCTGTACTTTTACAAAAGGAGGACGAATGTTTACCGACAGTGCCAGTCGAGCTATGCAGGTTGCTGATCGAAAGTTTCGTCAACTCAAACACCCACGCTTCCAAATTGAGCATCTTTTGCTAGGATTGGCACAAGATGGTGCCGGTAAAAGCGCCAAGATTTTAAAAGACTTAGGCGTAGATCTCGTCAAACACCGGTCACAGTTAGAAAAATTGGCTGGTCAGATCGAGAATGGCGTTGCGAAAGCAACCGTCAAAAACGTGTTGGAGCGTGCGATCGATAATCGTGCACAGTTTGACAACAGACAAATTAGTTCCGAACACCTCCTCTTCGCTGCTTATGAAGTATGGGGTGGGTCCGAGCCGTGCGTCACCGCCGAAAAAGTTCTTGGGCAAATTATTATTTGCCCCTAGTTTTGTCCCGATCCGTTCGCCGTGGCGAACGGATCGGGACTTTTTTATGCCGCGTGCGACACCAACTGGCGGTAAATATTAAAACACTTCTCGGCCGCCGCGCGCCAAGTAAGATGCCCTAATTCTTGTTGACTATGTGTCGACATCGTTCGGCCCATAGTTGGATGGCGAAGCAATGCCACCACCTGATTCGTCATCTCATCAACATCCCAAAAATCAACTTTGAGGGCGTGGCGGAGGCACTCCGCCACGCCCGATTGTTTGCAAATAACCACCGGCGTACCAGCGGCAACAGCCTCAAGCGGTGTGATGCCAAAGGGTTCCGACACCGACGGTAAAACATAAACGTCGGCAGCGCGATACAAAGCCTCGAGTTCGACCCCCCGCACAAAACCAGCAAAAATCATTCGCTCGGCCAAACCATCGCGCGCCGCCTCCTCGATCATCTGTCTCTCCATATCGCCAGAACCAGCTACCACAAAATAAGTTTGCGGCTCAAACTTCAACACTCGTTTGGCCAAAGCTAAAAAATAATCCGGCCCCTTTTGTAACGTCAAACGACCGACAAAAAGTACAATCTGCCCACCTGCCGATTTGAGACGCGAAAGATGCTCCGCAATTTTCCCGCTGACGGGCCCGGCACTAAACGCCGCGTCAACACCATTATGCACAACATCAATCTTCTCTGGTGGCAAACCGTAATGCTTGATCACCATTTGCTTAGTAAAATCACTCACAGTCACAATTCTATCCGCGCCCCATAAACCCTCTTTTTCAATCGCGTACACCTCGGAATTTGGCGAATGACCGCCCGTCCGATCGTACTCGGTGGCATGAACATGGACAATCAGTGGTTTGCCCGACACTTCCCGCGCCGCCAACCCAGCCGGATAAGCCAACCAATCATGAGCATGGATCACATCAAAATCTTCTTCGGCCGCCAACTTCCTAGCTTCGATCGCATAACGTCGCACCTCATCCGCTAAAGTGAGGCCATAACGTTGAGGGGCCTTGCCCTCGCCATATTTTGCACTCGTCACGTATGGGTAAAGGGGTGAATCAATGTACCGAGCGCGCATTTTTTGACCGGCAAATAAAACGCGAAAACCATCAGCGTCTACAGGCATGACTCGCGGCAAAACAAAAATCAGCTCGAGCGGCAAACCACTCATAGCTCGCGCCAATCCTTGGCAAGCCGTACCTAAACCACCACTATTGTGAGGAGGAAATTCCCAACCAAACATCAGTACCCGCACGGACATGTTTTATTTTTTTCGCCCGATAATTTTTTTCACCGCTAATTTAATTCCGTCCACCCCCAACCCATAATGCTCAACGAGCTCGGCCGGCGTGCCCGACTGGCCAAACTGATCCGCCACACCAACCAATTCCATTGGCGTTGGCCAAGTGCTAGCCAACAGTTCAGCCACGGCACCACCCAATCCACCAGCCCGTTGATGCTCCTCCACCGTCACCATGGCACCGGCTAATTTGGCAACACGAATAATTGTCTCATTATCCAACGGCTTAATAGTATGACAATTTAATACGGCCGCCGTCACGCCATCGGCCAGTAACCGCTTGGCCGCGAGCAGTGCCTGATAAACCAAACCACCACAGGCCACAATGGCCACGTCCGGCGCCGCCGGCTCGATCAAAACATTTATGCGACCAAGTTGAAACGGCGAATCATTAGTAGTAATAATCGGTGTTTTCTCTCGCGCCAAACGCAAATAGGCCGGGCCGGGAATCCGCGCTAAAGCCATCGTAGCTTTTTTGGCCTCAATGGCATCGGCTGGCACCACCACCGTCATTCGTGGCATAACACGCGTGATCGCCAAGTCCTCAATCGCCTGATGAGTGCCACCGTCGGGCCCCACCGAAACACCGGCATGCGAACCAACTATTTTTACCGGCCGATCGTTGTAACAAATCGTGGTACGAATTTGCTCCCAGTTCCGACCCGGCGAAAACATGGCATAAGATGACAAAAAGGGAATTTTACCAACCGCCGCTAAGCCCGAAGCCACGGCCGCCAAATTTTGCTCGGCCACACCCATTTCCACAAAACGGTTCGGGAATTTATTTTTAAACAAGTGCATCTGCGTTGACTCGGTTAAGTCAGCGCACAAGCCAACCACTTGATCGTCAGCCTCGGCCGCCAAAACTAATCCCTCACCAAAACCTTTCCGGATCGGTACCTGTTCAACATTTAGATCAAAAAGGTGGGGATTGAGTTTGTGATTAGGATTGAGCATTCTCAACTAAATTTTAGCACAAACCTATATAACGACAAAAGAAAAGCCCTCCGCCACCCGCCTGTGACGGATGATGGGGGGCTGGGCCATCGAAGGAGGATCAGGGCGCAACATCAAACTGGAAGCCCAAACGTGACCAATCTAAACCCCAAAAACCGGCGGCGTAATCATAGTAAGTGCCATAGCGCGCCAGAGGAATTTTTTTGTCCGTCGCGATGATCACAAAAAAGTTTTGGTCGAAATCAAGGCGACAATTCGCAGCCGCAAAGCGATAATAAACATTCTCCAGAATCTGCACATCCAGACTAGCCAAATCCACGGTCAGTAAACCGAGGCTACGAGCATAAAGAAGTACGTCCTGCCGCGCGCGTCGCTCGGGGTAATTATTACCTGAACCAAGTAAATAAACAGCATGAACTGCTCCGTTTGGAGTATAGAAGGCATAGGCCTCATTCGGACCGAAGACAAAATCATATTCCGCCCGAGTCCAAAAATCGTCGAAAACTACCCACTCCCCACGCTCAAAATCATACTGGTAAACTATTGGGTCCAACCAACCGTTTGTTAGCGCCGCAGACAAACCAACACTAAAACTTTCACCACTCTCATCGCCGCCAGTCACATACGACATATTCGGTACGGCCAATTTGCGTGGTTCAACAATAATCCAATTATCTATCTCGGTGTAAAAAGGCGATGACTCATAACGTTCGCCAATGAACAATGTTGGATCAAGGTAACCGTCCAAATCAGCCAAAGTAATCCAACGACTCGTGCCTTCCGACCGCAAACTGGCATAGCCATGATCGCTCGGCCACCACAGCTCGGTGCGGATCTCGAAATGGAGATGAGCGGCACCCTTGTAAAAACCGTTGGCATTGCCGATAGCACAGATCTCTTGACCTCGGCTAACCCGACCGGACCGAACCTTGATCTCCGACAAATGGGCATAGACCGAGAAAACCTCGGCGCCCGACGGCAATTCGTGTTTGATGACCAGCACCTTACCCCACGAATCTTTATAATTAATGTCGCGCACTATTTCCACCACCCCATCGGCCACACAATACACCGGGTCACCGTAGTCAGAGTCACCGCCAATAAGACCTTTGTTGTTCCAATCCTCACCCAGATGGGCCTTTTTATTTGTGCCAATCTGCAAAAATTCGTTTTTTCCGGAATTGTACTCTTCTCTGGGCAATGGATAATCAAAGATTCCGGCTACCTGTGCCCGGGCATTAACGGTCAACACCAAAACCACCACCACGATTTTAGATAGTTTGAACACACGATCCTCCTTATTTACAAAGAACTAACGGGTAAAAAGTTACCCAATGAGCCAACAAACGACTGTGGGCTCAACAAGATAACCGCTACTCTAGAGTCTTAAATGTACCAATAAATGCTTCGGAAAAACTCTCGTCAGCACCGACGTGATAATCATAATTTTTTCCGATTATCACCTTGGCGTTAAGTGAGTCATCTAAAACATCACTGCCCTTGCGATAAACAATAACACCAGCAACAGAATCCTCTTGAACTTTTTTAAAATACACAACAAATATTCTTTCTGGAGTATGGATATCAGTACCAACATTTTGCACCCCCAACCCCGGCGGATATTTTATTTCAAATCCATATTGTTCATTGCGATAAACTGGCCAGGACGTGGTATCAATTTTGCCACTGGCGTCACGAACAAGTGGTGCCGGCTCACCGATCGGCACATCGCCATTATCCACCGGCATCTTGAGCTTAGACATCTCCTCCAACAGCGCGCGCTGTAGCTCGGCGGTGAGTTCGGGCGGCGGCGGCAATTCCACCCGTCGCGCCTGATCCCACTTCCACCACCACACCAAAAAAGCAATGATGCCGAGCAAAAGGATTATCGCCAACCAACCCTGACTTTTTGTCATGTGATTTTAATTATGCCACCGCGAGCTGATTACGCAACACCAATTCGCGAGCGCACGCGGCCCATCATCCTCGCCGCCTGCGCTCGCGCCGCCGCCGCGCCATCAACTAATATTTTCTTTACTCCCTCCAGCCGTGCCGCCACCTCCGCCCGCCGAGCACGTAAGGGCGACAGGGTTTTAATAACATTATCAGCTAAAATTTGCTTCGACTCGGCGTAACCAATGCCGCCGGCGCGATAACGTTGCTCAAGATCCATCAACTGACTCTCGCTAAACAAGCGATGCAAAGCAAACACACCACAAGTTTCCGGATCTTTGGGTTCATCCACACCGCGCGAATCAGTTTTGATACTCATCACTAACTGCCGCCACTCATCATCGGTGGCAAAAAGCGGAATAGTATTGTTGTAACTCTTCGACATTTTTCGGCCGTCCAATCCAACAATAGTCTTAACTTGATCTTGAATAAGCGGCTCGGGCAAAACAAAAGTCTGGCCATAAAGACGATTAAACTTCTCGGCCGTATCGCGAGCAATTTCAACATGTTGTTTTTGATCCTGACCCACCGGGACTACCGCCGGCTCGTAAAGTAAAATATCGGCCGCCATGAGCAAGGGGTAGTCAAAGAGGCCCACGCTCACCTCGCGCTCCTTGGCCACGGCATCTTTGTAAGCATGCGCTCGCGCTAAATACGGCATTGTCGTCAGACAATTAAAAATCCAGGCCAGTTCGGTATGCTCGGGCACATCAGACTGTTTGAAAATAATCGTTTTAGACGGGTCAAGACCAATGGCCAAATAATCGATCGCCAAATCAGTCGTACTCTGACGCAATTCGTCCGGCTGATCCATGCTAATGAGTGCGTGGTAGTCGGCCAGCATGATGTAGCTCTGGTATTGATCTTGCAAATCAACAAATTGCCGCAGGGCGCCGAAATAATTGCCGATATGCGGCCGACCCGATGGCTTTACGCCTGAAAGCAACACTTTTTTCTCTTCAACCATAAACATATCTTAACAAATGGGTGTCACATCTGCGCTATTGACAAAATAGTAGTAGTTTGCTACACTGGGCGACAGAGGAATTGGGCGATGTTGTCTAGTTCCAAACCTAAGTTCTTCGTAATGAAAGGCAGGCGCGGATGAACCGTTATATTACGGCTCTATTGCTTGGTTTTTTGGCTTTTTTGTCACAAGGATGTGGCAATGTTCCGGCCGGTTCCGAAGAGGAACAGGCTGAAAAAATCCGTCTGATTCCAGCGAACAAAGCGGCTAGCGATCTGATGGATGAGGCCACGGCAGCGGGTGAAGAAATTTCACCCGAAGTCACCCTGGCGCCGGACGTATCATTGCCGCCAGAAGTACCGCAGTTCCATCGAATCAATTTCGGAACTGCTACAAATGCACTGAGAGGATACGGTAACGCAAACGTCCATGGAGACACCATCGTTATCGAGGATATCCACAGCTATGTTGAAGTATGGCCGAACACCTACCCGGAAGAACCGGGCATTGGCCACTTCTGCATCAACATGAACATCGGTGGATCATTTATTCCGCTGGATGGTTCAGTGAATGAAACCATGCTCAAGCTGGAAAACCTTTCGTCGTCCATTTCGGGCAATGAAAGCATCACCGACTTTGAGTTTGTTCCCCCGCCCAATCCACTACCAGCCGACTGTACGCCGGATATGTGGTACAGCCCGTCAACTGGCCTGCCCTGCCGAGAGCTTATCGAATCATTCCCCGCTCTACGGCTAAACTGGAATGGATACGCCAGATTGGATCACTGGGAATGGCCTCAGCCAGACGGACAACTCATGGTGCGTTGGCAATCCAATGCCAGCCTAAATGGCAACGTGAACGGCGGAACAATCACCTCGGCCAACGCTGGCTTCAATGAGCGCCGGTGGTCGGATGAAGATCAAGAACCTCCCACGGGCGACAAGTTGTGGTATGTTGGTTGGGACGGTTGGATGCAACTCTGCGGCTTCATCACTGGTGAGTTCGATACTGAAAATCCTGTCGTTGACACCCCAGGTGGTGGCTCTAGCTCCGGTGGCTAAAAGGGTTCAAGACCTTGGAATCAGTTGACTAGGAATTTGATAATTGATTC
>ERZ1292625.2489-Hain-H41-01um-R1-2489-length-16887-cov-6_pt1 | contig 16887 bp, 19 predicted proteins | sample MGYA00564400_ERZ1292625 | MGnify/ENA primary metagenome ERZ1292625 (study PRJEB36523, sample SAMEA6512639) | groundwater metagenome | collected 2019-01-08 | study: AquaDiva: Metagenomics assemblies of 32 groundwater samples | reverse complement strand
CCCCTTCTCGCTTCTTCACGGAGCAATTCCGCTTTTGTCTTAAATTCAGACATTGCCTGAATACCAGGAGTGGATGCTTGCCAATTAGGGCCGAGTTTTTGAGAAAGATAAGTTTCTAATTCCTTTTGTTGTTTTGCTATATTGGCCTCCATAGCGGGTGAAACAGGGAGTTCGCCGGCCATAGCTTTTTTCTGCTGTTCAAAATATAGATTGGCAAGTTCATAACCAGCTTTTTCCTGCGGATTCATGGATGCAAGCTGTTCTTCCCACGGCATCTTCTGTAAAGCTCCCCCTACATCCTTAAGACCCATCAATGAATAAAGATACGGTTTGAAAGCCTCTGTTTCCGCGCTCTGTTTCTTGAGGATATTGAGTTGTTCCTGTTGCAGTGCTGTTTCCTGTGCCGAAGGGCCGGGGACATTGACTTTAGTGCTAAAACATCCCATATCAGTCTCCAATCTGCTTTATATAAGTTGTCTCGAATTTCTTCATACCCATACGCTCATATATCTGGCAAGTTTTATCATGTAACTGACTTGCTAAACGGCTTGCATTCATCATTATATGGGAACACTCCTTTTCTTTAGCCCATTTATAAGCGGAAGAAATCAAATAAATGCCTCTGCCTCTATATTCCGGCAAAACATACCAATAATGCTCGTTAGCTATTTTCTGTTTACTCAATGGACTCTTAAAAACGGTTATTCCCATGAAGCCTATGATTTTTTCGTTGATATCCATCACAAGCAAAGCCCCATCATCTGAATTTATCAATCTCGTCAAATCTTCAACACCACTAAAAAAATCATGTTCGATTCCGAACTCCTCGAATTGCGCCTCTTTAAACCATGAATCTATGACGGGGAAAAGTATCTTCATATCATCTTCAACTTTATATAACTTGATATTCAACTCAACCACCTATGGGAATAACTTTAATTGTTACTGTTCCCCATGAACCTACACCTAATGTATGGGCTACTTTCCAGTAATCATTTTTTCTGACTGGCATAGTGATAGAAGCCCTCCTTATAACAGCATTTGAGCCTTGTGCCGTTGTATCTTCATCTATGACAGTTGTCGGCGGGTTAGCTGAATCGGTATAACCTGTAACAGTATTTTCGCTATTGGCGGCATCCAAAACTAAATTAGCGCATACTATTAAATCTGTCGAAGCCTGATAAACAGTATCCTTTATTTTTGAGGTATCCCATGTCCCCAAAACCCTGCTCAACTCGACCCTGCCAGCCCCTTTTGCTATGATTTTGATGCCTATATTCGCATCTGTTCCGTTGGCCTCCAAACTTGGAGCTATCGTTGTATCCGCGTTTCTTAAAAGGAACCGATTAACTGGAGCCGAGCTTTCAACAAAGTCTATATACGAATCTCCACCCCCATCAATTATTGCTCCTTGCGTTGCTATTCGAGGATTTCGGAGAATAGGCTGATCAATCATTCCCCCTATGATTTTCCAATTAATATTATCAGATTGAATAATGATATAATCATTTAATATTGACAATACCCATGTTGCAGAACCATCAATAGTCTCCGAGGCATTACCATCAATAGTAACTGCATTGGCGGAAGTATCTGTTTTCTTGACAACATATGTTTTCCCACCAAGTCCTGAAGAGGCGGGTAAGGTAAGAGTAAACGCCCCGCCAGAAACATCCGCTAAAATCACATAATCATCGCCTGTAAGTGTGTAGTTTGCCGTTTTAGTCACATAATTGAATTTAGGAGCGAATAAGGGAATATCGAGATACCAGTAAGCAGTTGAGGCTTTAAAAGCCATCAAAATTTGCAAAATCTGATATCTTATCCTTTCCAGTTCACCCGCCCCTGAAGTAGCGAGGGATTCACTGCTTGCAGGATAAGGATCTACCGTTGACTGCATTTGCGCGTTATTAAGGGAATAATCGTCAAGGCCAGAAGGTGTGAAGTTATTTACGATAGCCGTGAAATTGCTATTTACTTTAGAGGCATCTGCGGTTTCACCCGTGACAAATGTATTCGGAATTGAGAAATTACCGCCCATTAGAACCTCCTATGATGGTCTGTTACTCAAAGATTTGAAGTCTATTAACAATTGTGAAATAAAGAAATCCTGATTGACGGCTGAGTTATAGACTTCAAATTGTATCCTTTTACCTTTCTCACCTATATCAAAGGTTTTGTCTATCATCTCATCTCCGCCCCAAACAAAATTATTCCAGGTGTTTATCCCCCAAATCCCACCAGTACCAGAGAGGTCTATAGTCTGTTCAGTCTGCTCTACTCCATCTATCCATGTTTTAATATAAAGGTTGTAATTGCCTTCCACTTGAGTAATAGCCCATCCCTTATCATATCTTTTTGTAAGGCGAGGATTGTCAAAAGTCATTCTCGCGGTCTTGAATCCGGCATAATAAGCATTATTATCATCATTTTTATTTGTTTCTTCTAAATCCCACACAAAACCAGAATAATCTCCCGTATAAATATAGAACGAATGATGCTCAGGGGGTATCTTATGATAAACCCAAGAGGCCGAAGCCTTCATGCCAGAAGCGTAACTTTGATTGTCATGAATTACCCATCCTTCTTCTGGCCCCCTGTCTATAAAGTAAACAAGACAAGTATCCACTTGAGTCTGTCCGTTACGAACAACAAACCATCTGATAAGCCTCAATTCAGGGTCATAGATGGCATGAAATTTGTCAATCTGCCCTAAATCACAATTATCCCTAATCCATTTGTCAATCCAGGAAGGCTTTGTAATGGATACCGTTTTGTAATCACCATAAGACTGCACAGCCGTAATAGAGTAGATATTCCCGTCATCCATCATGCAGATCACATCATTGGGCGTCTTGACAATAAGCCGATGATGTGAAACGCCTCCCTCCCATATTGCGGATTCAAAACCCCAATCAGCAGTAGTGAGAGAGGCATCATCTATAATAAAAGAAGTCCTTTTACCAAAACATATCAGACGATCCCCAAACTCCACCACACCCGTCAATCCGCTTCCGTCATTGGTAGAGATAGGAATATATATAACACCTGTTACAAATTCTTTTCCATTTCCGTCAGCAGAGGCATATACACCAGAGGGAAGTATCGCCCATAGCCTTTCCGAATTACCCCTTCCATGCTTAATCATCTGGATTGGATAGTTTGAGCCTGTCCAATCGGCGGCTGGATTTGTAATATTGGATGCGGATGCCACCACGCCATCCCATGTTTGCGGAATATTCGCACTATTACAGATATAGAGTTCGTTTCCAAAGACTTCAAAATTAAAATATTTGCCCGTAGTTAATCCTGTCTTAATAGTCGTTGTGGCATTCTGATAAATGTTTCCTGCCGTAGTCCCAACCACGAGGGATTGCCCCCCATTCAAACGGGTATAATCAAACCCTCCCATTATCTGAGAAGAACCATATCCGACAGAAGCATTGACTTTGGCTGTTCCTCCTCTCTTGCCTCGTCCATTTTCGTGAATGTTGATATTACGAGCCGCTACCATTTGATATGCTGGAATGGCATCAATGTTGGGATTGGCTGTTAATCCACCTTTACTGCAATCAATTGAATATGTCTGGCCTGAATAACTCATTTAATAATCCAATATTCGTATTTGAAGATTACTTAAATCCGAGCCATAACTTTCACGAGCGGCAACTTCAAAAAGATGCGCCTTATATTCTATCTTCGCTTCCATTTCCCTGTCATCGTTTATATCCTGCAAAGCCTTGTAATATACACCCTGGATAAACAAGGTTTCATATTTTTTATAAAATGTAGCTAAAGCGGTACTTGCCACATCGAGAGTTTTCAGGTCTGCGTAATAACGCATCTTCAAACCGTATGGCACGGTCGTATCGTATGGGACAGGATAAAGCTCAAATTCTCCATAATCCGCATCTCCATAAAGACAATAATGAGTCGGTTGCCCTTTCACTGTGGGGATAGTCGCGTTATCCCTATCCCATATCGGGGTCTGTATAAGAGGTATATATTGCTCGACAATCATATATTTACTGCCATTGACGGGAGCAGTTGTCCAATTCGGGGTTACAGAGACCACATCCCCCGATAGACCTGTGCATTGAGAAAGGGAATTCACTCCTGTTCCCGAATATATGAATATTTCTTTTCCTATGATGTCGCTTTCCGAATAACCATGTCCTGACTGTAAAGTTACGGAACCCGATGCTCCATTAGCCGCCGTGCCTATTTTCAATCCGTGCATGGCAACCAATGTCATATCACTGGCGAAATCCGAGGGATTTGAATATCTGCTCTGCCCATTAACCGTAACTATTGTTGAGATTACCTGGAAAGTAAGTGGTTTTGTCAGTCTCCGTGCCACATCAGATTTGATTTCTCTAATCCAATAAGTCTGCGCACGAGTGAGCAGTGCTGAAGTAGGCGAATTATATCCTGCTTTCTTTAAACCTTCAGTAGTGATCGCCGTTAAATCAGTTACAGTTGGCGCGGCCATATTTTCCCTCTATTAACGCGGAATAGGTATCATACCAATCCACATATCGCTTATTTATGTCAAAAAGAGCGTTGACTGTCTCCTGTGCCTTACTACCCATTTTATTTCTCAATTCCCTATCTTCTATCAACATGGATATGCCTTTTATCCAACCCTCAGTATCATTCTCCTCAATGAATATGCCATTGTTTTCCGTGGCAATTTCTTTATAAGGAGATACATAACTTGTAACGCAGGGAACACCGAGTGAAGTCATCTCTACCCATTTAATAGGACTTTTAGCTCTATTGAATTCCGTATCCTGTAAAGGGATAATCCCTATTATGGGATTAAGTATTTCTACCTTATATGGATAAGCCATCGTATGAATCCAGGGATGGAATTCTATCCTATCTTGTGGAATACTCCTAAGCGTTGCATCAAATTTAGCTCCCATTAAGACCAATTTGACATTTGCGTATTTCTTAATTATCGTTGGTAAGACATCAGTCAATAGACACCAATCCTCATAATGGCTATGTCCACCCGCCCAAAAGAGCCGTATTTCATTCGTCTCCTTAAGAGGTAATGGTTTCCATATATTCGTATCAATACAATTAGGCAATACCGCCACATTGGAGTTATATCGCCTATACACATCAGCAAGTATATCAGTTGTAACCGTAATAAGGTCTGCCACTTCAACAGCCTTCTTGGTTGTTTCCATCCGTTCCCTGTTTTTCTTCAAATCTATATTCTTTCCATCCTCCCATAATGGAAGGATAGAACCGTCTTTTAGCGTTATTTTCACATTCTCCGTGCCATGTTCTTCGTAATGCGGAGATAATGGGGATATATTGAATACATCATCATCGTGGTCTATAACAACTTTCTTACCTTGTCGCTGTAATTCTTTCATGGTATCAAGCAAGACCACTTCATTCATACGCGGGATTATGAAAATATCAGATTCAAAGGATTTAAGTATTCTATCGGCAGTATCACCTTGCATAATCCTCGTCGTCTGCACATCTTTGTTATGCTTAGTAAGAGTAGATAGGGGCAATTCTACTCGATAATATCCACAAGCCCCATCATCCCTTTTCCAATAAGTCAATCTCAACAATATGCTCCCATGTTCATCTCACGGAGTTTTGCTTTAAACTCATTATGTATATTCAATGCTTTCTGCGTATTACTTGGATGATTACGGTATTTAAATCCAACCTCCGTAACAACCGCCCCTTTAATGCTCTTCTCCGCACATTGGAGCCATAAGTCCCAATCCTGATAAGCCTTTATAGTGTCCACTTCCACGTCCCGCCATTTAACCTTGTCGTATAAAGAACGCTTACCAATGAAACATCCAGACATACAACAATAATCTTTAATCGCTTCCATATCCCATTTCGTCTCGAAGGTATAAACATAAGTGCCGTCAGAAGTAATGTGTGAATACCAACTACCTACCACTTCAAGACAGGGGTTTGCCTCAAATAGAGCCATTTGTTTTGATATAATCCCATTCATCAAGGGGTCTTCATGGGAAAAACACATGATATAGTCCCCTTTCGCCTCTACTATCGCCCTTTCAATAAGCCCCACACAACCCGTATTAGAACCTGTATCCACGAATCTTACGCCGTGTTTCTCTGCTATTTCTCTATTATTCTCAGTAGAATGATTATCAATCACCACTACTTCTTTAGGTTCATACTCCTGTCTCAACGCAGACTCTATTCCCTCGGCAAGCCATTGGGATTTATTATATGACATGAGCATAAGGCTGACTAATGGCCTTATAGACATCGGATATTTTCTCCCCTATTGAATCCCATGTATTTGTTTTTAACTGCGTTCTGAACGCTATATTAGGCGAGAGTTTTAAGGCCCTGTCTATTGCAAAACGAATGGATAAAATGTTATTTGGGTTACATCTCTCTACATTCGGTATATCCGTCCTTTCACATCCTTCAGTCAAAACAATATTCGCACTTTGCGATCCAGCTTCATCAACAACCAAGCTCCAGGTCTCGTTCTGTGAAGCCATTACAAAGACCTTGCAGATAGCATAGAGTTTTTTTAAATCCTCACGTTTCATCGCCGGTAGGATTATCGCACCCTCGGCAAGCACCGCATCCCCATAATCTCTATCCATTATCTCCCCAATGCAAATATATGGTATCCCTATCTGCCTACAAACCTTTGCTACTGATAACTGATTCTTGAAAGGCTCTATCCGTCCCACAGTAAGAGCTATATCCTGTTTTACCGTCTGTATTGGAATAAACCACCAAGATTCAATGCCATTTGGTATAATGTAGGTTTTGTTTCTATTTATCTTCAAATGCCGTTCAGCCCTTGCCCGTTCTCCTTCTGTCTGAAAAATCATTATGTCCGTAATATCAGCCATTTTCTGTTGAACATCATAGGGGACAAAATCTTCCCTTTCGTGATAAATCATCGAACAAACATTTTTCTTTCCCTTTGCCCACGCTCCGTGCATTTGCATACTTGTCCACGGCATTGAAAAATTGAAAGTATGAACAATGTCGTAATCATCAAGAATGTCGCCCGCCACCATTTCCGAAGAAAACCCCGTCTTATAACCAAGCCGTTCAATAACTTCTCTTGTCCGTTCAAGCTGGATAAAATCTCCGCCTACCCACATATCTTTAGCTCTATTTTGAAAGAGAACTCTGCTCATAGTCCTTTTGTAACCGTCCTGAACGGCGCACCCTCGTCTGAACGCAGCCATCTTACTATCAATCCGGGCTCGTGCATCCATTCAGGATGCCTCAAAAACTCAATATGCGGAACAGAACCTATTTGCCTGAAATTCTTATCCTCTGTCCATCCGTTATCCGAGTATGTCCTTATATCGTGCGCCCTCTGCAATATCGGCGTTATGTTTTCAGCTTGCGTAAAAATCAATTTATCATCATTAACGATAGTGCCAATATGCCCTTTGGGTATATCCATCTCTGAAGTAAACAGGCGCGAGCTTGTATCAATCTTCTCTTTTACCTTAATCAGCATTTTAAAAAGTGGGAAAGGGGGTTATTAGCCCCCTCTCCCGTTTAGAGGTTAAGAGGTGGTAAGTTCGGTTATCGCGCCTGATCCCTTTTGCTGACGGGATTCAAGCGTAAGTTCCGCCTCTATCATAAACTTCCTTGACGCTCCCGTTCTGGAAAGTTCGTCTTTCTTCACGGGTCTCAGCCACGCCTTCCGCCACAATCCCATATCGCCAAGAACAATCAATTTCCCCGGCGCTGTGGTATTTATCTCGTGGTGGAGTCGTATGGCAAGAGTGCCAAAATCGGACTGATAAACATCAACAGCCGATGTCAGCTTTTTCTCATCCGCTGAAACATTTTTTGTATTGGTGGTAAATGCACTTATTGCGCGCTTCTGAAACGCACCACAGAGCACATTCTTTGGAAAACCACCCTGCGCCCATACAAGTTGAAGATTATCGTTTAACATAGACTCGGTAAGAGCCTCATTGCCCGTGCCTGTGCCGGTAGTAACATTAGTCGTTATCCAGCCAAGCACACCCTGAAGCGTCCTCGCCGTGCCTGTTGCGCCGCTTGCCTGCGAAGCATTGATTATCAAGGCATATTCAATGTCTCTCGCAAGTTCTTTCAGCTTATTCTGTGTCTGATACGAAATTTCCGAATCCCTGCCAGCCTTGTCTACGGCCTCTTCTGTATCGGTTATCTGGTAAACCTTACGCAGAATCTGGCTGTAATTCCCAACCCTTGTGGACGGCGTGATAGCAACGGTAGTCGCATCATCGCCTTCTATGACGGAGTTCGCGGCGGCGGCAGCAAGCGCATCCGTAGTCCATTCGTGGTATCTCGCCGTCGCTCTTGTAGTTCCTGAATTGGATGTAAACCACGTGTCCATCGGCGAAATATTTGTAATCACGTCAATGAGATCCTCTCGCATACCTATCGCCGCATAGGTAGAGAAGGTATTTGCTGGTATAGCCATCGTCTATCTCCTTAAATAGCCCCTTTCAAGCGCAATACCTCGGTAAAATCACCCGTAAGTTTTGCGTTTTTAAAGGTGGCTTCGTATTGAGAGGCCGAATCATCAATTGCAGCAGACCCGCCACCTCCGCCTTCAATCGTCACGAGTTTCGGCACAGGCCGTCCCTCAACGGGAACGGTCACAATTGGTTTAGACGCCGGCTTGCTCATCGCGGCACGGAATTCCGCGAGCTTCATGTCCTTATAGATAGACTTATAACCCCAATCAGTATCAAATGTGGCCTGTTGTTCGACAGGCATATTCAATATCCGATTCTCTATCTCAGGGACATATTTGAGAAAATCGTCATAACCGTCCGTTTTCATATCAGCGGCAACCTTCTTGACGTTGTTCTGATACTGAATTGGCCCGGTTACACCCTGCAATCTTACCAACTCTGTCTTTAATTCACTTCTCAATGCCTCCATCTCGGCGGATTGTCTCACTACATGGGGTTTTATGTATTCACGGTAGAATTCATCCTCTTCTGGCTGAGTTGCTGTTGATAGATTCTTTGAAGGAATCTCTTTAGGTACGGCTTTAGCCGTCTGCAACTGCCTGTATTCCTCCGCTACTCTTTGCCCCTTACGAGTGAGATATTGGTCTGTCTGATAACCTTTGATAAGGTCTCTATAAGTTATCTCTTTCTCCTCACCGTCAATCTTGACCTTAACCTTCTTATCCGCGAAAGCCTCTAAAGTGAGATATTCGGGTTCAGGTTCAGTCTCGACTTTCGGTTTCGTTTCTGTCGCTTCGGACTCCTTTGGCTTTTCCTCATTTTCCTTTGTTTCCACGGGTTGAGCCTTTACTTTCGGCTCTGCCGTTTTCACAAAATCGGGGAATAGCTTGCCGGTAGTCCCATTCTGATTTGATTCTTCCTGTTTTCCTGTCTCCACCTGCGTTGCAGGGGTGGACTCGGTTTTTGCGTCCGTCTTCATTTACACATCCTCCGTGGGTAGTGTTTTAAGGGTTTGTTTTGCCAATCGGCCTTCTTCAATTACCGTCTGTATCATAGTCCTGATGGCATTTATTATCTGAACCATCTTTTGCGTCTCTATTACTTGCGTCATATCAGAGGGGTCAACCTTAACGAACGTCTCAAATGCCTTTTGTTCGAGTGGCAAAAGAATATATTTATTCAGAACGGGATAAGCATTGACATAAAAATTGTAAACTTCATCGCCCTTCCTACTCCTTTCCTCAAACTCTTTTAAATATTCATTCATTGTTTAACATTCGGAAATTCCATTCCGGTTGTCATATCAGGGTTCATATTGCTCACTTCCGCCCCCATATTGCCCGTCATGCCTGTTTGAGATGGTATGCCTTTCACATCGGGATTTGTCGGCTGTTGAGATGGTAGCATATATTCATCCACGTTCTTTTCGCCCATAATCGGCAGTATCTTATGGTATATTTTCATCGAGTCCACAAAATGTGTTTGTTCCGGTTTGAGCGCGCCTGCCGTCAATAATTGCAATTGTGCTTGATTAGTCATATTGGCACGATCGCCTATCAGGAGCCATTTATTGAGTTCCATCTGTTTATTCATCCCCGTATTGACCATCAAATCAAATTCGCCCTGTATGACTTCACGGGGTGGAATAGAATCAAGTGCAAAACCCCATCCCAATATTCTACCCGTTACAAGCGCGATAAATTCATCGTTCTCATAGGTCTGTTCAAGGCGGAGCAACATTCTAAAAGTGGGTAGAAATAATGTCTGAGCCAGATTTTTTATTATCTGTGCTATCTTCTTATTGGCATTAGCCACATGGGATGTAACAGCTGTAGCTGTTTCGTCTGAAGAAGAGGGCATACCGAGTAAATTAGGCGGAATAGATGTCGTTTCATAGAAATCCTGGTCTGTCCTCATCTGTTCTTGGATTGTCGAAGCGGTCGGGTCGTTTATATCAAGTTCACGGACGGAATTCTGTGATATATCATCACCAAGCACTACTCCACCAATACGTCTATTGACAAGACTCATAAGGTCAAGACCAGCCCCACGGTTGACGAGAATAGGTCTCCTGAGAGTAAGGGCTACGGCTTCTCTACGCTGATTCCTCAATGCGTTTGTTTCTTTCTGTAATCCCTCCGTTATCTCTGGCAAAGACTTGCCATAAAGTTCGTGGGCTTCAGGGAAGGCATTACCTATGATAATGGGAGGGCGATTATAATCATCACCCTCACACTTATAAGGAAGTTCGTTTTCTTCAACATCCCTTATGAGCACCTTCGGGCCTCCTGCATCTCCTGCCATGAGATATGAGCAAGATTCAAGGAACCCATCATTGTTCGCATCGAGGAAATCCCAAAACTCGAAAATAATCACGTTCTCAGCGTTATCCATCTGGATATTATGCGAACTCCAAAACGGTGAACTTGTGGCCTCATCCCTTTGAGTTTTTATAACGTCTGTCCCCGTAAGGTCGGTTGCAGGCTGTATCTTATCCAGATTCTTATAGCCACGCCGCTTGAGATAATCCTTATTCCTTATAAACCGATGAACCATCGGGTATTTCCAATAATCTTTCCATGTGGCGCGCCTATCAAAAAACACATCTTCGTAAGGGATACTATCCATACAGGGAGCGAAATATGTTATGACTTCTCTTGCCGTTCCCGATTCATCAACAATTTTTCCTGTTTTGAGTTTAGGATAAACCTTGAATATACCAACCTTGTTCTTGAGGGCGTTAAGGACAGCCTCATACGCCTCTTGATAGAAATTTATCGGATGTCCATTGAGACGATAATTGAGGAGGGTTTTCACTATATTCCGTGTGCCATTATCTATATCTTTCCACGAGGTGATGGAAACAATCTCTTCACTGTCGAAAAAGAACGTCTCCAAAATATCCACCAACATTCTCTGCGTATGGGAATAAATCTTTGGTATAAAAAGACGGCCCTGTCCCAATAATACATCAGCTTTCTCCTTTTCCTCTTTGGAGAAACGGGAATTATATAAATCATTATTAGCCGTCCATCGCTTCTCTATCTTTTCAGCCCTCCACGCGGAGGAATGATGGAATAGGGATTGAGCACGGCCCGTAATGAATTCTTCCGTCAATTTTTCTTTCTTCTTCGCCATATATGCCCGTAATGAAAAAGGGCGAACCAAATGTTCCACGTGGAACATTGGTTCGCCCTCAGTTGTTCTGATAAGCGATTAACTAATTTTTAAGTGATTTTATTGTCTCTTCCTTCTTTAAAACTAATATCCTCCCATTCTCAAAAGATATTGTCAGTTTGCCGTAAAACCTGTTCTCGGAAAGTGCCATTATCAACTTGTATAATTCCTCTTTTGCCAATCCCTTTTCTCCTTCTATTATGTTTATTCCCATTTACCAGCAACTCGCGGAATCGTAATACTGCGGTTCTGGCACATTGTCCATTAGAGCGTACCAATTTAATGGGAACTGAAAGAGATAACGCATCGCCGCATGGAGATGATGCCTGCCCTCCTTGATTCTATCCTTCAACCCCTTCTCATCCTCATTCGCGTAAGTATCACGTTCAAGCGTCCTGAAAGCAGTTATGAGACTCTTGGTCTCCGGCCTGTCAACGATAAATAATCGAGGCCGTCCCGTCCGTTCATCCACCTTCAATCTTTTCTTTATCTCATCCACACCCGCTTTTACCGATCCCTCGAACTTCTCTGAAGTCCTCAAGGCTGGTATAGCATCCTTACCCCTCGATAATTCCCTAAAGATATTCCTTCCGCCAAAAGCCATTATTGACGAGTCCGCCGATTTATCCGCTACGCTCCATCCCGTCCTGTATCCCATCTCCCTTACAACAGTGTGAAACGCTTCTTTTATCTCTGAAGTATCCCCATCCTTGAAATGACATCTATCCACATAAGTATTGCCTTCCCTATCCAATAACATGAAAACCATCGCGGTTGGCGTAACCAGATGGGGGTCTAATCCCGTCAAACAAAGATATTCCTTTTTCTGCTCTGGCCTCAACTTCTCGAAAAATGGCTCGATTACATGAATCCTTCTATCAAAGAGCTTGCCATAGACAAGACCAGATATGGAAATTGTCTCTCCAAGAAGTCTCATTTTTCTTTCTTCATAACTATCCAATGCAACAATAATTTGCTCAAGAACCGCTAAATTGGCATTCTTATTAGTAATGGAAGCGAGCTTATAGCATTCCGTCCCTTCTTCCATAGATTCCCCGTTGAATAAATCGGTAGCCCAGGAAATACCGTTTGTAGGAGTCATGCAGAACATCTCATTTACTCTTTCAGTAGTAACAAATCTCATCAGGTTTTCCTTACGTATGGCTTGCCGAGGTTCTTCATCATAATTTATCCTATGCACAGGAGGCCCCTGGAAACTCTCCACGTCCTGTTGGTTCGTCATAAATTCAAAAGACCCGATAGGTTCATTCCCAGTCCGCCCAGGCGCGTATAAAGATAATGTCCTCTGTTCTGTCGAAAAACTCTCTATCCAACTCCCTTTCTTCAAAAACTCCCTCGGACACCACTTCTGATATGTAGGTATAACCGTGTTTAAAAGAGTTTTATTATCTACTCCGACTATCCTCACTCTCTCACAATAACCGTAATCCTTCCTTAACCTCTCCTTCGGATAAATTCCCTCTAATGATATGGGAACTTCACCCGTAACCTCTATAAATCGCTTAACTGACGCTATTGTGGATTTGCCCGAATTATGATGTATTACTCCGCCAAGATAGTAATTATGATAAAGCGGAACTGTAAAATCCCATTTGTAATCTTTTCTCTCGTATGCTACACTTATTACCACTAAATCGGAGGTAATAGTTAATGGCTTGGTGGAATAAGCGTGATTGGCCTGTAGCGCAAATTCGTCAATGGATTGAGCAAGATGGTCTGAAACATCGGGAAGTGGCCGTTTATATTGGGACAACTGATAAGATGGTTTCAAAAATCTGCAAGCGTTATGGTGTGAAAAGTCAGCGTCGTGGCCCTCGTGGTGGTTCAGCTCATCCTGATTGGAAGGGTGGGCGGACAGTGGATAAGAATGGATATATTCTTGTTTATGCGCCTGACCATCCTCATGCTCGGAAATATGGGCACAAGTCAGGGCGTGGCCGGTATATTCTTGAACATCGGCTGATAATGGAACAACATCTTGGCCGCCCATTAAAGCGTATTGAGGTAATACACCACAAAAATGGCAATAAACAGGATAATCAGCTTGAAAATCTTGAACTGTTTTCAAAAAATGGCGACCATCTTCATCAAGAATTGAAGGGCAAATGTCCGAATTGGTCGGCTGAAGGAAAGACAAGGATTCTTCAAGCACTTGCCTCAAGGGCAAATACCCCTTGACTTGAGTCAAAATGAGATGTTCCATAGAAGCCACAAAAGACCGGCCATTGGAAAGTCTAAACTTGTAAAGGTCGTCTATTTCTTTTTTAAATGGTTTTAAGGCTTTAGTTATAACTATTTTTTCTCCATCCCACGCATATACATTAAAATCCGAACCTATCTCATCAATACGCTGATATACGCCTCTTATAGGGTCATATATCAACGCTTCTCCACCAAGACACTGATTCCCACCAAATGTCCCTAAAGTTGACGCCTCCGACATGATAATATCTAATTGACTGTCTAATCTCTGCGGTATATCCTCCTCTTTTAAAAATCTCTTCAGGAACTCGCGCCCTTCATCCCCTATCTCCCCCCTGGATGGCTCGAAAAACCAGAACGGATTGCTACGCTTCACCTCCTCAGCCTTCCTACCCAACTCAATCTCTAATGCCTCAATCTCCGCTAATTGCTTACGCGCCTCCGTAATGCTAATCTTACTTACACTTCCTCCTACCTCCACACAAACTTTCTTCCTCGGCCTCCCCCGCTTCCTCTTAACTCCAACTTGCATACCATCTCCAACCATCAATAATCCCATAATCCCTCTTCAAACACTTCACCATATTTACCGCTATACCATTCTCAAATCTTAGATTGTGCCAGTAAATACCATCTTGCCTGTCAAAATCAGGACGACACCAACAAAATTCACCCCTCTCATGCCTCTCACCATCCAAGTCAATTTGTTCAACCCATAACCTCTTTGCCATATGTCCTTAAATCACTTTTATAAATTCAACCCGGAAAAGAGGAAGTAACTTTATTCATCTTCTGTCGGGATTCCCCTACCCTCCCCACCCTCCCTATTCCTTACAACTATTTGATTTACTTACATTATCATCACCGGTTACTACGTTAGGTGTTACTGAATCAGTTGATTCGATAACACGCAATAATTCCACTTTCCGCTGATTTAGGTCAAGCCGGTCTTTATCCAGGCTATCAACTATTGATTTGATTGAGATATTTTCAGTTGATTGACCGCGCTCAAGTCTCTCTTTATCGTATAACTGGGCGAAAGATAAGGTTAAAGCGCCAAGAGGCGCACTTTTGAGTTTGGCGTCCGTGATGCCTGACAGTAAGCGTTGCTGATGTATTGCTAATATATCTGCCTTATGGTTTCGGAATCGGTCGAGGTTATTGATAGTTTCGCGGTAAGGTGCTAATCTACGAGTAACATTAGAGGTATCACATCCTAACAGTTCCGCGATTTGACTATGGGAGAGGTTTTTATTTCGTAATTCGAGGATTTTTTCTAGGGGAATATTTTTGTTTGAAGTTCTAAAGGAAGGTGTGATGGTTTGTTTTGAGGGTTTTACGGGGTCTGGGATTATCTTATTGTTCATAATTTGAACTATGTTATGGTTATTACGATACAGGATTGCGCTTTCGCGCTTTAGAAGATATCTGCTGGCATAAAGGATAATCCAGCAGTAAGGTATTGAGACATTATTTTACTCATATACATAGTGAAAGTATTTGTTTTAAGTCTTTATATATGGGGATTTGTTGCATTTTTTTGATTTAAAATCTTATAACAATGTGATTTGTTTAAAGAATGAGGCTAAAAAAAGTGTCTCATTTTAGAGGTCTTTTTTGTTGTCTTTATCCTTAAGCCGGTAGATTGACGAACGGCTTATTTTGAAAGCCCTTGAAATATCTCTAATTTTAACGCCGCACTCAAGCAATATTGCAATTACATATTTCTTTGGATTTTTTTTAAATTGTTCAAAGTCTTTTAGTATGCGTCTTTTTTTTCTCGTTAAAATTATTGCTTCTTGATTTTCAATCAAAACCTTTTTGTAATCTTCGTTCACATATTTATCGTCAGCCAGGTTAATCAAATATTCTTTTAGGGGCTTATTGCCATCTGCTAATATTTGTATTGCTGAGCAAATAATCCCTTCCTTATTACAAAGATTATAATACCAGCACTGAGGACATATAGCTGGATATTCCATCAATGTTTTATTTAACACAAGCCCTTGTGGTTGTCAAATGCTTTCCTACTACATATCTTTATGTTAAACGGCACATTCTTTGCTTATAGCAAGTTCAGTGCCAAGATAACTTAAAATATTTTTCAAAATGGGCATCTTTGCTATTGACATACTATTATTATGGGTTTTGAGAGATTGCGGATGGTGCAATAATGACGGCAGACCTCAGGGGCTCGCTATTAGTGCGTCAAAATTACAATGGGAGCAGTTATCACCTGCTATGCGTTTAATCATTGAGAAAAAAACTGCACAGGGATTGTTAGGCTGGTAGGAGGGTAAAAGAATGACAAACACTAACTACGAGGGGAAAACAAAATGAAAACCTATTACAGTGTCGGAAATAGAAACCCATGTGGGCATAAACACCGGACTCGTTTAGGGGCAGAGCGTTGCGCGCGTAGTTATCTGCATAGCTGGGGCGGCTGGAACGATTTAGGCGACGAGGCCCGCGAAATGGGTATAGGGTTGCGTGAGTATATAGATAACATCGTTTATGAACAGCCTGGCGACTGTTTAATTGCTAAAATTACAGTCTGGGAGGTTCTATGACTTTTACTCTCGAAGAGCGTAACGCGATTAAGGCGAGCATTAGTCATTGGGAGCAGGATATACAGGCTCGTTTTCTAATGTCAGCCAGCAATTATCAGTTGCCCGACCGGTAAATTTACTTTTGCGGGCAGTTTACCAGTTGAAGAGGGAAGAGAAAAATTAACAAGAGAGGAGAACTTATGACTAAATACATTTGTCAAAAATGCAACCACGAGTGGTGGAGCCGGCTCATACGGAAACCGCTATGTTGTCCGAGATGTAAAGACTATAAGTGGGATGTGCCAAGAGAAAAAAACACTATAAAACGATAATAGTAAAATAACTCTTGACATATTTGAAACACATGATACACTATGGCTATCAAACAGAAAAAGTCTTTAACTACTCAACCACTCGTATAAGGAGGGCATTATAAAATGAACTGGATGATTCGCTTCTCGAATAATGGGGTT
>ERZ1292625.2488-Hain-H41-01um-R1-2488-length-16887-cov-15_pt1 | contig 16887 bp, 19 predicted proteins | sample MGYA00564400_ERZ1292625 | MGnify/ENA primary metagenome ERZ1292625 (study PRJEB36523, sample SAMEA6512639) | groundwater metagenome | collected 2019-01-08 | study: AquaDiva: Metagenomics assemblies of 32 groundwater samples | reverse complement strand
AACAGTTTTACGCTTGAGGATTTTCGCAAGCAGATGGCCCAGATGAACAAGTTGGGTTCGCTGGAACAGATTCTCGGCATGTTGCCGGGTGGACAAAAGTTGAAAAGTGTGATCGAGGGGGACAAGCCGGAGCGCGAGATGAAGCGGGTCACGGCGATGATCGACTCGATGACGACCCGTGAGCGGCGTGACCATACCATCATCAACGGCAGCCGGAAAAAGCGGATTGCTCGCGGCAGCGGCGCGAGCGTGCAGGAAGTGAATCGCCTGATCAAGCAGTTCTTGTCGGCGAAGAAGTTGGCAAAGGCAATGACGGGGACAGGGGGGCGGCGACAACTCGCCCAACTCATGCGCTCCATGTAGCGAGACTCATTCACTGACCGTGTTGGACGGTTTTTCAAAGGAGGACAGTCGTGGCAGTTCATCTCAGATTGGCTCGGACAGGCAGACATAAACGACCGATGTATCGGCTGGTAGCGGCGGATTCCCGGAAGGCCCGCGACGGGCGGTTCCTGGAAATTCTTGGCATTTTCGACCCGCTTAAGGAACAGGGCCTTCCAGATGTGAAGCAGGACCGGGTGTTGACCTGGTTGCATCATGGAGCCCAGCCCTCGGTGACCGTGCGCACCTTGTTGCGGCGGTCCGGTCTCTGGAAGCAGTTCGAAGCAGAGAAAGCGGCGAAGAAAAAGGCATAGCGCACCATGGTGGCCGAACCGGTCGAGTTGGTAACGGTAGGACGGATCGAACGGTCGTTCGGCGTCAGGGGCGAGGTGAAAGTCCGTTCGCTCAGCGATGTGCCCGGTCGATTGGAGTCATTGGGAGCCGTGAGTCTTCTGGGAACCAATGGAAAGACCTGGGACACGCGGGTGACGCATATCCGGCCTGCGGGACAGGGGTATATTCTCGCGCTGGAGGGTCTGACTTCTCCCGAGGAAGCCGGGCTGTGGCGCGGCGGGTTGATTCAAATCCCGAAAGGCAGCGCACCCCCGTTGCCGCAGGGGCAGTACTATGAATGCGATCTCATTGGTTTGCGGGTGCAGGATGAACAGGGGAACGGTATTGGGACGTTGACCGACATCTGGGAATTAACCGGCAATCATGTGTTTGTGGTGCAGGACGGGAGCAAGGAAACGCTCATCCCCGCAGCGCGAGATTTGGTTGTGGCCGTTGATTTACAGCAGCGGGTGATGACCGTACACATGATCGAAGGGTTGGGGGCGTGACGTGTTGCGCATCGACGTTCTGACATTGTTCCCCGAGATGATTCTGCAGGCGGTGGGGCATAGCATGCTCAAGCGCGCGCAAGAGAAGGGATTGCTGGCTATCCAGGCGCATAATCTTCGTGACTACACGACGGATCGCCACAAGGTTGCAGACGATGTTCCCTATGGCGGCGGTGCGGGGATGGTCATGAAGGCGGAGCCGATTCTGCGCGCGGTGGATGCGTTGCGTGCTCAGGCCCAGTCTTGCGGGGAGGAGATTCGTCTGATGTTTCCCTCGCCTCAAGGGCGAACCTTCACGCAGGACTATGCGAAAGACCTGGCTGCAGAGCCGCGTCGGATCGTCATACTGTGTGGACATTATGAAGGGGTTGATGAACGGGTTCGCGAGGCGCTCCAGCCGGAAGAGGTTTCGGTCGGCGACTATATTTTGACCGGAGGCGAATTGCCGGCCTTGGTTTTGATTGATGCCGCCACTCGATTGGTCCCGGGAGTGCTGGGTGATCCGGAATCTGTGGTCGAAGAGTCTTTTTCGGATTCACTCTTGGAATATCCGCACTATACCAGGCCTGCCGATGTGCGAGGCATGGGGGTTCCCGACGTGCTGCTCTCCGGGCATCATGAGGCCATTCGTCTGTGGCGCAGGAAGCAGGCCTTGCGCAGTACTTATGCGCGGCGTCCGGACCTCATCCGGGATCGCAGTTTGAGTCGTGAAGATCAACGGTTACTGAACGAGATTATTAGCGAGGGCGTTGTCTCAACGCCCGTTTGATGGAAGGAAAGGGAGAGCATCATGAATCGGTTAGAACGTCTTCAGCAGTCATTCACCAAAGCCACGCCGCCTAAGTTTGAAGTGGGCGATACAGTGCGGGTCCACGTGAAAGTCGTGGAAGGTGAAAAGGAACGAATTCAGGTCTACGAGGGAGCGGTGATCGCTCGTAAAGGAACCTTGAACACGGAAACCTTTACCGTTCGCAAGGTCTCCTACGGCGTCGGCGTCGAGCGAATTTTTCCGGTGCACTCGCCGATCGTGACCAAAGTGGATGTGGTGCGCCAAGGCCGCGTGCGTCGTGCCAAGCTCTACTATCTCCGGTCCAAGAAGGGCAAGTTCGCCAAGGTTGAAGAGCGCGAGTTTGTGGGTGAGGGGAAAGCCTCGGCAGCGGCGAAAGCGGCGGCGGCCAAGGCCTAAGCGCCTGATCGGGTGGCCGTCAGTCATCCTCGCCCATGCCTCTGAGTCGGTCTCGCAAGTCGGAGGGCGTGACGGTTGGGACCTACCGAGGAATTTGAGCAAGAGGCCCGGCGGTGCGGGTATCGCCGCATCGCCGGTGTCGACGAAGCCGGCCGGGGCCCCCTGGCTGGCCCGGTCGTCGCGGCGGCCGTTATTCTTCACGTTCGTTGTCGCCTGATCGGGGTGGACGACTCCAAGCAACTATCCGTATCAGAGCGCGATCGGCTGTATGCCGAGATTATGGATCGGGCCGTCTGTGTCGGCGTCGGGTCATCGACGGCGGAAGAGATCGACCGGATCAATATTCTTGAAGCTACCAAACTGGCGATGCGCCGGGCGCTCGCCGCAATCTCGCCCCCTCCTGATTACGTGTTGATCGATGCCGTGTCGCTTGCAGGGGTGGCGATGCCCATTCGCCCGATCATCAAGGGCGATGCTTTATCGTTGTCCATCGCGGCTGCGTCGATTGTGGCCAAAGTCACGCGGGATCGGTTGATGGCTCAGTTCCATGAGGCCTATCCGCAGTATAATTTCCTGTCGCACAAAGGGTATGGCACAGAGGAACATCTGGCTCGTCTGGCTGAGTATGGTCCATCCCCGATCCATCGACGAACCTTTGCGCCTGTGCTGGCGGCGTTGAGTGTGCCCGCATTCGAGTCATTGCGGCCCTGAGGCTGTCGGTGATGATGCCTGATCCACGCCATGAATTCGGTCGGGACAGTGAAGCGAGTGCCGAACAGTTTTTACGCCGGAAGGGCTATGCGATCCTGGAACGAAACCTTCGGACCAGGATCGGCGAGCTCGACCTGGTGGCCGATGATCGCGGGGTCCTGGTGTTCGTCGAAGTCAAAGCCCGGACCACCGGAGCGTTCGGCGGTGCGCTCCTGGCGGTGGACCGGCGGAAACAAGCCAAGTTGATCCGGTTGGCGGGACAGTATCTGGCCCAGCGTCATTTGAGCGATCGGGTCTGTCGATTCGACGTCGTCTTAGTGCAGGGGGATGCGGAGTCCTCTTTTCTGATCGAACACATCGAGCATGCGTTCGATGTGCCGGACCAAGCGGGCTGGTAGCCGTATTCCGTAGGCGGGTATGACGGACGCGATGATTCAACTGATTCACGTTTCGAAGACGTATGATCGCCGTCCGGCGCTCTCCGATCTCACGCTCGATATCGAGAAGGGGGAGTTTGTTTTGCTGATGGGGCCGAGCGGAGCCGGGAAGTCGACTTTGCTGCGCATGTTGATTGCTGCCGAGATTCCGGACGAAGGGCAAATTTTTGTCCAGGGAAAGAATGTCACGAAGCTGAAGAAATCGGAGATTCCATTTTTGCGCCGGAAGGTGGGGACGGTCTTTCAGGATTTTCGGCTGTTGCCGAAGAAATCGGTCTTTGAAAATGTCGCCTTGCCGTTGATTGTGCAGGGGGCGTCGTCGGTCGATATTCGCCGAAAGGTGACGGAGGCGTTGCGGGCGGTCGGAGTCGACCACAAGAAAGATCAGTTTCCAACCAGTTTGTCCGCTGGCGAGCAACAGCGCGTCTGCATTGCCCGGGCGATTGTGAATGGGCCGATCGTGCTGCTGGCCGATGAGCCGACGGGCAATCTGGATCCCGAACGAACGGCAGAAATCATTGAACTGTTTAAGCTCATCAATGCGCGAGGCACGACCGTCATTGTTGCCACCCATGACCCGCAGGTCATGGCGCAGATTAACCGTCGTGTCATTGTCCTTCAGGAAGGTGTCATGGTGCGGGCTCCCGCTCATGCCGTGCAGGTGGGCGTATGAGACGAGTGTTCTATCTGCTTCGTGAAGCCTGGGCCAATATGCGAGCGAATCGCACGACGACGGTCGTGGCGATTCTGACGACGGCCTTTACGCTGTCCTGTGTCGGGATCTTTCTGCTGCTCTATGTGAATCTGCGGAGCGCCGCGGGCTGGCTCCAAGAAGACATCAAGATCATGGTCTATCTGGAGGACCAGCTGAGCCGGGAAGCCGTGGTCGAGCTGGAGGGGCGACTGAAGGCGGATCGGATGGTGGCGGCCACGGTGTTTATTTCAAAAGAACAGGCGTTGGGTGAGTTTCGCGCCCAGTTTCCCGAAGATTCCCATCTCCTTGAAGGGTTGGGACAAAATCCACTCCCGGCCTCGTTTGTGGTGACGCTGGCCTCCCAATTTCGATCCCCTGATGCGGTGAAGCGGTGGACGGAGCGGGTCCGCACGATCGGGGGGGTGGCGAAGGTCGATTACAACCAAGAGTGGATTGACGCATTGGCAGGGCTCATTCGGTATATTGAGCTGATCGCCATCGGTGTCGGGGCGATTCTCTCGACTGCCGCGGTGACGATTATCGGTAATACCATTAGGCTGACGCTGTTTTCACGGCGGGAGGAAGTGGAGATCTTACGGCTGATCGGCGCCACCAGGTGGTTCATCCGCATCCCATATCTGCTCGAAGGCGCGGTGCTCGGCGCTTGCGGGAGTGCGTTGTCATTGCTGATCCTGAAAGGCGGGTTCGAGCTGTTTCGCCAACAGCTCGGTTCAACCGGCCGATTGAGCGGCATCGAACACATGATTACCTTTTTCCCTTTCTCCGTCTGTCTGGCGCTGGTTCTGGTCGGGATCGGTCTTGGGTTCGCCGGGAGTTTCGTGTCGCTCCGGCGGTTTGGAGATGGGCGGGCATGAGGGGACATCTTACGTTCATGGTCGTTGGGTGTCTCGTGATGTATGCGAGTGCTGCGGGTTCTGTTTTGGCCGCCGGTGATCCCATTTCTGAAAAGATTGAACGTGAACGGAAGACGCTGGAACAGCTGAAAGATAAAATCGAGGAGAAACGAAAACGAGCGGATGAAGCGGAGAAAAAGCGGGAGTCCGTGCTTCAGGGGATTCAAACGCTTGATGAACGATTGGTGCGGACCCGCCAGGAACATCAGGAGATTAACAAGAAGCTCCGGAAAAAGGATCGTGAAATCGACTCGATCACCGAACAGCTTGGGGCGATACGTGGCAGTATCCAAGAGCGTCGGGATGCCATTCTCGCTCGACTCCGTGTGCAGTACATGGAAGGCCGGGCCGGCTATGTGAAAACGTTGTTGTCGGCGGACTCCTACGGTGATTTCCAACGACGATTGCAATATCTCTCGGCGGTGTCTCAAAAAGACTTTGAGTTGATGGGGACGTTCCGCGCCGATGTCGGGCGGATGGAGCAGGCGGAACGGCAACGGGCGGAGGCTCGCGCAGGAATGTTGGCGTATAAGGACGCGACAGAGAAGAAACTTTCCGATATCCGATCTCTGCAGAAAGAGAAGAAGGTGTATTTCACCAAGATCACGCAGGAGAAAGAATCGTTCAGTCGGGCGGCCGAAGAGCTGGAACGGTCTGCCTCGCGGGTTGATAGCCTCCTGCATGAATTGGAGACGCGCCGGAAGGCCATGGCGATGCGGCCGCCGACCGCGCCGGCGGTTCCGCGCGGAGCCAAGGGCGCATTACCCTGGCCGGCGGATGGGCAAGTCGTGTCATTCTTCGGTCGGCAAAAACATCCGACGTTCAATACCTATGTGCAGCGAAAGGGTATCGAAATCAGAACGGTGGAGGGGAGTTTTATCCACTCCGTCATGCCGGGCACCGTGGTCTATGCCGACTGGTTGAAAGGGTACGGACTGGTTATAATCATGGACCATACGAACGGGTTTTTCTCGCTCTATGCCCACGCCTCGAGGATTTTGACGAAAGTCGGGGAGCGTGTCACTGAAGGACAGGCGATCGGAGAAACCGGAGATACGGGCATGATCGGCGAAAATACATTATACTTTGAGCTACGTGAAGGGTCCGATGCTGTTGACCCGATGCAGTGGTTGGCCAAGCGATAGAAAACATGGTCTGGAAACGGACTTGATTGGTGACAGGGTTCGGGCATTTGGACGGAAAGGATAGACGCTTTATGGAACAGCAGCCGCGAGGGAAGTCGTGGGTCATCGGGCCAATGATGGTTGTGGCCATCGTGTGTGGAGTCCTGATCGGCAAGGGCTGGGAGCGAACCGGCCATGCGACGGAAACGTACGAGGAGCTCAAGACCTTTTCGGAGGTGCTCAATCAGGTTCAGCGGCATTACGTCGATGAAACGAAAACGAAAGAATTGGTGCAAGGGGCCATCCGCGGCATGCTTTCGACGCTCGACCCCCACTCCGCCTATATGACGCCCGAGATGTACAAAGAGATGCAGGTGGAAACCAAGGGCGAGTTCGGCGGGGTCGGGATTCAAATCGGCGTGAAGGAAAATCGCTTGGCCGTGATCGCACCGATCGAAGGGACGCCGGCCCAGCGGGCAGGTATCAAGGCGGGAGACTTCATCGTGAAGGTCAACGATGAGACGACCAAGGATCTCACGTTGATGGATGCGGTCCAGAAAATGCGCGGACCGAAGGGGACCAAGGTCAACTTGACCATTCAACGCGAGGGGACGCCGGATCCGCTGCAGTTTACGCTGATGCGGGATACCATCAAGATCGAAAGCGTCAAGTCGAAGATCATCGACAATCTGGGCTATGTTCGGCTGACACAGTTTCAGGAAGCGACGGGACGCGATCTCGCGAAAGCCATCAAGCAGTTCCGCGAGCAGAAAGTCCAAGGGGCCATTCTGGATCTCCGGAACAATCCCGGCGGACTGCTGACGGCGGCGGTCGATGTGTCCGAACAGTTTCTCCCTAACGGGAAGCTCGTCGTGTTCACCAAGAATCGCGAAGGCAAGAAGGATGAATGGCTGGCGAAGTCCAAAGATCAAATGGACGAGCTTCCGATGATCATTCTCGTGAATGAAGGATCGGCGAGTGCGTCGGAGATCGTTGCCGGAGCTCTGCAAGACTGGGGCCGTGCGGTGATTGTCGGCACCACCTCGTTCGGGAAGGGATCGGTCCAGACCATTCTTCCGCTCGGTGACGGCTCAGGGCTTCGTCTCACCACGGCGAAGTACTATACGCCCAAGGGACGATCGATCCAATCCACGGGCATTACTCCCGATATTGTCGTCAAACTGCCGACTCCGGCCCCGGCAAAGGACGGGAAGCCCGCCGAAAAGGAGCCTGACGCAAAGGCCGTGAAGCCCTCCCAGGGGAAAGAGAAGGATGCGGCACCGCATTCGAACGGGAAGGCACCGGAGGACGCGGCCACCAAGAATGGTGCAGCCCCTCAAACGCCGCCACTCGATAGTGCCGGTGATCCATCCCTTGAGCAGGATGCTCAATTGCAGAAGGCCGTTGAATTGCTGAAGACCTGGAAGATTTTTAAGGAGATGAAAGTCTCCTAACTCGGAGGAGACAATTTCTGCTGTCGAATGGCCTGGAGCAATGCATCCTCCGATCCGGTAAATCCTGGAACGGTGCGGAGAAGGTGGGATGAGACCAGTTGCTCCAGGTCATCCAGTGTTCGGATTCCCAGCCTGGCGTAGAGATAGCTCACCAGTGAATCGTGGAGTCCCGGCAGCCGCGCCCAGCTCTTTACCTCGGGTGGCAATGGCGTCTTCAGTTCTTCATATGTCCGAATCGTCCCGGTCTCCAGAAACTCCCTGATCTTTCCCGCCAAATCTTTCCCGATCCCGTCGATGTCTTCAAGTTCGTGACGCTGTGCCACGAGCGCGACATCCTCCTCTAGTGCCAGAATCGAATCGGCCGCACGACGATAGGCCCGGATGCGATAGGGATTGGCTCGTTGTGCGGCCAGGAGTGTGGCAATGGATTGAAAGACGTGGGCGAGTTGTTCGTTCTGCGTAGGCATGTTAAGGGTGCTCCGACTATCAACGGACTTGCATTGTGCGGGGGATGCCCCTCTTGAGACAAGGGGGAGAGCTAATTGACAACCAGAATTGTGCTCCCATAGGATGATCGCTATGGTCAACGAGATTCAAATCCAGGTGAATGGCGAGCCGCGCGGATGGCGGGACGGCGGGACGGTTGCCGATCTGTTGAGTGATCTGGCTATTGCGACGGAGCGCGTGGCCGTCGAGTTGAATCTTGAAATTCTCGACCGGAAGGATTTTGGACAGCGGAGTCTTTGCGAGGGAGACCGGGTCGAGATCCTCGGGTTTATCGGCGGTGGATGTGAGACCAAAGGAGAATCGGATGGACGCGAACGATAGATTGACGATTGCCGGTCATGAATTCCGCTCACGGCTGTGGGTGGGGACGGGAAAGTATAAGGATTTCGCCGAGACGAAAAAGGCGATCGAGGCATCCGGCGCCGATGTGGTGACGGTGGCGGTACGGCGCGTGAATATTACCGACCGTTCGAAAGAGAATCTCCTCGACTACATCGATCCGAAGAAGTACACGATTCTTCCGAACACGGCCGGTTGTTACACGGTCGAGGACGCGGTGCGGTATGCCCGGCTCGCACGGGCAGCCGGTATCTCCGATCTCGTGAAGTTGGAAGTACTCGGTGATGAACGAACGCTGTTCCCGGATACCGCGGGGCTCATTGAAGCCGCCAAGATTCTGATCAAGGAAGGGTTCATCGTATTGCCGTATACGAATGATGATCCCATTGTTGCGAAAAAGCTGGTCGACATCGGTTGTCCCGCGGTGATGCCTCTGGCGGCGCCCATCGGGTCTGGGCTGGGCATCCGCAACCCGTATAATCTCAAAATCATTATGGAGACCGTGAAAGTTCCCATCATTGTCGATGCCGGAGTGGGAACGGCTTCTGATGCCGCGTTAGCTATGGAGTATGGCGCTGATGCCGTGTTGATGAATACGGCGATCGCGGGAGCGCAGCATCCGATCGCCATGGCAGAAGCCATGAAATATGCGGTCTATGCGGGACGGTTGGCCTACAAAGCCGGGCGTATTCCGAGAAAGTTGTACGCGACTGCGAGTAGCCCTATTGAGGGCATGCTCTAATTGAGGGGCTTGTGTTGTGCTGGCGGAATGAGTCCCGAGTAAGTATGGCTTTCGGTCGCACTGGTCAAATCGTTCTGGCGGTCTGCTGATTGTCTCATGCCGCCTATTGATTTCCATCTGCTCTTAGTCACCGATCGTGTGCTGGTTTGTGGGCGCTCGCTTGAGAGCGCCCTCCGGGAATCGGTGGATGCCGGTGTGCCGGCAATCCAGTTGCGCGAGCGTGATCTTCCCACCCGAGAACTCTTGCCGTTGGCGCAGCAGATTCGTGCGATGACGCGAGATCGTGCTGTTCCGCTAATCATCAATGATCGTGTCGATATGGCGGTGGCATTGGATCTCGACGGGGTTCACCTTCGCGCCAGCAGTCTTCCGGTTTCAGTCGTGCGTCGAATTGTAGGCCAGCATCGGCTCATCGGCGTATCAGCGCATTCAGTCACAGAAGTACAACAGGCCGGCGATGATGGGGCCGACTATGTGATCCTCGGCCCGATCTTTGAGACCCTATCGAAGCGGGAGTTCGGTGATCCTCTAGGATTAGCGGTGCTGGCTGACGCCTGCCGCCATTCATCGGTGCCGGTGTTCGCCATCGGCGGCATCACACGCGAGCGAATCGGATCAGTGCGTGATGCGGGGGCGTATGGAGTGGCGATGATCGGTGGAATTCTCGGCCGAGAGGATGTCGGGAAAGCAACCGCCGATATGCAGTCGGCAGTTCGTGCCGCGTGGCCGCCTGATTCGCGCGATGATTCGCATGCACGTTGAGCTCGTGTAGTTGACCACCCCCAGGTCGGGTGTTAGAATCCGTTCACTGGCTTGAAGATGCGATTACGCGCGGTGTCCTAGCGTTACGGCGAGTAGGCACATGGCAGAGAAGAAGAGCGGTTCGAGCCGAATCCGGTCCCTCCGAGATTCCGTGAAGCAAATCACGAAGCGGTTGTCAGAGGGGAAAGCGGACGTGATTTCAAAAAACGACGACCATGCCCGCGAAGTCGACAAACTTCGCGTTCAAATTCAGTCGATGGAAGAAGAGATCCGTCGGCTGTATCAATCCCGTTACCAACTCGACCACGCCACCAAACAGAACGACAAGCTCGTTGCCACGCTGCAGGAAGCCAAGGCTCAGATCGAAGCGCTCCGCGCAGAGATCGAGAAGCTGACGGCGCCACCCTCTTCTTACGCGATCTATTCCTCCATGAATGCCGACGGCACGGCGAACGTGTTTGTGTCCGGCCGGAAGATGAAGGTTAGCTTGCTTCCCGCGATCAACAGCAAGGAGCTGCGTCGCGGGCAGGAAGTGGTGTTGAACGAAGCGCTAAATGTCATTGAGGCGAAGGGCTTCGACGTGCAAGGCGAGGTGGTTCGGCTCAAAGATGTGCTGGAGGGAAATCGCGCGCTGGTCACCCTGCATTTTGATGAGGAAAAAGTTGCGGAGCTGGCCGATCCACTCCTGGCCGAGCGGCTCAGCGTTGGTGATCATCTGCTGTACGATCCTCGTTCCGGGTATGTCATCGAAAAACTGCCAAAGTCTGAAGCCGAAGATTTGGTGCTCGAAGAAGTGCCGGATGTCGACTACGAGCACATCGGGGGGCTTCAGAAGGAACTGGAACATGTCCGTGATGCCGTGGAGTTACCGTTTCTCCATGCTGAACTGTTTGCGGAGTTTAAGCTGAGCGCTCCCAAAGGCGTGTTGCTCTATGGCCCTCCCGGTTGCGGAAAGACCTTGATTGCCAAGGCGGTGGCCAATTCGATTGCCAAAAAATTGGGTCATCTCACGGGAAGGCAAATCCGGAGCTACTTCCTGCATGTGAAGGGCCCGGAGCTGCTCAATAAATATGTCGGTGAGTCGGAACGGCAGGTGCGTGAAGTCTTCAAAAAGGCGAAGGAACAAGCGGCTGAGGGCAATCCGGTCATTGTGTTCTTCGATGAAATGGACGCCCTTTTCAGGACGCGCGGCACGGGGATTTCTTCCGATATCGAGTCGACAATTGTGCCGCAGTTTCTCTCAGAGATTGATGGGATGGAACGGTTGCGGAACGTCATCGTGATCGGGGCCAGCAATCGACAGGATCTTATCGATCCGGCAGTGCTGCGCGCGGGGCGGCTGGATGTCAAAGTCAAAGTCGGCCGTCCGGATGCCACGGCGGCTCGGGATATCTTTTCAAAGTATGTCTCCACAGAATTGCCCTTTGCGCCGGAGGAGTTGGCGCAGCATGGCGGCGATCGGAAAGCGCTGGTTGAAAAGCTGACGACGCTCACCGTTGATACGATGTATGCGGCGTCCGAGGAGAATAAGTTCATCGAAGTGACCTACGCCAACGGGGAGAAGGAAGTCCTCTATTTCAAGGATTTTGCCAGCGGTGCGTTGATTGAGGGCATTGTCTCCCGCGCCAAGAAATACGCGGTGAAGCGGGCCATTGCGAAGGAAGGGGTCGGGCTTCGTTCGGAGGACCTCATCCGGGCCATTCGCGAAGAGTTCAAGGAGCATGAAGATCTCCCGAATACGACTAACCCTGATGACTGGGCGAAGGTGGCCGGCAAGAAGGGCGAAAAGATCGTGCATCTTCGCACGATCAGCGGCGGGCCGGCGGAGTCCCGCCAGATCGAAACCGTAACCACGGGCCATTATCTCTAGTCCTGTCATTACTCTATGCAAGACCAGCCGTCGACGAATTTCTCCCGCGTGATCGGCACGGAAACCGAGTTCGGTATTGCGGCCAAGGATGCGGCACTATCGGATCCTGTGGCCGGGTCGATCGCCGTGATCGGGCACTATCCAGGATTGCCGGCTCCCAACGCCATTTGGGACTATGAAAACGAAAACCCCCTTCTGGACGCGCGGGGCTTCGAGGTGGAGGGAGAACGAGAACGCCCCAACCCTGAGTACAATCGCCAGCTGAATAAGGTCTTGGCGAACGGTGGCCGGCTGTACGTCGACGGGGCGCACCCCGAATATTCTATTCCGGAATGCTCGAACCCCAGGGAAGTGGTTGCCTTCGAACGCATCGGGGAACGGATCCTTGCCAAGAGTCTAACTGAATTGACCCGCGCGCGCGGACACGAACAGTGCGTCGTCTATAAGAATAATTCCGACGGGAAAGGGAACAGCTACGGGTATCACGAGAACTATCTCGTCGCCCGGGCCGTTCCGTTTGATCAGATCCTCCGTGTATTAGCGCCGTTCTTTGTCACTCGGCTGATTGTCGCCGGAGCCGGCAAGGTCGGCGCCGAGAATCAGACGAGTCCCGCCGAGTACCAGATCTCCCAGCGTGCCGACTTTTTCGAATGCCTGGCCGATCTCAACACGATGGTCAAGCGGCCGATCATCAATACGCGGGATGAACCGCATGCCGAATACAGCAGGTATCGGCGGCTGCATGTGATCGTGGGCGATGCCAACATGGCCGAGCTCTCCACCTATCTGAAGGTGGGAACCTTGAGCATGGTGCTGGAATTGCTGGAAGCGGGTGCGGATCTTCCGCAGATTGAGCTGGACGAACCGGTTCGAGCGATCAAGCAGGTGTCGCGCGATCTGGATATGAAGCAGTCCCTGAAGCTCTCTAGCGGACGGCCGACGACAGCTTTGGCGATTCAACGAGCCTATTGGAGTGCCGCGAAGACCTATTACGCGAGCCATCCAACCACTGAGGTCATGCAGGATGTCTTGCTTCGATGGGAGCATGTCTTGGATTGTTTGGAGAAAGATCCACGGCTGCTGGTCGATGAGTTGGATTGGGTTGCCAAGCGCCATATGATCGAGTCGTATTTGGATCGGAAGGGGTGTGGGTGGACGGATCCGCGAGCCAAGCTCATGGATCTTCAGTATCATGATGTGCGGCCGGACAAGGGGCTCTTCTATACCCTCGAGCGAGGGAACCTGATCAAGCGCATTGTCAGTGAAGCTGAAATCGTGCGCGCGGAAACGATGCCGCCTCCAGGGACGCGCGCCTATTTCCGCGGGCGTTGCGCGGCCAAGTTTGCCGCCTCACTTTATGGAGTCAGTTGGACCTCAGTACTGTTCGATTTCGGGAATCCGACCATTACCAGGATTCCGCTGATGGATCCAAGCCGAGGCACGGAAGCTATGACGGGTGCGCTGTTGGAGAGTTGTTCGACGGCCGAAGCGTTATTGGAAAAACTGAAAGCCTAACCCAGGGAGCCGCGTTACGCGCCACATATGAATCTTCCTTTTTTGCCGAATCACGATGAATCGAGCTTCTTCGATTTTATCTCCAAGCAATATCCCGGGCTGACGCTGGGAGGAAACAGCGGCGGTGTGTTCCCCGGTACCCAGGAGTCATCACGAGGGGGAGGCGCGTTGACGGTTCCGCAGGCCACGACGGTGCTGGCCATTAAGTTTCAGCAGGGCGTGGTGATTGCTGGCGATCGCCGGGCGACGGAGGGATTTCAAATCGCCGACCGCCGGATCGAGAAAGTATTCAAGATCGATGAACATTCGGCCATGGCTATTGCCGGTGCAGCCGGGCCCTGCATCGAAATGGCGAAACTGTTTCAGACCGAGTTAGAGCATTACGAAAAGTTGGAGGGGATGTCGTTGTCATGTGAAGGGAAGGCCAATAAGCTCGGCCAAATGGTGAAGGCGAACTTGCCCATGGTGTTTCAAGGACTCGTCGTGATGCCGCTCTACGTAGGCTATGATCTCAAGCGAGGTGAAGGGCGCATCTTCAAGTATGATATCACCGGCGGGCGGTACGAAGAGTCGGATTATCATGCGATCGGGTCCGGCGGGAAGGACGCGCGGAACACCATGCGCGAACATTTTCAGCGCCAACTTCCGGAAGCAGAGGCCCTCAAGCTCGCGCTGATGTCGCTCTACAATGCCGCCGATGATGATGTGGGAACCGGTGGCCCCGATCTGGTGCGGGGGATCTATCCGACCGCCAAGTTCGTGACCGCGCAGGGGATCACGGATGTGCCGAACGACAAGATTCGTGCGGTCTATGACGTGTTGTTGGCCGCCCGTCGCTCGAAGGAGACGTAACGATGCCGATGCCCTACTACGTGTCTCCCGAGCAGATGATGCAGGACAAGGCGGAGTATGCCAAAAAGGGCATCGCCAAGGGCCGTTCAAGTATCGCCATGGAATATGCGGACGGGGTGTTGTTCACCGCGGATAATCCCAGCGCGTCGCTCCATAAAATCTCCGAAGTGTATGACTGTATCGCGTTTGCCGGGGCCGGGAAGTACAGCGAGTTTGAGAATCTCCGAAAGGCCGGCATCCGCCATGCCGATCTGAAGGGCTTCATGTATAGCCGGGAAGATGTCACGGCTCGCTCGCTGGCCAACGGCTATTCGCAAAGTCTCGGTACCATCTTCAGCCAGGAAATGAAGCCGCTTGAAGTGGAAATTCTCGTGGTCCAGGTGGGGTTGAACAGCCATGCGAATGAAATTTATCGCATTTCCTTCGACGGCAGCATCATCGATGAAAAGACCGTCGCCGTCATCGGCGGCCGGTCGGAGGCGGTGTTGGCGGCGATGAAGGACAAGGTGACCGGTCCTCCCCCGTCTCTCAAATCCGCGCTGGGTTTCTGCGTGTCTGCGCTGGAACAGACGGCCAATCAGAAGCTCAACCCTGAAGGATTGGAAGTGGCCGTGCTCGAACGGGCGCGCACCGGCCGCAAGTTCAGGCGGCTCATGCCGGTTGAAGTTCAGCAACTCCTGACGGCCTGATGCGGGCGTGAGGTCGCGCCGGGCGCGGAAGTTGAAGCTCGCTCTATGGCCGTGTATTGTGTTGTAATCTTCCATGCTATCCCCCGGTTCTATAAAGCAGCGGATTTTCGGTCTGGAAAACGAGTACGGCCTGATCTTCTCGCCGAACGGACGCATCTATCTGCCGATGGAAAAAGTCCTCGGCTACATCTTTGAAGGTCTGATCCCCAACAGCTGGCCCTCCAACGCATTCCTCGTCAATGGCGCCCGGTTCTATCAGGACACCGGCTGTCATCCTGAATACTCCACACCCGAGTGCGATAATATTCTGGATCTCGTCATCCACGATAAAGCCGGGGAGCGGTTGCTGGAGGCCTGTCTTCCCGCGGCGGAAGAACGGTTGCGTGAGGAAGGCCTGTCAGGCGAGATCTATATCTTCAAGAACAACACCGATTCGCTCGGGAATACCTATGGATGTCATGAAAACTTTCTGATGCGGCGAGATGTGGATTTCTGGAAGGTCACGGAGCAGCTGATTCCCTTCTTCGTCACCCGGCAAGTCTACAGTGGAGCAGGCAAAGTGTTGAAGGTGTCCGGGAAGCCGCAATATTTCATTTCTCAGCGCGCCCAGCATATTCACGAGAAAACGTCGTCCTCCACCACGTCCTCTCGCAGCATTATCAATACCCGCGATGAACCGCATGCCGATGCGGAGCGCTACCGTCGGCTGCATATTATCGTCGGGGACTCCAATATGTCGGAGTTTGTCACCTATGTGAAGGTGGGCACGGCTGCGTTGGTGCTCTCGATGATCGAAGACGGCTATGCCGTGCAGGGGATGGAGTTGGAAGATCCGGTCAAAGCGATTCGGGAGATCTCACGCGACCCGACTTTGAAGAAGAAGGTGAAGCTGGATGACGGGCGCCAGATGACCGGCATCGAAATTCAGCGGGTCTATCTCGATCGCGCGCAGCAGTATTTAGCGCAGCACGAGCATGATTCGGTTCATGACGACGTGTTTCACAAATGGGCGACGTTACTGGATCGGTTGGAAGATGATCCGATGCAACTGGTTCATCAGGTGGACTGGGTGACCAAGAAACACCTCATTCAGTCGTATGTCGATAAAAAAGGCTGTGGATGGGACGATCCCCGTGTGTACCTGCTGGATTTGCAATTCCATGATGTGAAGCGAACGCGGGGGCTATATTATCTGATGGAGTCCAAGGGGCTCATCGAGCGGGTCGTGGAGGAGGACGCGGTGCAGCGGGCGATGTCCACGCCGCCGCAAACCACGAGAGCCAAGGTGCGGGGGGATTTCATCCGGTTTGCCAGGGCCAAGAACCGGTCGTATACCGTGGACTGGACCTATCTCAAATTAAACGGGTATTGGGAAGAGACGATTCTCTGCATGGATCCGTTCAGCGCCACGAATCGTCGGGTGGAAGAATTAGTGTCACAAGTGTCAGGAACGAGGTTCTCTCGATGAATGCCATGATCCAAGCCGTCCAGCAGCGCGCCTCGCAATTCGATCGTATGATTCTGACGGCGATCGTTTTAGTTGCGAGCATTTTCCCGATCGAACTGGTCCCGGGGTCAATGCCGGCGCCGAAGGGGGCGGACGGACAATACAGCGGGAAGCAAGGACAGATCGTGCTGGTCAAAGTGCCGGGCGACAATCCCCAGGCAGAAGTCCGGGGGACCTTCATGGGGCGGACCCTGTCGTTTTTCCCGGACACGCGAAGCGGCGAAGCTCCCGGCTATGTTGGATTGCTGGGTCTCGATATGCAGGATGAGCCTGGCACACATGAATTGGCAGTGGACATCAAGGCCGGCGACCAGACCAAGCATGTCAGCATGAATGTGCTGGTGGTCAAAGAAAAGTTTCG